>ERZ1673737.492-NODE-492-length-49984-cov-24.200084_pt1 | contig 49984 bp, 49 predicted proteins | sample MGYA00580211_ERZ1673737 | MGnify/ENA primary metagenome ERZ1673737 (study PRJEB41218, sample SAMN15661789) | gut metagenome | host: Homo sapiens | place: Canada: London | collected 2015-08-20/2019-03-30 | study: EMG produced TPA metagenomics assembly of... | reverse complement strand
ACTGCCCATCTCATCAGATACAGAATCGTACTCGCCCTTTAAGGCATGTGCTTTTTCAGTCAGAAACAGGAGTGTTTTCCTTTTGTCCGTTTCAGACTGAACACGTCTTATCAGCCCTTGATTTTCCATTCTTTCCAGCATCGTAGTAAGAGAAGTTATCGCTAATCCACATTTAATCGAGAGTGACCTGATTGAGATTCCATCTTCCTGCCACAGTACATAAAGAATACGCCCCTGGGCTCCGTTAAACGCATCAATATTCTTTTCGCTGAGAATCTTCTCAAAGATTCGATCTCCAAGTTGTTTTATTTTGGTAACAAGAAATCCGCCATTCATTTTCACACAAAAAACTCCTATATAGTATTTTATCAAATAATACTATATAGGAGTTTTACTGTCAACAGTTTGTATGTCTAAGTAGAAGTAAATTCCGATTTGTTGAACGAAACCGAGTATACTATAATGTTAAAAGGCAGGGTATCACCACCGTGATGATACCCTGCCTTTGCTTGTTTACCGTTCCGAGTAGTCTTTTTTCAGAACTTGTTGGGGCGTGCCTGCCCTAAACCCTGCTTCATAATATCGATCATGACCGATCAACGACTGATTTATAGTAATTGCCAAAGTCTGCAAGTGCATTGACGATTGGTAACATTTCCGTTCCGAGATCGGTCAACCCATATTCTACTTTGGGAGGATTCTCGTGATAATCACGGCGGTAGGCAAGCCCATCATCAATCATCTGTCTTAAGCTCTCGGTCAAAACTTTCTGCGAGATCCCGTCGATGCTTCTTTGCAGCTCATTGAATCTCCATGGACGCTCTTTCAGATTGCGCAGAAGCAAGAGTTTCCATTTTCCGCCAATCAGGGATACTGCTGTTGCAACCGGACATTCCGGCAGTTCTTCTTTTGTACGCATATCAGTCACCTCTGTATATAGTAGTATAGCACATTCATTTTTGAGTGTACAGTTACAAAAAGGTGCGTACTTGTTTTTGAATGTGTGAGCTTCTATACTTAGCTCAGGCAATGAAAGATTGCGAATTAAAATGGAGGTGCTTACAATGGCAAGCTACACAAAAATGACAGTTGGAAAAGAAAATCGGACGGAGCTTCATGAAAAGCTCGCCCTGACTGGTGCGGAGATCAGCTTGAATACGCTTCCTGCGGGAGCAAATGTTCCGTTTGTCCACTCCCACAAGGCAAATGAGGAAATCTACGGTGTTCTTTCCGGCAAAGGCAAGGTCGTTATCGATGGCGAAGAAATCAGCCTTGCAGCAGGCGACTGGCTGAGGATTTCTCCCGTGGCAAAACGTCAGTTCTTTGCTGCAAACAATTCTGAAATCACTTATATTTGTATTCAGGTCAAGGAGAATTCTCTCGAAGGCTATACTGCAACGGATGCTGTGATCTACTGATAAAACATATCAAAACAAAAGGCAGGATACCACCGTCATGGTGATACCCTGCCTTTGCTCATTTACCGTTCGGTTGCTGCGGTAAACTTCAATAAACAAAAAAGTACCCGAACCCTTTTTCGTAAAGAATCGGGTTCGGGTACAAACTGTATGGTGGAGAATTAGGGACTCGAACCCCAGACCCCCTGCGTGTGATGCAGGTGCTCTAACCAGCTGAGCTAATCCTCCGAATCGGAACAAGAGAATTATACCACAACCGAAGTGGATTGGCAAGCCCTAATTTTGATTTTTTCGCAATTTTTTCCCACTGCGGGGCAGTTGCTCTTTTGCGCAAAATGGTGTATACTAAAATTGCGCATTCCAGCGCAAAAAGAGAGGTTTTTTCAATGCTGACACTTCGTGGGATCATTACCATTCTGGTGCTGGCAGGGCTGTTTGCCCTGGCAGTGGTCTGGATCTCCAAGCAGGGCGGCTGGAAAGGCGAAGGCTGCGGCGGCAACTGCGCCTCCTGCCACCAGCACTGCGATACTCCGGAAAAGAAAACGCACTGACTGCAATGCCCCCGGATGGCTGTCCGGGGGCATTTTGCATCACAGGGCACCGTAGCGGGCGGCAAAAACGGCTACGGTGTTCAGCAGATCGAGCTGGGCTTTCTGGTAGGTGGTGCGCCCGATGCAGAGCCGCTCCAGCACATCCTCCTCCTTGCGGCGCTCCAGATAGCGCAGCTGGAGCAGGCCTGCACGGATGGGGTCGGCGGTGCGGTAATACTCCTGCGTCTGCTGGATGGCCCGGGCCCAGCCCCAATTGGCCGGGCTGCGGGCCCACTGGCGGGTACCGTAGTTCTGCAGGGCCTCCCGGGTCTTTCTGCGCTGTTCAGCGGTCATCACGCCGCCCCCTTTCTTTGGCACATCCGGGTGCCCGGGCCAAAGAAGCAGGCATCCCGCTGTTCCATGGTCAGCCCCAGCATGGCAGAAAGACGGTCGGCTTCGCTGACTTTGAAATCGCTCTCGTCGTTCAGCTTCTGATGCAGGGCGCTGCTGCTGATGCCCAGCACCCGTGCCACATGGCCCAGTTTCAGGCCCTGGCTTTCAATGTAGGCGCGGATCTGTGTGGTATTTGTCATCAAAGGTTCTCCTTTCATCTGGATCTCTGCGTGTCGTTTCACATGCGTGTCGTTTCACAATCTTTGGTTGTATTATAGTTCGATGTTGATTTTTTGTCAACTATTTTGCCAAAATCGCGCGAAAATCGTTGATTTTTAAGAACTTTTCTGATATACTCACGGCAGAACATTCTTTTTCAGGAAAAGCGAGGTCTCTGCCATGTCAGAACTTTCCCGCCGTATCTTACAGCGTCGGCTCGAGCTGGGGCTCTCTCAGGAAGAGCTTGCCCAGCGGATGGGCTACCGCTCCAAATCCTCCATCACCAAGCTGGAAAAGGGGGTCAACGACATCCCGCAGTCCAAGGTGGAGGAGTTTGCCGCAGCATTGGAGACCACACCCGCATGGCTGATGGGGCTGGAAAACCCTGCGTTTGTCCCGCCGGGGTTTGAGCCCCTGCCCGAAATGGTACGGGTGCCGCTGGTGGGCAGCATTGCCTGCGGCTCCCCCATCACCGCCGAACAGAACATCGAATGCTACATCGGCGTTCCTGCCGCATGGCACGCCGACTTTGCCCTGACCTGCCACGGCAGCAGCATGGCCCCCACCATCTGCGATGGTGACATCGTCTGCATCCGCTGCCAGCCCGAGGTAGAGCAGGGCGAGATCGCCGCCGTGCGGATCGGCGATGAGGCCACCCTAAAGCATTTTCACCGGCAGGGCGACACCGTTATGCTTCTGGCCGACAACGCCGCCGTCTGCCCGCCCATGATCTATGCCGGGCCACAGTTGAACGAGATCCAGATCGAGGGCAGAGCCGTGGGCTTCTGCAGAGGTTTATAATATGAGCAACGAAACCATGACCCTGAAGGTCATCGCACACATCCACACCGCTTTCCCCACCAAGTTCGGCATCCCCCGACAGAGCGGGCTGGTGGACGGCCTGCGGGGCGAGATCATCTTCACCCCGGAATACCGCAACGCCGATGCCCTGCGCGGACTGGAGGATTTCAGCCACATCTGGCTGGTGTGGCAGTTCTCCGGCGCGGTGCGGGAGAGCTGGTCTCCCACCGTCCGGCCCCCGCGCCTGGGCGGCAACACCCGGATGGGCGTGTTTGCCACCCGCTCCCCCTTCCGGCCCAATCCGCTGGGCCTTTCCAGCGTCAGGCTGGAGGCCATCGAGCACCGCCCGGAGGTGGGCCCGGTGCTCATCGTGCGGGGCGCAGACCTGATGGACGGCACTCCCATCTACGACATCAAGCCCTACATCCCCTACGCCGACTGTCACCCGGATGTGGCAGCCGGATTCACGGCACAGACCCAGACGCACAGGCTGCGGGTCGAATGCCCGCCGGAGCTGTGGGAATCCGTACCCGCCGCCGAGCGGGACGGCCTGCGGGGCGTGCTGGAAAATGACCCCCGCCCCTCCTACCAGCACGACCCGGAGCGGGTATACGGAATGGAGTTTTCGGGATTGGAAGTCCATTTTGTCGTAGATGGTGCTGTTCTGACCGTGACCGGCATCACCCGCCGCTGAGAGGTGCCGCCGTGGAATTGCGTACCATCAACACCTTTTTGCATATTGCGGAGCTGCACAGCTTTTCCCGTGCGGCACGGGAGCTGGGGTATTCCCAGTCGGCAGTCTCCGCGCAGGTGGCCCAGCTGGAAGCCGAATTGGAAACGCCGCTCTTCGACCGGGTGGGCAAAACGGTCCGCCTGACCGATGCCGGGCAGACCTTTCTGACCTATGCCCGCTCCCTGCTGGCCACTGCCGAGCAGGCCAAAGCGGCCCTGCAGCCTGCCCGGCAGGTCAGCGGCACCCTGCGGGTGGCACTGGCGGATTCGGTCTGCAGCACCTTTCTGCCCGACCTGCTGCAGCGGTATCACGCCCTCTGCCCACAGGTAGAGCTGGTGCTCCGCACCGCCACCGACGATGAGATGCTCCAGATGCTGGGCTCCAATCAGATTGATTTGGCTTACACGCTGGACAAGCCGCTGCTGCAGCCCAGCTTCGTGCTGGCCGTGGATGAGCCGGAGCCCATCTGCGTGGTGGCCCCCGCCGGGCACCCATTGGCCGGGCAGGCGGAGGTCACGCTTCAGGAACTGGCCGGGCAGGAGTTCCTGCTGACTGAGCGGGGCATGAGCTACCGCGATGCCCTCGACCAGTGCATGGCGGCGCAGGGGCTGGCCATCAAGCCCTTCCTCGAGCTGGGCAGTGCTTCCCTGCTCTGCCAGATGGTCGAGCACGGCATGGGGCTTTCCTTCCTGCCCGAGTACATCGTGCAGAATGCCCTCGCCGCCGGAACGCTGTCCCGCCTGAATGTCCCTGCCTGCCGCGTGGAGATGCGGCGGCAGCTGTTCTACCACAAGGATAAATGGCTCACCCCCCAGATGAAGGCATTCATCACGCTGGTGCAGAGATAAAGATAGCGATAAAAAAATAAGCCTTTCCGTTGGTGTCACACTGCGAGGTGCACCACACGGAAAGGCTTGTTATTTACATTATTTTTTCAACAGGTCGGAAAGGCACTGCACCGTCCGGCCATGGTAGCCGGTGACGGTCTCGGCGTGGAGCAGGCTGCTCAGGACGCTTTCCTCCACACACTCGGCCACCGCCCGGAACAGCGGGTTGATGGCATCATCGTGGAGCATCTCCATGGGCAGGAGGGCTTTGTCCGAGTAATGCGGCATCCGGTTGGCCGTGGTAAAGGCCAGAACGATCTCACCCGAACCGTTACCGCATGCACTGCCGGTGCGGGAAAGCCCCACCAGCGCCCGGTGGCAGAGCCGCCGCAGCTGGCGCTCACTCAGGGGGATATCTGTTGCCAGCACCGTGATGATGGAGCCCTTGTCCTCATGGGGCGGGATGCGGGCCTCCAGCAGCTCGTGGATGGGTGTGCCCGCCACGATGAGGTCATCGAAGGTGGCGTGATTGGAGAGCACCAGTGCCCCGATGGTGTAGGACTTACCGTCCAGCTCCACCAGCCGGGAGGCAGAACCGATGCCGCCTTTCAGCCCGTGGCAGCGCATTCCGCGTCCGGCACCCACTGCACCCTCGGCGAAATCGGCTTTGCAGTCTGCCAGAGCGGCAGCCACATGCGCCTCAGTGACATGCAGGCCCCGGATATCGTTCAGGCCGCTGTCGTTGCACTCGCAGACGACCGGGTTCACACTGCCGGTGGTCTCGCAGATATCGGGGTTGCGCTCCAGCATATATTTGACCAGCGCCGTCTCCACGGTGCCCACGCTCAGGGTGTTGGTAAACAGGATGGGGGTCTCCAGCGTGCCCAGCTCATCGATCTGGACAAGGCCCGTGGTCTTGCCGAAGCCGTTAATGACATGGCAGGCCGCCAGCACCTTATCATGGAACACATCCCCGGGGTGAGGCAGCAGCGCGGTCACACCGGTCTGGATGTCGCCGTCCGCCAGTGTGCAATGGCCCACCGTCACGCCCGGCACATCACTGATCTTATTGCGCTCCCCGTGGGGCAGATGTCCCACCCGGAAGCCCCATTCATTCTTATCGATTCCCATAAATACCTCTCCGTTATTGCTTTCCAATACTGCCCCTCCTGATAGGAGAGGCAGAAAAACAGTCGTGTGTAAACCTGGCATGGAGCTGCCGCAGGCGGCTGAGCGGGTTCACCCCTCAGAGTGCTTCACGCGCTGCATCTCTCCCAGATCATAGGGGGTGTTCTGGTAGACGTAGTAGTTCAGCCAGTTTTCATACAGCAGATGGGCGTGCGCGCGCCAGCGGAAGAGCGGCGGCTGGCTGGGGTCATCGTTGGGGTAGTAGTTTTTGGGCACTGCAATGGGCAGGCCCTTGGCAACATCCCGCTTATACTCCGCATCCAGCGTGTATTTGTCGTACTCCGGGTGGCCGATGACAAAGATCTGCCGGCCGTTCTCGGTGCTCATCAGGAAAGGCCCTGCCTCATCGCTCTCGGCAAGGATGCGCAGCGCACTGCAGTGGTCAATATCCTCCCGGCTCATGGCGGTGTGGCGGCTGTGGGGGGCATAGAACACCTCATCAAAGCCGCGCACCAGCGGGTTGGAGGGCCGGATGACCCGGTGCTCGAACACGCCGAACATCTTGGCAGGCAGCAGCTCCTTGCGGATGCCGTAGTGGTAGTACAGGCCCGCCTGCGCGCCCCAGCAGACATGCAGGGTGGAATAGACGTTCGTCTCGCTGAAATCCATGATCTCGCACAGCTCCGGCCAGTAATCCACCTGCTCAAAGTCCATGGTCTCCACCGGAGCGCCGGTGATGATCATGCCATCGTAGCGGTTATGCTTCACCTCGTCAAAGGTCTTATAAAAGGCCTCCAGATGAGCCGCGGAGACGTGCGTTGCCTCATGGCTCACCGTCTGCAGCAGGGTCATGTGCACCTGCAGCGGCGTGTTGGCCAGCAGCCGGGCGATCTGGGTCTCGGTGGCGATCTTGGTGGGCATCAGGTTCAGGATCAGGATCTCCAGCGGGCGGATATGCTGGGACGCTGCCCGCTCCCGGTGCATGACAAAGACGTTTTCCTCGTACAGGGCATCGTAGGCGGGGAGCGTTTTCGGGATGATGAGGGGCATAGATGGTTACTCCTTTAGATGGATTGCCCTCTCCGTCATTGCTCTGCAATGCCACCTCCCCCAAAGGGGGAGGCAGCGCATCTCCCAGGTTCAGCATCTGCTGACCATGGGCCGCAATTGGCTCTCCCCTTGGGAGAGCTGTCACCGCAGGTGACTGAGAGGGCGAGACCGTTAAATTTTATCCAAAGCCTGTGCGATATCTGCGATCAGATCCTCAGCGCTTTCCAGACCGCAGCTCATGCGCACCAGCTCTGCGGGCACACCGGCAGCTTTCAGCTGCTCATCGTTCATCTGGCGGTGGGTGCTGGAAGCCGGGTTCAGGCAGCAGGTGCGGGCATCGGCCACATGGGTCTCAATGGCGGCCAGCTTGAGCTCCTTCATAAAGATGCTGGCAGCTTCACGGCCGCCGGCCAGACCAAAGCTGACCACGCCGCAGCTGCCATTGGGCAGATACTTTTCAGCCAGTGCGTGGTAGGGGCTGGACTCCAGGCCGCAGTAATTCACATAGGCCACCTTGGGATGGCTTTCGAGGAACTTTGCCACGGCCATGCCGTTGGCGCAGTGGCGCTGCATCCGGACATGCAGGCTTTCCAGGCCGAGGTTCAGCATATAGGCATTCATGGGGGACTGCATGGAGCCGAAGTCCCGCATCAGCTGAGCCGTTGCCTTGGTGATAAAGGCACCCTCTTTGCCGAAGCGCTCGGCGTAGGTGATGCCGTGGTAGCTGTCGTCCGGGGTGCACAGGCCGGGGAACTTGTCGGCGTGGGCCATCCAGTCGAACTTACCGCCGTCCACGATGGCACCGCCCAGCACTGCGCCGTGGCCATCCATGTACTTGGTTGTGGAGTGGGTGACGATGTCCGCGCCCCACTCAAAGGGGCGGCAGTTGACCGGCGTGGGGAAGGTGTTGTCCACGATCAGGGGCACGCCGTGGGCGTGAGCAGCCTTGGCGAATTTCTCGATATCCAGCACAGTCAGGGCGGGGTTGGCAATGGTCTCGCCGAACACCACCTTGGTGTTGGGCCGGAAGGCGGCGTTCAGCTCCTCCTCGGTGCACAGCGGGTCCACAAAGGTGGCCTCAATGCCCATCTTCTTCATGGTGACAGAAATGAGATTGAAGGTGCCGCCGTAGATGGTGCTGGATGCCACGATATGGTCACCGGCCTCGCAGAGGTTGAACAGGGCAAAGAAGTTGGCTGCCTGACCGCTGGAGGTCAGCATGGCGGCGGTGCCGCCCTCCAGCTCGCAGATCTTCCTGGCCACAAGGTCACAGGTGGGGTTCTGCAGGCGGGAGTAGAAGTAGCCGTCGGCTTCCAGGTCGAACAGCTTGCCCATATCCTCGCTGGTGGCATATTTGAAGGTGGTGGACTGGATGATGGGGATCTGGCGGGGCTCGCCATTGCCGGGCGTATAACCGCCCTGCACACAGATGGTATCACGGTTCATTGCAACATACTCCTTTACTGGGTTTGTCCGAATAGTACAATTCCCCGCAGGAGCACATGTCTCCGGCGGGGAATTGAAACGTTGAATTTTACTTCCCGTCCGGGACGAAATGAGGAGAGAACTCCTTCCGTCAAAGCCTTTCGGCTTTGCCAGCTCCCTCAAAGAGGGAGGCTTTAAGGCTCCCTCTTTGAGGGAGCTGGCGCACGAAGTGCGACTGAAGGAGTTACTTCCTCAGCCGCTTATCGCTTCTGGTGGCCCAGAAGGTGCCAACGGTCTGGAAGATCTGCACCAGCAGCACCAGCAGGATGACGCAGACGATCATAATGTTGGTCTGGTAGCGGTAGTAGCCGTAGGAAAGGGCGATCTTGCCCAGGCCGCCGCCGCCGATGACACCGGACATGGCCGAGTAGCCCAGAATGGTGGTCAAAGCTGTGGTCATGCTGGAGATCAGGCCGGGCAGGCACTCGGGGATCATTACCTTGGTGATGATCTGGAACGGGGTCGCACCCATGCTCTGGGCGGCTTCCACCACACCCTCATCCAGCTCGCGCAGGCTGGTCTCCACCAGACGCGCCACAAACGGGAAGGCCGCCACCACCAGCGGGACGATGGTGGCCTTGGTGCCTACGGTGGTGCCCACGATAATACGGGTCAGCGGAAAAACGCAGATCATCAAGATCAGGAAAGGCACACTGCGCAGGATGTTGATGATGATATTCAGCAGGTGCATCAGCCAGCCGGGCAGGGGCAGAATGCCATCCTTATCACCGGCCACCAGCAGCACACCCAGCGGCAGGCCGATGACCAGAGAGAACGCGGTGGAGAGCACCGTCACATAGAAGGTCTCCCAGATGGCAAAGCCATAATCTGCAATGGTCATTCTCCGGTCACCTCCTCCACCGTAATGCCGGGCTGTGCCCGCATGTAGGCAGCAGCCTGTTTTGCTTCATCCAGGTCAGCGGGCAGCTTGAGCAGCATGGAGCCGTAGCACTGGCCGCTCAGGTCGCGGGTATCGGCGCTGAGCACCGACACCAGAATGCCCTTTTCGGCGGCAAGGCTTGCCACCAGCGGTTTTGCGGCAGAAGAACCGTTGAAGGTCACACGCACCACATGATCGTCCGGCGCAAAGCTGGACAGGTCGCGGGCTGCGCTGCCGCCGTTGGGAGCCACCAGACGCTTTGCCGCGGCGGTCTTGGGGTTGGCGAAGATCTCCTTCACCTCGCCCTGTTCCACCACAACGCCGCCGTCCAGAATGGCAACGTGATCGCAGATCTCCTCCACAACGCTCATCTGATGGGTGATGACCACCACCGTGATGCCCAGCTTCCGGTTGATGTCCTTGATCAGGGTCAGGATGGAGTGGGTGGTGTTGGGGTCCAGCGCGCTGGTGGCCTCATCGCAGAGCAGGACCTTGGGGTCAGTTGCCAGTGCGCGGGCAATGGCAATGCGCTGCTTCTGGCCGCCGGAGAGCTGGGCCGGGTAGGCGTTGGCCTTATCGGGCAGGCCCACCATTTCCAGCAGCTCCTTGGCGCGCTTTTCGGCTTCCTCTTTCTTCACACCTGCCAGCTCCATGGGGAAGCAGATGTTCTTCAGGCAGCTGCGCTGCATCAGCAGGTTGAACTGCTGGAAGATCATCGTGATCTCCCGGCGGCGCTGGCGCAGCTGGGCGGGCGTGAGCTTTTCCATCTCCACGCCATCAATGACCACGCTGCCCTCGGTGGGGCGCTCCAGCAGGTTGATGCAGCGCACCAGCGTGGATTTGCCCGCGCCGGACATGCCGATGATGCCGTAAATCGAACCATCCGGGATGGTCAGGCTGATGTCCTTCAGCGCATTCACTGCGCCGTCCTTCATCTGGAAGGTCTTGGAAAGGTGTTTGATCTCGATCACAGAAATTGCTCCTTGCTGTTGAATAAGCTCCTTCAGTCAAATCCTTACGGATTTGCCAGCTCCCTCATAGAGGGAGCCTGAAACAGAACGGTCAGGCAAAGGCCCCCTCCCCGAGGGGGCTGTCACCGCAAGGTGACTGGGGGAGTTCGCTTAACCCTCGATCGGGCTCAGGTCGCTCTGCTTGCCGCCGTAGATGCCCATGGGCTCAACGTGGATACCGGCAACGGAGACCAGGTGGGTGCCCTTCTCCTCATTGAAGTTGTCCAGGTAGGGCTGATGCTGGAAGTAGTTGGTGTCGCACTGGCCATCCTCAACGATGGTGTTGGGGATCACATAGTCATCGTACTCCTGGATGTCCAGCGTAATGCCCTTGTCGGCCAGGATCTGCTTGCAGACCTCCAGGATCTCGCAGTGGGGAGCGGGGGTGGCAGCGCAGCTGACAGTCTCACCGTTCAGTGCGTCATAATCGATGGAAGGATCATAGCCGTCGGTGGGGTCCTCCACAACGGAGACCACAGCGCCGCCGTAGCTCTCGGTCATAAAGTCCTTGACCTGCTGGCTCTGCAGGGCAGCGACCAGAGCCTTGATCTTGGGCTCCTCCTCATTGCCTTCCTTGCAGACCAGAACGTTGACGTAGGCAGAGGTGCCATCCTCCATGGCCAGAGCGTCGGTCATGGGGTCCAGACCGGCGGAGATGGCGTAGTTGGAGTTGATGACGGCGTAGTCCTCATCCTGCAGGACGTTGGGCACCTGCGCAGCCTCGACCTCGTCGATGCTGACGTTGAACGGGTTCTCCTCGATGTCGTTCTTGGTGGCGGTGATGCCGGCGTCAGCCTTCAGCTTGAAGAAACCGTTCTTCTCCAGCAGGGTCAGGGCGCGGGCCTCGTTGGTGGTGTCGTTGGGGACGGCGATGCTGATCTTGTCCAGCTTCTTCGCCACTTCAGAGGAAGCGGCAGAGGAAGCGGCAGAAGCAGCACTGCTTGCAGTGGAGGAAGAAGAGCCACCGCAAGCGGTCAGGGCTGCGGCTGCAGCAGCCACGCCAGTTACCTTCAGAAAATCACGACGCGAAATCTTAGACATAATGTTTTCCCTCTCTTGATCTGTTTTCAAACAATTGTTTTTGCACCGCGCAGCACATTTTTCTGCGCCTCATGCAGCCGGAAGCAAAGAAAAACGCTTCCGTCCTCGGCGGGCAACAGCCCACAAGGACGAAAGCGTGACAAAACTTCCGTGGTACCACCTTGGTTTACCGCGCCCTCACGGGCTCGGCCTCGAAGCTGCGGCAGCGGCTTTCTCCCTCCACTGCTTACAGCCGGACGCTGTAACGGGCGCTCCCGTCGCGGGCTTAGCACTCTTGCGCTTCGCCCCCGCGGCTCCGAGACCATTTTCGGTTCCCTGTTTCCTGCCCTTTTCCACCGGCCGGGCTCTCTGGAAGGATCAATGCGAAAACCTACTCTTCTCTTCACAGCCATTTTTGTGATATTGTATACATAATACCCCACTCTTCCGGGTTTGTCAACCCTTTCAACGAAGTTTTTCAGTAGGGAATTGCCCGTTTACTGCCGGCCGGCATCCTGCTCCGTGCTGTACAGCACCATCAGGTGGTTGGCGCTGGCCTCCAGCTGGGATTTTGCCTGACGGAGATTTGCTTCCTCGGTCTCGTTCATCTTTTCGGGCTTATCCTTGCGCAGGCAGCGGCGCAGGCTGGCAAGGTCGTTCTTGACTCGGTTCTTCTCGTCCTTGTCCAGCTCCTTTTTGCACTTGGAGAGGGCTTCATCCACCTTGTAAGCCAGCATCTCGGCCTGGTTGTGGAGCTCCAGCCGCTCCCTGCGGCGGGTATCCTCCTCCTCGTAGGCGGCAGCATCGGCCATGGCACGCTGGATCTCGTTCTCAGAAAGATTGGTGCTGCCGGTGATGGTGATGTTCTGCTCCCGGCCGGTGCCCAGATCCTTTGCAGACACCTTGACCACGCCGTTCACATCAATGTCAAAGGTGACCTCGATCTGGGGCTTGGAGGAGAAGCCGGAGCGGATGCCGGTGAGCTTGAATTTGCCCAGGCTCTTGTTGTCGCGGGCAAAGTGGCGCTCGCCCTGCAGCACGTTGATCTCTACGCTGGTCTGCATGGGGCGGGCCGTGGTAAAGATCTGGCTCTTGCGGGTGGGAATCATACTGTTGCGGGTGATGAGGGGGGTGGCCACGCCGCCCAGCGTCTCAATGGACAGCGTCAGCGGGGTAACATCCATCAGCACAAGGCCCTGCGCGGCCGCACCGGTGGCACCGGCCAGCTTTCCGCCGCCCTGCAGCAGGCCGCCCTGCACGGCGGCACCCATGGCCACGCATTCATCGGGGTTCAGGGTGTGGCTGGGCTCACAGCCCAGCAGCTCCCGGACCTGCCGCTCCACAGCGGGCATCCGGGTGCTGCCGCCCACCAGCAGGACTTTGCCCAGCTGGCTGGCGGAAATCCCGGCATCCCGCAGGGCGTTCTGCACCGGCTGAACGGTGCGGGCCAGCAGGTCACCGGTCATCATCTCAAACTGGGGGCGGCCCAGGCTCAGATCCAGATGGTGAGGGCCATCCTTGCCCACCGCGATGAACGGCAGGTTCAGCTGGGCGGAAAGCGCGCTGGAAAGCTCCTTCTTGGCCTTTTCCGCTTCCTCCTTCAGGCGGCCCATGGCGGCGGGGTCCTTGGTCAGATCGATGCGGTCAGATCTGCGGAACTCCGCCACAGCCCACTCAACGATGCGCTCGTCAAAGTCATCGCCGCCCAGATGGGTATCGCCGCCGGTGGCCAGCACCGTAAAGGTGCCGTCCTCGATCTCGATGATCGAAACATCAAAGGTGCCGCCGCCCAGATCGTAGACCAGGATCTTCTGGGGAGCCTCGTTGTCCAGGCCGTAGGCCACTGCGGCGGCGGTGGGCTCGTTGATGATGCGCAGAACATTCAGGCCCGCAATGCGGCCCGCGTCCTGAGTGGCCTTGCGCTGGCTGTCGTCAAAATAGGCAGGCACGGTGATGACGGCCTCGGTCACCGGTTCGCCCAGATAGCTCTCGGCATCGCGGCGGATCTTGGTCAGGATCATGGCGCTGATCTCCTGCGGGGTCAGGTCTCTGCCATCGATATGCACCCGGTGATCAGAACCCATGTACCGCTTGATGCTGGACACCGTGCGGCCGGAGTTTGTGGCGATCTGGCGCTTTGCCGCGCCGCCCACCAGACGCTCGCCATCCTTGGTAAAGGCCACCACGCTGGGGGTGGTGCGCTCGCCTTCGGCGTTGGTGATAACCACAGGCTTGCCGCCCTCCACCACCGCCACGCAGGAGTTGGTGGTGCCAAGGTCGATTCCGATCACTTTGCTCATAGTGCTTGTCCTCTTTTCTTCGGCGCAGAATATTTCCTTGAATATCTTACCGGTTTCCTATGACGATTTCTTAGAACAAATGTAAAGAAACTGTGTTTCAGGCGTTTTTATCGTCGGCCAGCAGCTGATCGGTCAGCAGTTCAGCCTCCCGCAGCCAGTCGGCAGCATCCGTTTCGCCCTCGGCCTGCAGGATCCGAAAGCCCTGCACGGCTTCGGCCACCTGCAGCAGCGCCTTTTTGCGGGAGAGGTACTGGGTCTCGTACTGGGCAAGACGCAGGCAGACCTGCGGGGTGTAGGCGATGTCCGGCACCTCCCGGGCAGCGCTCTGGGCGCGGCGGTAGTATTGCAGGGTCTCCGCCATCTCCCCGCCCGATGCAGCACAGTCATCCCCCAGGGCGATCATGGCCTGCACCTCCCCGGCCTGTGCGGCCTTTTTCCACATCCGCCGGGCCTGGGTCTTATTCTTCCGGGTACCCCGGCCATAATACAGGCAGTCCCCCAGGGCAGAAAGCGCCTCGGCGCTGCCAGCCTCGGCAGCGGCAGTGTAGCGGGCCGCTGCTTCCTGCCAATCCCCGGCCCGGGCGGCGGCGTGCCCTGCTTCCAGCTCCTGAGCGCCGGGGTTGTCGCTTCCCCGCTCCGATTTCAGCAGCCCGCTGAGCAGGGAGACATCCAGCGTGGCAGAGCTTGTCCACGGATCCAGCACCACACCATCGATGCCGTCCGTTTCCAGCGCATACTCCATGGCGCTGCGCAGGCTGCGCTCCACCATGGGGCGGGTGGCGCTGGCCTTTTCCGCCTCGGCGTTCTTTACCGAGGTGAACAACGGCAGATAGTGCCGCTCTTTCCGGGTGTGGAGCAGCCAGGGCTGCAGGCCCTCGGCCCGCTCCTCCGGGATGGGCAGGTGTGCCCAGGGGGCGGCCCCGCTCTGGGGGTCCACCGCCGCATCCAGCGGAACCAGCACCTTGGTCTGCAATTCCAGCGCATAGTTCAGGGCGTTCATCAGGCTCCAGAAATGTTCCTCGTTCTGCTCCCGGTACAGCCGCGCCACGGCCTCCTCCACAAACGGGCAGCCTGTGCCCACCGGCCCGTACTGCGGCGCAGTCCGCTTTTTTCCGCTGCCCACCGGCCGGAAGCGCCGACCGCCCATGTTGTATGCCATTTATCTCACCCTTCTTTTTCATCAATAGGATAAGTATAGCAGGAATCCGCAAATTTCACAATATTTTCCCGCAGGCAGCCGAACGCAAAAACAGCAGGCGGCTGCACATGGCCGTCTGCTGTTCGGTTCACTCTTCTGCCGGTTTCTCCGCATCGTCCAGATAGTTCTCGATGCTGCCGATGCTGTACCGGTTCTCGTTGGCTTTCACGCTCCGTGCACTGGCATCGTAGCAGGCTTCCAGAATGGGCATCACTGGCTGCTGGCCCTCCGGGTCGGTCAGATGTCCGATGGCCCGGGCCTCATAGTAGTTGTCGATGATCTGGTTCACGATCCGTTTGCGGTCACGGAGCGGAGTCTGCAGGTTGGCCAGCAGCTCCTGCCGGATGCCGCAGCTGTTGCTGCCGTGGTCACCGAACAGGATGTAATACTCCTGCTCGATCTCCAGCGGTGCAGCCTGATGCAGATAATAATCCGTCAGTGCCCTCCGCTTCTTTTCGGTGCTGAAGCCCTTGATATCCTCCATGCCGCGCGGAAAGAGTTCCGGATGCCGGATCCACATTTCATAGGGCCCCACCGGCAGGTGCAGAGTATCGAATACATCCAGAAAATCCTCCAGCGCAATGCGGATCTCGCCCCGCTCCCATTTCTGAATGGTACGCTTGTCCCGCCCCAGCATATCCGCAAGCTCCTGCTGAGATCTGCCCGCCATGTTCCGGGCAAAGGCAATGGCTTCCCCGATTCGGTTCCGGTAGTTGGTCATATTCTTTCCCTCCTGACACACACTTGTACACCAGGCATTCCAACGTCTGGCGACATAAAATACTTTCCTCTGATAAAAGGATAATGGTTTGTCCCGCCTTCTGTCAAGAGTTGCAAATTCAATCACTTCACGTCAAATTATTGTTAAATGTGTCATCCAAGCCGGGCAGCCGCCTTTTTTGCAGAGATTTCGCCGCTCCGTGGGGCATCCGCCCCCTGTCTTAAACAACGTTCGGGCCATTTTGTCCTTTTTCACCTGCCAGAGGCAGCCGGATGTGTCATGTACACCACACCATGCGACGCAAAATATTTTTTGCAAAAAATTCCTCTTCGGCAAGTTTTTCCCAGCGCATCCGTTTCCATACACGCAAAAACCGCCCATAGCCGTCAAAAACAGCCATGGGCGGGTGCTTTTTCTTTATGCCAGTTTATTCAGCCTTACGGCAACGTAGGGATCAGGGAGCTTGAGCTCGTCAGCAAGGTCGGCTTCAGATTCGTACTTCTCCGCCGCCATGCCCACCACAACGCTGCACACGTCAAAGCGTCCGGCAGGTGAAAGGGCCGTGACCTTGGCTTCTCCATCGGCAATGGCTGTCACCACGCCATCCGCATCCACGGTAACGACACCGGGGTTGCTGCTGACCCATGTAATGGGCACACTGCCGCCGCCTTCCACCGCAACGGTGGCCGTCAGGCGTTCCTGGGTGCCCACGGTGCGGAGCAGCAGGTCACTCTTGTTCAGGGTCACCTTGCCGATATCCGAAGTCACCGTGACGCTGCACCGCAAAGCCTGGCCGTTGGAGACCATTGCCGTGATGGTGGTGGTGCCCGCCGCCTGAGCCGTGACAAGGCCCTTATCGCTGACTGTGGCAACCTCAGGGTTGCTGCTCATCCACTGGTAGACATAGAGGAAGGAGTGGTCGCTGTTGGTCAGCTGGAGCTGATGGGTGGGGTGCAGGTCATTGTACTGCAGCACAAGACTCAGGCTGGTGGTATCCAGCGTGGGCTTTTTTCTGGCTGCTTCTTCATTTTTGCGGGTCACGGTCACCTTGCAGGCGGCGCGTTCGCCGTGGTCGGAGATGGCGGTGATGATGGCAGTGCCTGCATTGCGGCCCGTCACCTTGCCGTCGCCATCCACCGTGGCAACATTGGAGTTGCTGCTCATCCAGACGATGAAGTAATAATCGCTCTGTCCGCTGGTGTACAGGTAGCCCTTGGGGCGGGGGTCATCATCGGTGATCTCCAGCTCCATCTCGGTCAGCTCCAGTTCCAGCTTGGAGCCGGTTCCGGTCAGGCCTGTCAGCACACCGGGCGCGGCCTGCGCGGGCAAAGGGGCAGCCAGCAGGGCCCCGCTCAGAGCCAGCAGGGCCAGAAGCCGCCCCGCGGTTTGGAATTTCCATTTCATTGGGTCGAACTTCCCTCCTTGTTTCATCCCATGGGATCAAAGGAATGCCGCACACATGGAAAAATTTCGCGTCCATGATTTTTCTCACTACTGATTCATTTTACACGTCCGGCCAATGTGGGTCAAGTTTTTCGCCCAAAGTGCTGTGCTTTCGCACCCGATTTCGTGGACTATACCAGTTTTTCCGGAAAATTTTGTGCAAAAAGAACGCCGCAGTCCCGGCGTGGGAGCTGCGGCGTTCCGGACAGGATCAATAATTGTGCTTTTTCAGCTCAAAGTAGCTCTGGGGATGTGCGCAGACCGGGCACTTCAGGGGAGCCGACTTGCCGATATAGGTGTAGCCGCAGTTCCGGCACTGCCAGACCTGCTGCTCTTCCCGGGCAAAAACCTTGTTGTTCTTCAGGTTCTCGGCCAGCTCACGGTAGCGCTCCTCGTGCTCTTTCTCGATCTGCGCCACCATGGTGAACAGGGCAGCCAGCTGGGTAAAGCCCTCTTCCTTGGCCTCTGCGGCCATCCGGGGGTACATCTCGGTCCACTCGTCGTGCTCGCCGCCGGCTGCCATTTCCAGGCAGGTCATGGTATCGGGGATGGAGCCGCCGTTCAGGGCCTTGAACCACATCTTGGCGTGCTCCTTCTCGTTGGCAGCCGTCTCCTCAAAGATCGCTGCCAGCTGCTCATAGCCCTCCTTCTTGGCCACGCTGGCGAAGAAGGTATACTTGTTGCGGGCCTGGCTCTCGCCTGCAAAGGCTTCCCACAGGTTTTTCTCGGTCTTGGTACCCTTGAGTTCCATATTCATGCTCTCCCTTTGTTTGTGCGGTGTATCATTTCGCCGCCGGTGACCGCCGGGGCGTTCCTTCTGCACTGATTATACCAGAGTTCCGAATTGAAATCAAGAATAATTCCTATTTATTTTGAGAATATTTCTCAGTTATGCTGTTTCAGGGCGCAGACCGCAATGCTCAAAGCGCTCCATGCCGCCTGATACATCAGGACAGCGGCCACCGACAGGGTGCCGATGCTGCCCGCGTAGGTCAGCAGAACACCGATGACCACCGAGAACCAGACCGAGACCATCTGCACCGTGGTGGCGCTCGTCTCGGCGTTCTGGGCCTTTTCCGCCGCGCGCAGGCCGCCGATCAGGCTGGCAAAGCCCTTATCATGCAGCATACAGCAGCGGGCAGTCTCGTCCGGCTGGGCAGGGGTCAGCGCGCTGCACTGCTCCTGATCCAGCAGAGTGATCATTCCCTCGGGCAGATGGTAAGCCTCGGTGATGTGGCGGGCCGTCAGGCTGGGGTCCTCACAGGTGACCAGCAGGCGGATGTTCTCCCGCTGCAGCACCTCCAGACCGCGGGCGGCGTTGCGGCCGCCCACATAGTGGAGCACGAACATGGCGTGCAGGCTTCCGGAAACAGCCAGATACAGGATCTGCAGCGCGCCGTTCTGGGAGTGCTCATCCTCGTACTCCTGCTCAGGCAGGGGCACGCCCTCCCGCTCCATGTACAGCCGGTTGCCGATGAGCACCCGGTTGTTATCGCACCAGGCGGCAAAGCCAAGGCCGTGGTGGACCTCCAAGTCCTTCACAGGGTACAGGATCTCGGTGCGGTCCTCGATGATCTGGCGGAACAGCCCCCGCAGGGTCTCGCAGCTGTGGTTGAGGATGCTGGCCGCATAGAGGATGGCGCGGTCGATGCGGCCGCCCTTGAAGATGCGGATGTCCTCCAGATTCACGCTGTCGGCGGTAAAGAGCTCGTCGGCATCCACCTGCACAGTGTCCACACCGCCCAGCTCCTCAATGGCAGCCCAGCCGGGCACCACGGCACCGGCGGCGGCTGCGGTCTTTTGCAGGCGCAGAGAAGCGATGCCCGCAACAAGGGTGGAGGACAGCGGTGCACCCATGCAGAGCATGGAGGTCAGGGCTGCGGCCATGCCGTTGGGCCCGCCGCCAAACAGCAGGAACACCAGCCCGCTGAGCACGGCGGCACCCAGCAGGATCAGGGCTGTCTTGCGGGCGCGGCGCTCACTGGCGCGCTCCCCGAAGCTCTGCTCCACCAGCGCCTCGTCCCACTGGACAGGGCGGCTGAGCAGCACCCAGGGATCTTTCTGATCCAGGCTCCGGGCCAGCACCCGGATCAGATCCTTATCCCGGACGCGGAATGCGCCCTGCAGCCCCTCAGGGGATCGGGCGGCAAGGTCATAGCCGTTTCTGACGGCAGTCAGCAGGACACGGCTGCCCAGCAGGGCCAGGAACAGGCCCAGTGCGGCCACGCCGGAAAGCAGCGTCCAGCTGGAGTTCTGATAGCTCTGGGCGTTGAGCAGGGCGACCGCAGCCTGCACCAGCGCACCGCAGGCAGCCAGCGCCGGCATGGTGTCTGCACTGGGGCGGCCCTTGAGGCCCTGCAGGCCATCCCGCAGGACAGGCCAGCCCACAGCCAGCGCACCGGCCAGGAAGAGCAGGTTGGCGGCATAGAACGCCGCCGGGGCGATCACGGGGTCAAGGGAGGCCACAGGGGCCAGCAGCCCCTCGGCAACAAGGCCAAAGTGGAGCAGTACCACGGCAAGGATGCCCTCCAGCACACACCGCAGCGTCAGCTCCGCGCCCATCCGGCGGAGCTTCTCCCCCACCTGCTCGGGCGTTTCCGGCTCGGCTTCTTCTGCAGGCTTCTCCTCAGCCTCCGGCGCGGCAGGGGCCGCTTCCTCAGCAGGCTGGGCCGGGGCCTCCTCTGCCGGGGCGGCAGGCCGGGCGGGTGCTTCGTCCTCTTCCAGCCCCATCAGCGGCAGGCTCATGCTGTCGTCCTTGCTGGGGGCCTCGGTGCGGGTAGGGGCCTGCGGCTCGTTCTCGTCCGCGCCCTTGCCAAAGAACTGGAAAGCCGTTTCCGGTTCCGGTTCCGGCTCAACCTCTGGCGCGGCTTCCGGGGCAGACTTCGCCTGCTTTACCGACTGATCCTCGGCAAACACCATGGGGATGGCCGGGCCCTCAGGCGCTGCGGGAGCTTCCGGCTCCACGGCCAGCACCTCTTCGGGGGCATCCTGCACCTCCTCCACCGGGGCGGGCTTGGGGGTGCCATAGAGCATGGCCTTGAGTTCGGCCATCTCTGCATCCTCCTGCTGCTCCTGCGGGGTCAGGGGTTCCCGGCGGCGGGGCGGCTCCGGCTTTTTCTCGGGCTGGGGTGCGGGCCGGGGTTCCGGCTTCGGCGCTGCGGGGGCTTCCGGCGCGGTGGGCAGAGCCACAGGCTCTGCTTCCTCCAGCTCTCCGGGCTCCAATGCCAGCTCCAGGCCGGCCTCGGCTTCTTCCTCATGGCCCAGCACGATCTCACCCGTGGGCGGCAGCTCATTCTGCACGGTCGGGGCGGCGGCTGGCTCCTCTTTGTCCTTTTCGCGGTGAAAGAGCTTGCCCAGCAGGCTGCCGGTATTCTCCTTTTCCTCATCGCGGCGCTTCATCTCTTCGGGCACCTGTGCCACGCTGGTGCTGAAAAACGTGCGGAACTTCTCGTTCTGCGCATCGATCTCTTCCTGTGTCAGCTCTTTGCGCTTATCATCCTTTGGCATCCTAGTCCCTCCCTGTTCTGGTCACGGCGGTCTGGCCGCTGTTTCTTACTCTGCGGCGCGCTGGCTCTGGATCTCGTACAGGATGATGCCAGCTGCCACCGAGACATTGAAGCTGTCCACACCGGTGCCCTGAGCGGCCATATCCAGCCGCACCACACCATCGCAGAGCTTTTTCACCAGCTGGGATACACCGCTGCCCTCGCTGCCCAGCACCAGTGCGATGGGGCCGGTCAGGTTGTTCTTGCGCAGGGGCACACCGTCCATATCGGCACAGTAGACGAACACCCCCTGATCCTTCAGGCGGCGGATGGTCTCGCCGATGTTGGCCACACGGGCCACAGGCAGGCGCTCGGCCGCACCGGCGCTGGACTTGATAACGGTGGGGGTCACGGACGCGCCGCCCCGCTTGGGGATGACGATGCCGTGGGCTCCGCACAGCAAAGCAGAGCGCATCACCGCGCCCAGATTATGGGGGTCCTCGATGCCGTCACTCAGCACCAGGAAAGGAGGCTCCCCCTTCTCTCTGGCAGCGTTCAGCAGGTCCTCCACGGTCACATATTCGATCTCGCTGGCAAAGGCGGCCACGCCCTGATGGCTCTCGGTGCCGGTCATCAGGCGCAGCTTGTTGGGATGCACCCGCTTGACCGTGGCCCCGGCCTCCTTGGCCATGGCGGTATAGTAAGCTGCCACGGCGGGGGCCATGCCCTCCGCGATCAGCACGGTATCCACGCCGGAACCGCTCTTGAGCAGCTCGGTCACGGGGTTTTTGCCGTAGACCAGGCTCTCATTCTTGGGCTGCTCCTCCGTGCTGCTGCGGCGGGGGCGGCGCGGCATTTTCTGTTCGTCCATTGATGTGTTCTCCTTCCATTCTATGGCAAGGCGGGCCGTTTGAGCCGCGCCATGGTTTCGTTCTGTTTCAGTTTTACTATATTTTGACACTGATACATTCTAAAGTATAGCATACCCCGGCATTCTTCGCAATGTTTGCCGAAGGCAAAAGTTTTCCACATTCAGCAGGCTATACAATCGGTAATTCGGCTCAAATTTTTCCACATGTTGAAAACCCGGTGGAAAATGTTCAAAAATCAAGTTTGTACGCCCACTTTCCGGGTGGAATTCCACAGTTTCCACCGAGTTTTCAACCTCTCAGGTTCGACACGCAAACTTTCCGCCGTACTTTTTGTAAAATTCAAGTCGGAATTATGACAATTTTTTGAAGAGAGATCCAGTGGTTTTTGCCAGAATCTCCAACATCAAAATGCCCAATGTGAATTTGTGTTGAAAACGCCGCGGGAACCGCCTTGATTTTATCCTGTAATTGGGGTATACTACCCTTAGGTTCGTTAAAGGATGCGCAATCTTGTATCCAAAACGGCTTTTTCACCCCAAAATGATTTTGCGGAGGTAATGAATAATGTTGGTAAATGCAACCGAAATGCTGATCAAGGCACGCGATGGCCACTACGGTGTGCCCCAGTTCAACATCAACAATCTGGAGTGGACCAAGGCAGTCCTGACCGCCTGCGAGGAAATGAAGAGCCCCGTTATCCTGGGTGTCTCTGAGGGTGCAGGCAAATACATGACCGGCTTCAAGACCGTTGCCGCCATGGTCAGCTCCATGGTGGAGACCATGGGCATCACCGTTCCCGTTGCCCTGCACCTGGACCACGGCACCTACGAGGGCTGCAAGGCCTGCGTTGAGGCCGGCTTCTCCTCCATCATGTTCGACGGCAGCCACTACTCCATCGAGGAGAACGTGGAAAAGACCAAGGAGCTGGTCGCTCTGGCACACTCCAAGGGCCTGAGCATCGAGGCCGAGGTCGGCTCCATCGGCGGCGTTGAGGACGGCGTTGTGGGCGCTGGCGAGATCGCAGACCCCGCTGAGTGCGCAAAGATCACCGATCTGGGCATCGACTTCCTGGCTGCCGGCATCGGCAATATCCACGGCGTTTACCCCGCCAACTGGAAGGGCCTGGACTTTGAGGCTCTGGACCGCATCCACAAGGCTACCAACAACATTCCTCTGGTCCTGCACGGCGGCACCGGCATCCCCGACGAGATGATCCAGAAGGCCATCAGCCTGGGCGTTTCCAAGATCAACATCAACACCGAGTGCCAGCTGGTCTTTGCTGAGGCCACCCGCAAGTACATCGAGGCTGGCAAGGATCAGCAGGGCAAGGGCTTCGACCCCCGCAAGCTGCTGGCTCCCGGCGCTCAGGCCATCATCGACAAGTGCAAGGAAAAGATCGAGCTGTTCGGCTGCGCAGGCAAGGCCTGAGCCGAAGCACATCTCCTGAGCACATTCCCGCCCCATAAATGATACTGCCCCGCTGTTCTGTGCATCACAGAACAGCGGGGCATTTTTTGTAAGCCAGTCCGCAAAAAGGGGGCTGCTGCACCGGTTTTTCCCGTGTGCCGCAGCCCCTCTTCTTTACTGGTTCAATTTTGCAAACGCTTCCCGCACATCGCCGGAGAAGTAGAGCGTGCCCAGCGCGCACACGGGGCCGGTGCCCCCAAGGGCGACCGCCCGGGCCACACCGGCTTCAATGGTGGAAGCAGGCTCGGCCCTGCCGCCCCGGGCGCGGATCTGTTCGGCCAGCATCTCAGCGGGCATGGCGCGGGGGGTATGGGCCGCTACGGTGACGAACTGCCCGGCCAGCGGCAGGAGCAGTGCCAGCATCTCGTCCACATCCTTATCCGCCATAATGCTGAGCAGGAACACGAACTTCTGCCCCGGAAAGCGGTCCCGCAGGCTCTGCACGGTGGCCCGCATTCCGTGGGCGTTGTGGCTGCCATCCAGCAAAAAGGCGGGCGAATGCCGCAGCAGCTCGAACCGGCCCGGCCAGCGCACCTGTTCCAGACCGGCACGGATGGCACTGTCCGGGATGTTCCAGCCCCGGCTGCGCAGCACCCGCAGGGCCGTAATGGCCGTGGCGGCGTTCCGGGGCTGATAGCTGCCGATCAGGGGCAGGCGGATGCCGTTCAGGCCGTCAAAATCAAAGGTGACAGCATCCAGATCTCCGTCCTCGATGGTCAGCCTGCTGAGATCCACGACAGTCAGCGGCGCGTGCCGCTCTGCCGCCGTACGGGCGATGACGGCATCGGCCTCGGGCACACCGCCATAGCTCACCACCGGACTGCCCGGCTTGATGATGCCCGCCTTGGCCGACGCGATATCGGCCAGTGTGGGGCCCAGCTCCTTCACATGATCCATACCCAGCGCCGTGATGACCGCGCACTCCGGCGGGTCGATGACGTTGGTGGAATCCAGCGTGCCGCCCAGGCCCACCTCCAGCACCACGATGTCGCATTTCGTCTCAGCGAACCAGAGCATTCCCAACGCCGTGATGATCTCGAACTCAGTGGGGATATCGGTCATGGCATCGGCAGCGGGCTTCACACGCTCCACCAGCCGCACCAGCGCCTCGTCCGGGATCTGTTGGCCGTTTACCTGAATGCGCTCGTTGAATCGGTTGATAAAGGGCGAGGTATACAGGCCCACCCGGTAACCCGCCGCCTGCAGGCAGGAGGCCAGCATGGCCGCCGTGCTGCCCTTGCCGTTGGTGCCCGCCACATGGATGAATCTCAGCTGCTTGTGCGGGTTCCCCAGTGCGGCCAGCAGGGTCCGGGTGCGGGTCAGGCCCGGCTTGTGCCCCGCCCACTGGACGGCGTGGATATAGTTCAGCGCTTCTTCGTAGTTCATTGTGCAATGCCTCGGATCGTTTTATTCTCCAGCAGCAGGCGCACCAGCACGGTGTTCACCGCCGCCAGGACCAGCGCGTTGGGAATGCGGGTCACCAGCACGCTCCACGGATAGTTATAGAAGAGGTGGAGTGCCAGCGAGTTGATGACAATGGAGCCCACCGCATGGCCGGCAAACACGCTGATCTGGGTGCGCAGGCCCAGCCGCAGGTTGGGCAGAGCGCGCCAGAGAAGGCCCGCCGTCAGGCCGATGGAGCCAGCCCCCAGCGTGATCAGCGGATTGATGGCGTAGCCGGAAAGGGTGCCGCCGATCATATCGGCCACTGCACCCACGGCAAAGCCCTCCACCGGCCCGAACAGCACAGCGGCCAGCAGGGTGGGCAGGCTGCCCAGGTTGAACCGGACAAAGCCGGTGGAAATGCTCAGCACCCGGGCAAACACGATGCTCATGGCAGTGAGCAGGGCCAGCATGGTGAGCTTGCGGACAGAATTTCTGGAATGGTTCATATCAATTGTCCTCCCCTGTTTCGGGAACCGCGGGGCGGGCAATGCAAAACGCCCTCCCCTGTGACAAACCGCACAAAGGAGGGCGTGATTCAACGGTTCACATCCAGACGAGGCCGCAGACGGCCCCGTCTGCACCCAAGTCCATGCAGCAGCGGGATGCAGGCCATGCACCGCGGGTCTTACCTTCGTCCGCAGCACAACTCCCCGTTGATGCGGCACTTAACGCGCATAGCCTTACTCTGTTGATGGTCTTATTATATGCCTTTTTCCGGCCCATTGCAACCACAACTCCCATCATCTTTCCCAATTCGCGGGGCAGATTTTTGGCGGGGGTGCACAATTCCGACCTACACAAGAAGCCCTCCGGTGCGTCTCGTCCCGGAGGGCTTTGGGGTACAAAAGGTCTGGTCAATTACTGCACATCGGTCAGCTCAGCCAGCTTGTGGAAGATCTCGGTGTTGTCATACACGCCGCGGAACTTGTCTGCACCCTGACCACGGGCGTAGAGGTTCACCATGGCACCGGTGTGGGCGTAGGTGGTGTGGTCCACACCGGACTTGTGGTTGATGGTGTGGCAGATGGCCATGCTGAAGGGGATGTAGGTGCCATACAGCTCGTAATCCTGCTGGCTCATCTTGCTCTGGCTGGAAGAGCCGACCTTGAGGGTGCGCTCGTAAGCGGTGCGCAGGTTCTCCACCTCGTAGTCGGTCAGCAGCAGCTTGCCTGCGTTGGCGGCATCGGGGTCGGTGGGCAGGGTCAGGCCGAAGTTTGCCTTCACATCCTGCATGGCAGTCTCAAAAGGAGTCTGATTCTTCACGTAGTTGTTCACATAGGTAGAATCGAACTTTGCGTAGGACATCTTCTGGTGGGCCAGGTTGGTCAGGAAGGTATCGTAGTTGGTGGTCTTGTAGCCAATGCCCAGACCGCCGGTCTCGTGGTCAGCGGTCACCAGGATCAGGGTGTCATCGGGGTGCTGGGCATAGAACTCCACAGCGGCCTGCACCGCGTTGTGCATCTCGATCACATCATGGATGGAGGCAGCGGCATCGTTGGCGTGGCAGGCCCAGTCGATCTTGCCGGACTCCACCATCATAAAGAAGCCGTTGCTGTTGTCCAGCAGCTCAATGCCCTTGCGGACATAGTCGGTCAGCTGCCACTCTCCCGGAGCGGCATCCATGGCGTAGTTCATGGACTTGCCGTCGGCCAGGTTCTCGGCAATGATCAGGGTCTTGCCTGCCCCGGCCTTCAGGGCAGCAGCACCGGCCTGGGTGGTGACAACGTTGTAACCAGCCTGTGCAGCCACCTCGTGGTTGTTGGGGCCGGTGCCATCGCCGTTCACCTTCTGGAACTCGCCGCCTGCGAAATACTCAAAGCCGGAGTTTGCCAGCTCCACGCCGATCTGATAGTAGTTCTTGCGGGTCTTCTGGTGCGCATAGAAGGCAGCAGGGGTGGCGTGGTCAATATTCACCGTGGAAACAATGCCAACCTTGTAGCCCTTCTGCTTATGGAGCTTCTCCGCAATGGTCTCATAGGGCACATCACGGGTCCAGGGGCACATATTGATGACACCGCTCTCGGTCTTTTTGCCGGAAGCGATGGAGGTGGCAGTGGAAGCGGAGTCCGGGCAGAAGGAGGTGCTGTCGTAGGTGGTCACGCTGCCCACCTCCGGGAACTGGGTAAAGCTCAGCTCTGCCTCGGTGATGGCACCGTTGTTGGTGACAGTGCCCTGATAGAACCGGGCAGACTGGATCTGAGCGGTGCCCATGCCATCGCCGATGAACAGGAAGATGTACTTGGGCTTCTTCTGGAACAGGCCAAAGCAGTTCTCCTCGTCAGCTGCGGTGGAAGCGGCCGGAGCAGCAGCGTTTGCAGCCACGGGGGCAGCAGTCATCAGACCGGCAGCAGATGCCACAGCACCCACTTTCAGGAAACTGCGGCGGGACATTTTATGTTCTTTCATACGATAATTCCTCTCTTATCCTGAGCCCTCCCGGGCCCTGTTGCAATGTATCCTGGGAACGGTTCTATTGTACCCGTTCGGAGAAAGAGGGGAAACCATGGTAAGGCAAATCTTAGGTAAACCTTGGGCAATGAAAAACAGGCATTGGTAAAAAACAGGTGGTCTTTGTAAAATCGAGCCTTTCCCGCCCGCGGGCACTTTTATTCCGTCAGGATTCGTCCCGGATCGGTTGCATCCGGTGGGCAAATCGTGTATACTGTAACCCGATTTTTATTTGCGGAGGGAGGGGTGCACATGTCCGTTTTGTGTCTGGGCGAAGTCTGGCTGGAGCTGAACGCCGCCACAGCTCCGGAGCTGACGGAGACATTCCGGGCGCAGACCGGCGGTTGGGGTGCAGGCTTCTGCCGCCAGTACGCCGCATTGGGCGGGCAGGCGGCTCTGCTGGCCCAGCTGGGAGCCGACCCCTTTGGCCGTAAGCTGGCGGCCCGGCTTGCCCGGGATGGTGTGGACTGCTCCCTGCTCTGCTTCACGGATGCCTTCCCCACACCGGTGGTGTTCACCGGAGAGGACACCGCTCTGCCCTACCGTGCCCACACCGCCGGGCTGGCCCTTGGGCCGGAACAGCTGGAGGCCGCCCCGTTCCGGGGAGCCTCTGCCTTCTGCTTTTCCTCCGCCGGGCTGGTGGACAGCCCCCTGCGGCTGGCCCACCTCGAGGCCCTTGCCGCCGCCCGGGATGCCGGGGCGCTCTGCTGCTATCTTCCCCGGCTGGCGCAGGCCGCGCCCTACTGGCCACAGCGGGAGGCCCTGTGCCAGACTGCCCTGCAGTTTCTTGACCGGGCAGACGTTCTCTTTTTAGAGGAGAGCGACCTGCTCCTCCTCTTCGGCTCCCGGGAGCTGCGCACAGCCCTGTTTGCCCTGTTCACCGGCCATGTGCAGCTGATCTTTTTCTACAAAAAGGACCGGATTCTCGCCTTTACACGCAGTGTTATGGCTTCTGCCTCAAAAAAAGACCAGAGCCCCGCTCTGGTCTTGTATCGGATGGAAAAGATGGGGATTCATATAATCGATTTGCCACAGTTAAGGGAGCATGTACTAGGACAGTTACTGAGTAACGATGCAAACACAACGGAATGCCAAGGGCTCCCCTACTAGGGCAACGACGATGACCGCCGCCAGTGGCGGAAACAGGGAGGAGTTGTTGGGGCAGCGGCCAGCAGGACGCGAGTGCAAAACTTTGCACGAAGCGGACGCTGGGAGCCGCAACCCGGACGCTGGCGAGCGAAGCGAGACTGAGAGGTTTAATCCGTAGCCAAACAAAAACAGCCAGCGCCGTGGAAAGGAGGAGAAAGCGGCGCTGGCTGTGTATGAGAACTCCCAAACATTTGCGGCTGTCAGGAGATGGTTGGTAGTCTGTCCGCTGCCTTGGCTATTGCCTCGCATCAGCAGGGGACAGTGTTTTTTAAAGGGGCCGCGCCGCCCGGCTTCTGCCGGAGATGCGCGGTTTTCATTGCCTGCATGGCATCTTGGGAGGATGTTTTTCTGTTCCTCCCTGACTGCACCCTTATTGTACAGGATAAAAATGGAGTTTCTTTGTGAGGAATTTGAACAAATTGAAAATAAACGGAGCCGCTGCACATCATTTTGTACAGCGGCTCCGTTTTTTACGATTTTTCTTTAATTTTCAGCCAGATTACCGGTGTAGAGCTGGTAATACTTGCCCTTCTTGGCGATCAACTCGTCGTGGCTGCCGCGCTCGATGATGCGGCCCTGCTCCAGAACCACAATGCAGTCTGCATTGCGGACGGTAGACAGACGGTGGGCAATGACAAAGCTGGTGCGGCCATACATCAGGCCGTCCATGCCGCGCTGGACCAGCGCCTCGGTGCGGGTATCAATGGAGGAGGTCGCCTCGTCCAGGATCAGCACCGGGGGATCGGCAACTGCGGCGCGGGCAATGGCCAGCAACTGGCGCTGCCCCTGCGACAGGTTTGCGCCGTCGTTGGTCAGCATGGTGTTGTAGCCATCGGGCAGACGCTTGACAAAGCCATCGGCATTGGCCAGCTTTGCGGCAGCAATGCACTCCTCATCGGTGGCATCCAGGCGGCCATAGCGGATGTTCTCCATGACCGTGCCGGTGAATAGATGGGTATCCTGCAGAACGATGCCCAGAGAGCGGCGCAGATCGTCCTTTTTGATCTTGCGGATGTTGATGCCATCATACCGGATCTTGCCGTCTGCGATATCGTAGAAGCGGTTGATCAGGTTGGTGATGGTCGTTTTGCCGGCACCGGTGGAGCCGACAAAGGCGATCTTCTGGCCCGGGCGGCCATAGAGGTTGATCCCGTGCAGAACGGTCTTTTCCGGCACATAGCCAAAATCGACATCGGTAAAGGTGATGTCACCCGCCAGCTTGTGGTAGGTGGTGGTGCCGTCGTGGTGGGGATGCTTCCAGGCCCAGATGCCGGTGCGCTCGGTGGTCTCCACCAGCTCGTCATCCTTGCCATACTTGACGTTGACCAGGGTGACATAACCCTCATCGGTCTCGCTGGTCTCGTCCATCATCTTGAAGATACGCTCCGCACCGGCCAGTGCCATGATCACGCTGTTGGCCTGCATGGACACCTGGCTGATGGGCATATTGAAGCCCTTGTTCAGGCTCAGGAAGGCCATCACGGTACCCAGGGTCATGCCGCCGACATTGCCAACGGCCATGGCTGCGCCTGCCAGAGCACAGACTGCATAGCTGATATTGCCCAGCTGTGCGGTAACGGGCATGATGATGTTTGCGTAGCTGTTGGCCTGCTTGGCGCTTTCCTTCAGCTTATTGTTCAGCTGCCGGAAGCCATCCAGAGCCTTCTGCTCGTGGGTGAACACCTTGACGACCTTCTGGCCCTCCATCATCTCTTCGATGTAGCCGTTCACCTTGCCCAGATCCTTCTGCTGGGCCACAAAGTACTTGCCGCTCATGGAAGTGATCTTCTTGGAGCAGAACAGCATCAGGGTCACCATCAGCATGGTGACAACGGTGAGCTGCCAGCTCATCAGGCACATGCTGGTGAACACGGACACGATGGTGATGGCGCTGGACACCAGCTGGGGGATGCTCTGGCTGATCATCTGGCGCAGGGTGTCCACATCGTTGGTGTACACCGACATGATGTCGCCGTGGGGGTGGGAGTCAAAATACCGGATGGGCAGGCTTTCCATGTGGGTGAAGAGCTGGACGCGCAGGTTGCGCAGGGTACCCTGGGTCACGTTGACCATGATACGGGCGTTGAGCCATGCGGCCAGCACGCCGATGGCGTAGATGCAGCCGATGCGCACCAGTGCGCCTGCCAGCGGGCCGAAGTCCGGCGTGGCCTGCTTGGTCATGGGGACGATGTAATCATCGATCAGGGTCTTGAGGAAGAGGCTTGCCTGCACATTTGCCAGTGCGCTGACGATGATGCAGACCAGCACAAGGATGCAGTGGGGCAGATAGTGCTTGAACACCTCATCCATGATCCGCTTGAGCAGCTTGCCCGGGTTCTCGACCTTCGGCTTTGGGCCGCTCATCCCACGGGGGCCGGGGCCCTTTACTTCTTTCACCTGTGCCATTACTGCTCACCTCCCTGCTTGTCAAAATCGCCGCCGCCCTGGGTCTGGCTGTTGTAAACTTCCTGATAGATCTTGTTTGTCTTGAGCAGCTCCTCGTGGGTGCCCAGGCCGTTGATCTGGCCGTTGTCCAGCACCAGGATGCGGTCTGCATCCTGCACGGAGGAGATGCGCTGTGCAATGATGATCTTGGTGGTACCGGGGATCTCCTCCCGGAAGGCCTTGCGGATCTTGGCATCGGTGGCGGTATCCACGGCGCTGGTGCTGTCGTCCAGGATCAGCACCTTGGGCTTGCGCAGCAGCGCGCGGGCAATGGTCAGGCGCTGCTTCTGGCCGCCGGACACGTTGGAGCCGCCCTGCTCGATCCAGGTATTGTACTTGTCGGGGAAGCGCTCGATGAACTCATCGGCGCAGGCCAGCTTGGCCACCCGGATGCACTCTTCCTCGCTGGCGTTCTCATCGCCCCAGCGCAGGTTGTCGAGGATGGTGCCGCTGAACAGAACGTTCTTCTGCAGCACCATGGAGACCTCCCGGCGGAGGACATCCAGGCTGTAATCCTTAACGTCCACGCCGCCCACCTTGACAGAGCCGGTCTCGGCATCATACAGGCGGGGGATCAGCTGCACCAGGCTGGATTTTGCACTGCCGGTGCCGCCGATGATGCCCAGCGTCTCGCCCGGCCGGATGCTGAAGGTGACATCGTTCAGGACAGGCTGGCCGGAGCCGTGCTTATACTTAAAGGTAACATGCTCGAACTCGATGCCGCCATCCCTGACCTGCTGCACCGGTGCCTTTGGGGCGGGCAGGTCGGTGGTCTCGTCCAGCACTTCCACGATACGGCGGGCAGAAGCGGCGGACATGGCAATCATCACAAAGGCCATGCTCAGCATCATCAGGGCCATCAGGATGTTCATAATGTAACCGAACAGGGCGTTCAGCTGGCCGGTGGTGATCGCACCGTTCAGGATGTAATGTGCGCCGAACCAGCTCAGGGCGATGTTGCAGCCGTACACAGAGACCAGCATGGCGGGATTGTTGAAGCTCAGGCGGCTCTCGGCGTGGACGAACTGCTTGTACAGGCTCTCGCAGGCCTTGGTGTACTTCTCGTTCTCAAAGTGCTCCCGGACAAAGCTCTTGACCACGCGGATGGCCGAGACATTTTCCTGCACGGAGGCGTTCAGGTTATCGTAGTTCTTGAACACCTTATCAAAGATGCCGAAGGTGGGAACCATAATGCCTGCCAGCACTGCCACCAGGAACACGATCGCCACCAGGAACACCATGGTCAGCGAGCGGCTGATCATGGAGGCCATGATCAGCGCGAAAACCAGATGGACGGGAGCACGCACACACATGCGCTCGATCATCTGGAACGCGTTCTGCAGGTTGGTCACGTCGGTGGTCATACGGGTGACCAGGCCGGCCGTGGAGTACTTGTCGATGTTGGAGAACGAGAAATGCTGGATGTTCTCATACATCGCATCGCGCAGGTTGCCTGCAAAACCGGTGGATGCCGTGGCAGCAAACCTGCCGGCCAGCAAGCCCAGCAGCAGGGCAATGGCCGCCACCAGGAAGGTGAGCAGGCCGTACTTGACAACGGCGTTCATATCGCCCTTTTCAATGCCCTGGTCAATGATAAAGGCCATGATGGTGGGCAGCAGCACATCCATGATGGCTTCCAGAGCAGAGAAGATCGGTGTCAGGATCGCGGCGCGCTTGTACTCGCCCAGATGTGACACAAGTTTTTTGATCATCTGTTGTAATCCTCCTGAAGTTTATTTGCAGGGGTCATTCCAGCCCCTTGCGCAGCTTGTTCAATAACCGCAGAAGCTCTGCGTTTTCCTCTTCCGTCAGCAATCCGGCCACAAACTCATCGGTCTGGTGCAGGGAGAGCATCGTCTTTTCGTGGACGCGGCCTCCCTCTTCCGTCAGGATCAGCCGCTTGAGCCGGGCATCCTGCGGCACGCTCTGGCGCTGGATGTAGCCCTTGCGCTCCATCAGCTGCAGGATGTTCGTCACAGTCGAGCGTGTGATGGAGAACTCCCGTTCGATATCGCGCTGGTACACGGGGTCGTTCTTGTGCCAGTAGAGGTAGCTCATGATCCAGTCGTGCATGGGGGTCACGTTGTCCACATTGTTCTCCCGGTGGAACTGGTTGATCTTGCGGAAGATCAGGTTGTTCACCCGGCGCACCTGTGCCGGGATGACCTGCGGCGGCTCCCATGGGGGGTTGCAGCAGGGCTGTTTGGTGCTTTCATCGTGCATAATGGTTTCCCTTTTGAATTGTTTGTGACAGGATTGTTTTCTTTAGAACTGTTTGATGCCGTACAATATCATAACGCACGATTCGATCATTGTCAATAGGAGACGCAAAATAAAATCCAGAAGCGCCCCACCGAACGGCGGGGCGCTTCCACTGGGCGCTGATTTTGCTTCTGCTGGCTCAACAGCCCTTGCTTTCTGACCAGAATATGCTTTAATAAAAGCAACTACGGGCGCTGCGCCCCCGAATACTGCAAGGAGAACCCTATGGAACAACGGAACACCCGCCTGCGGAACGCGGGCTTCGTCACCTTCTTTTTCAGCGGCATCTGCACCATTTCCAGCGGTGTGGTGGTCAGCCTGCTGCAGGAAGAATACGGCTTTGCCTACGGCATGACCGGCACCCTGCTCAGCCTGCTGAGCATCGGCAACCTGCTGGCGGGCCTGCTGGCCGGTGCGCTGGTGGGAAAAATGGGCATGAAGCCAAGCGTCCTGCTGCTGACCATCGGCTATGCGGTGGGCTACGGCCTGATGGGCCTGACCGGCCTGCCCATTCTGCTGGCGCTGGCCTTCTTCATTGTGGGCATTGCCAAGGGCAGTGTCCTGAACACCTGCACCATCCTTGTCAGCGGCAACTCTGCAGACCGCACCCGGGGCATGAACACCATGCACGCCTGCTACGCCTGCGGTGCCCTGCTCTGCCCCTTTCTGATCTCTGCCGCGGCCAGGGTCAGCACCACGCTGGCCGTGCTGGCGCTGGCAGCGCTGGGTCTGGTGCTCTGGCTGGTATACCTGTTCACCCCCATGGCAGGCCGCGCCAAGGCCAAAGAAGCTGTCACCGATTGGAGCTTTTTGCGCTCCTCCCGCTTCTGGCTGCTCACCGGCCTGCTGTTCTGCCAGAACGCCGCCGAGCAGAGCGTTGTGGGCTGGATGGTCACCTACTTCAAGGACAGCGGCATCATTGCAGGCACGCTGGCGGCCTATACCGTCACCGTGATGTGGGGTGCCACCCTGATCGGCCGCCTGCTCATCGCCTTTGTGTTCCCGCTCCGGCAGCCCCGCAAGGCCATGGTGTTTATGGCGGTTTTCTGCACAGCCTTCTACTTTGCCATGATGCAGACCCACAGCCAGCTGCCTGCCATCCTGCTGCTGTTTGCCTTTGCCTTCTCCATGGCCGGTATGAACCCCACCGCCGTGGCCAGCGCCGGTAAAATGACCACCGTGACCAGCATGGGCATCATGCTGCCGGTGGCATCCAGCGGCGCGATCCTGATGCCCTGGGTCATCGGCAAGGTAGCTGAAAGCGCCGGTCTTGCTGTTGGTATGGCAACCAACATCGTGCCCTGTGTGGGGCTGATCGTCTTTGCAATTCTGGTGTCCAGAATGCGGGAGGAGTAAACCTCTCCTGGCAGGAGAGGCAAGCAGCAGGCGACTGAGCGGTTCATCCCCTCGCCTTTGCGCTGAACTCACACCCACAGTAATCCTGACGGTAAAGCCCGTACTCCTCCGAGAGCTGGAGAGAGCGCAGGTAGCCGTTCTGCTTTTTGAAATCCGAGGGCAGGTGCCTGATGCCGAATTCGGCTTCAAGCTCCTGCCCGATTTGATTGATGCGGGCAGCATCCTTGTGGGGGCTGATGGAGAGCGTGGTGGTGAACCAATCAAAGCCGTGCTCCTTTGCGTACTGTGCCGCCCGGCGCATCCGCAAACGGTAGCAGACGGTGCACCGCCCGCCCCGCTCCGGCTCGTTTTCCAGCCCCTGCACAGCCGTGTAGAACTCCTGCGGGTCGTAGTGGTCCTCGATGACCGTGACCCCCAGCGGGTGCGCCTGCGCCACAAACTTTTTCAGCTCCTCGCCCCGGCGGTAGTATTCTTCGGCAGGCCAGGTGTTGGGGTTATAGTAAAGCACCGTGATCTCAAAATACCGGCACAGCTTTTCCAGCACGGCGCTGGAACAGGGCCCGCAGCAGGCGTGGAGCAGCAGCTTTGGCCGCTGCGGCCCCAGCGTTTTCAACACTTCGTCCATCTGCTGTGCAAAATTCAACTGTTTTGACATCGGTTTCATCCTTTGTTATACTTGCTTTGATTCAAATAGCTCCCTCCTGCTGCCTCGCCAAAAGAGCCGCAGCTGCCGGAAGGGGCATCCCGGTCATATTATATCACATTTTATCTAATAGGAGAACTGCGATGACAAACGAGAAGATCGCCCGTATCAACGAGCTGGCAAAAAAGAGCAAAACCACCGGCCTGACCGATGCCGAAAAGGCAGAGCAGCAGGCCCTGCGGCAGGAGTATGTTGCGGACGTAAAGGCCAGCCTGCGCGCCCAGCTGAACAACACCTCGATCAAAGAGCCGGATGGCACTGTGCACAAGCTGGGGAAGAAGAACTAAAGCAGCATCACGAAGAGGAGCGCCCTGTGGATAATTGGGAGAAAAGTATTTCTTCCCTCTTTTTTTGTTCCGCGTTTCGTGCTATACTATAATTGTATTGTTGCGGACATTTCCGCGGGCGGTACAGATTCCCAAGGTGGCGTATCCCGGGCAAGGTGCACGGAAAAGGCTGTCTTTTGAAAAAATGATAAAGAGGTCATTTATTATGCTTACTGCAATTACGGGTATCAACTGGGGCGATGAGGGCAAGGGCCGCATGGTCGACCTTATCAGTCAGGAATACGACATCGTTGCGCGCTATCAGGGCGGCAACAACGCGGGCCACACCGTGAAGAACGAGCGCGGCAAGTTCGTGCTGAACCTGCTGCCCTCCGGCATCCTGCGCCCCAACGTTGTCTGCGTGATGGGCAACGGTATGGTCATCGACCCGCATCATCTGGACGGCGAGATCAACAATCTGCGGGAGCATGGCATTTCCATCACCCCCGATAACCTGAAGATCTCCGACCGGGCCACCATCACCATGCCCTACCATGTCGATCAGGACGGCCTGGAAGAGGCCCGCCTGGCCAAGACCGGCGCACAGTTCGGCTCCACCAAGCGCGGCATCGCCTACACTTACGGTGACAAGTACATGAAGAAGACCCTGCGCATGGGCGACCTGCTCCACCTGGACGACAGCGTGAAGAAGCGCCTGGTGACCATGGTGGATTCCAAGAACTTGGTGATGGAGGGCAGCTACCACTCCGCCCCCATCAGCGTGGACGAGATGTGGGCATGGCTGGAGAAGTATGCCGCCATCTTCAAGGATTACATCTGCGACGTGGGCCAGTATCTGGCTGACGCAGATGCCGCCGGCAAGAAGGTGCTGTTCGAGGCCCAGCTGGGCGCTCTGCGCGACATCGACTTCGGCATCTACCCCTACACCACCTCCTCCAACGTCATCGGCGCTTACGCCCCCATCGGCGCAGGCATCCCGGGCCATAAGCTGACCAACAGCATCGGCGTGATGAAGGCTTACTCCTCCTGCGTGGGCGACGGCCCCTTTGTCACTGAGCTGGCCATGACCGAGGAAGAGAAGCACGCCCTGCGTGAGGCTGGCCACGAGTACGGTGCAGCCACCGGCCGTCCCCGCCGCGTTGGCCCCATCGACCTGGTGGCAAGCCACTACGGCGTGTTCTGCCAGGGCTGCGATGAGGTTGCTCTGACCCTGCTGGACGTGCTGGACTACATGGAGAAGATCCCCATGGTCACCGGCTACAAGCTGACCGACGGCACCATCACCAAGCGCTTCCCCATGGGCATGGCTCTGGACACCGCACAGCCCGTGGTGGAGTATCTGCCCGGCTGGCACTGCGATATCACTGCCGCCCGCAAGTGGGAGGATCTGCCCCAGGAAGCCCGCGATTACGTTGAGTATCTGGAAAAGGCTATTGGCTGCAAGATCACCTACATCTCCGTGGGTGCCGAGCGTGAGGCCTACATCCACCACAACGTCTGATCCGCGCCACAGAACCCGCCGCATTGAAAAGGAAACGTGACTATGTTTGATATCATCACGGACAGCGCCTGTGACCTGACCCCTGAGACGGCCGCAACGCTGAATATTGAGATCATCCCCTTCTATGTCTCGCTGGACGGTGAGCACTACCGCAAGGAAGGCAAGGAGATCGCCGTGCGCGATTTCTACCAGTTCATGGTAGATAACCCCGCGGCCTACCCCAAGACCAGCCTGCCTTCGCTGGAGGATTTTGAAACCGCCTTCCGGGCCCATGCCGAGGCGGGCCGCCCGGTGCTCTGCATCTGCTTTACCAGCAAGATGAGCGGCTGCGTGGGCAGTGCCCGCAACGCCCGGGAGCTGGTGCTGGAGGATTTCCCCGATGCTAAGATTGAGGTCATTGACAGCACCGCCGCCACCGTGACCGAATCCATCGTGGTGGAAAACGCGGTGGCCATGCGGGATGCAGGCTGTACGCTGGACGAAGCCGTGACCTGGCTGGAAGCGGAAAAGATCACCAACCAGATCTTCTTCACGGTGGGTAATCTGGACTACCTCATCAAGGGCGGGCGCATCGGCAAAGTCACGGGCCGTGCCGCCAACATTCTGGGCATCAAGCCCATGATCCTGTTCAAGGAGGGCGAGATCTTTTCCGCTGGCGTGGCCCGCGGCCGCCAGAAGAGCTTTGAGAAGGCCCTCGACCTGCTGATGACCTATCTGGCCGAACACAACGGCACACCCGATGACTACTGCATCACGGTGGGCTACGGCTACGATGCCGACGAGGGCAAGCGGCTCTGGATGCAGACCCGCGCCGCCCTGCGCGCCAAGTACCCCACCTGCGAGTGCAATGTTGTCCTGCTGCAGATCGGCTGCACCATTGCCGTGCACACCGGCCCCTATGCGCTGGGCATGGGCGTGATGCGGCGGTGGAAAAAACAGTAACTCCCTCAGTCGCCTCCGGCGACAGCTCCCTCTAGGAGGGAGCCTTACGGCAGCGAAAAGCCTCCCTCTGAGAGGGAGGTGGCATTGCGTCAGCAATGACGGAGGGAGTTCCCACATAGTAAAAAAGAAGCCCCGACGAATGTCGGGGCTTCTTTTTGTTTTTCAGCCTTGATTTTTACGATGCACGATCACAGAAGACGGTGACACGGGTCTTGCCGCCATAGGTGCAGGTGTACAGCACCAGGGCGTAGCCGCTGTGCTCCACTTCCTCCACACTGTGGGGGTCAAGCACTTCGACCTTGTTCACGACGTACTCATTCACGATGCCGTCCATATCGGTGAAGGTGACGCTGTCCCCCGCTGTGAGGGAGGTCAGCTTGCCGAAATGGCTCTCGTAGTTGTGCGCCGCAATGACCAGATCATCGGTGCGGGAAGAGCCGAACTGGCGGCAGGGGGCGATCTTCAGGCGGGGGTAGCTCCACTCGCTCATCACCGGCAGGTCAATGCCGATGGCGGGGATAGAGATCTCGCCCACATATTCGTTGCCGTCGATCTCCACCACCGGGAGCTCGGGGTCCAAGGGGCCGCTCTCTGCCTCCGGTTCCGGGGTCTCCACCTTCTGCTGAAGGTCGGCCACCACGGTCTGGGCCTCGGCACCGGCGTGGGCATCCTCGCAGCGGTTGTAGGCGTACAGGCCGCCAGCCGCCAGCAGGAGCACCACACCCAGCACGATGCAGACAAGCCCGGGGGATACTTTACGCATTCTTTTCACGTTTCTTGCTGCGCTCCATCAGGTAGGCTCCCACGGCCACCAGCACCAGACCGCTTGCCGTCAGAACAGGGATGGGCCAGTTCAGCTGACCGGTCTGGATCAGTTTGGGGCCTTCGGCCGGGTGGCTTCCTCCTCGCCGAAACCGGCAAATTCGTCGTCAGGATAGGATGCCTCGCCGTCATCTACGGGCCGGGAGGCCTCTTGATTAACCTGAGGATCGATCAGACCCTCCGTTGCAAACACCGGCACAAGGCAGGTGCAGATGACCGCAAGCGCCAGACAAAGCGCAAAAACGCGCTTCACCAGCCTATCTTTTTTTCCGTGATGATTTTTCCGCACAGTGGAGCCCTCCCTGCATCATAGTATTTTTGGCAAAACCGGAGGAAAAGATATTCAACTTTTGTCGTTTTTCTTTCCCTTGGCAGGTTATTTTTACCAGACACATCATTATCGTAATTATAGCATGTATATCCAGTATTTTCAATAGTGAAATTTTATTTTCCCTTCCCCTTTTCAGACAAAATATTCTGCGATATACAGCACGTTATGAACCGCCGTAATATATTGCGGGGAGTAGCGCAGTCTAACTTATCCGCACCGCCCGCCGCATTGATATCTCACGCAGTTTTGTGTTGTATATTCGCAGTTTCACTCTCTATAATACATGAAACGCAGATTCCTTTCACTTTTTTTCGGGATTTTTTAAAAAAAGTTTTCGGAGCCCTCTCAGTCTCGCAAAGCTCGACAGCGTCCGGGTTAAACCTCTCAGTCACGGGCTTCGCCGTGACAGCTCCCCTAGTAGGGGAGCCCTTGGCAGGCCGTCGCGTTTTCGGGATCTGGCGCTTCGCTCCTGTTTGCCCTGCTGACGCAACGTTATTTCTGCCTTGCGGCAGATGATGCCCTTGGAGCGCCAGCGATCAGATCGAAAAATGAATCTCATGCCAAGGCCTCCCCTACTAGGGGAGGTGGCATCGAGCGTCAGCGATGATGACGGAGAGGTTTTGCACCAAAAAGCGCCCCCATCACTCAAAGGAGCAATGGGGGCGCTTTACCATATTACGATGGGTTCCGCTTATTCAGCCTTGGGGGCTTCGGGAGCCTTTGCCTCCTCAGTCTTTGCGGCGGGCTCTGCCGGAGCAGCAGGAGCGGCAGCGGGCTTCGGAGCCTGCTTCACCACGGGCTTGGGGGGATTCGGATCGTCCTTCAGCGGGAAGAGGATGATGTGCTTGGGGCACTTCTGGGCGCACATGCCACAGCCCTTGCACTTGTCGTAGTCGATGCGGGCCACGCCGTCCACAACGTGGATGGCATCAAACTTACAGGTGCGCTCGCACATGCCGCAGGCAATGCAGGAGGTGGTGCACAGCTTGTTTGCCACAGCACCCTTATCCTGATTGGAGCACATGACCACGGGCTTGCGGGGGCCGCCTGCGTCGATCATAATGACGTGCTTGGGGCAGATGTTGGCGCAGGCACCACAGCCGGTGCACTTGTCCTTGTCCACCTTGGCCACGCCGTCCACAATGTGGATGGCATCGAACTTACACACCTTGGTGCAGTCGCCCAGGCCGATGCAGGCAAAGGTACAGGTCTTGGGGCCGCCGTACAGGGTCGCAGCAGCGGCACAGGTCTGGATGCCCTTGTACTCGTAGCTGGGCTTGCAGTGCTCGGAGTTGCCCTGGCACTGGACCACAGCCTTCTTCTCCACAGCGCTTGCCTCGCCGCCCATGATCTTGGCGATGGCGGCAGCAGCCTTGGGGCCGCCGGGGGCGCACTTGTCGCAGGGAACGCCGTCCATAACAACGGCCTTTGCGTAGTCGGCACAGCCGGCGTAGCCGCAGCCGCCGCAGTTTGCACCGGCCAGGCAGGCAGAAACTTCTTCAATACGGGGGTCTTCCTCAACCGCCATGAACTTTGCGGCCAGCACCAGAACAACGGCACCGATCGCGCCCACGATGGTACAGAGGATCACAGCAGATACAATATTCATAATCCTGTTCCTCCCTTACAGCGTCACGTTGAACAGGTTTTCGACGAGGCCGCCGAAGCCCATAAAGGACAGGCTGGTGATGGCTGCTGCGATCAAGGTGATGGGCAGGCCCTTGAAGGGTGCCGGGGGATCGCAGGCTTCCACACGCTTGCGCACGCCGCTGAACATGACCATGGCCAGCATAAAGCCGACACCTGCACCCACGGCACAGACCAGAGCCTCAATGTAGGCAGCGGCAAAGCCAAGGGTAGCAACGTCTGCGCCGTAGTCGTCCACGACCAGAATGGTCACGGCCAGCACGCAGCAGTTGGTGGTGATCAGGGGCAGGTAAACGCCCAGAGAATTGTACAGTGCAACAACATATTTCTTCAGGAAGATCTCGATGAACTGCACCAGCACTGCAATGACCAGGATGAACACGATGGTCTGCAGGTAGCCCAGGTCAGCAGGGTTCAAAATAAAGATCTGGATGGGGAAGGTGACAGCCGTTGCCACCAGCATAACAAAGATAACAGCGCCGGACATACCAATGGAGGAATCCAGCTTCTTGGAAACGCCCAGGAACGGGCAGATACCGTAGAACTTCACCAGCACGTAGTTGTTCACCAGGATCATGCTGAAGAAGATCGCAGCAAGTTTGACTAACATCTTATTCTGCCTCCTTCTTCAGGTTGTCGAGGTCGCAGCAGCTCTTGCGCTCGATGCGGGCATCCAGTTTGCCTTCCAGCCAGACACAGCCGGCCATCAGCACGCCGTAGCAGAAGAATGCGCCGGGAGCCTGGGTCATAATGCTCATCTTGGCCATGCTCTCAGGCAGGACCTGGAAGCCCAGCCAGGTGCCGCTGCCCAGGATCTCACGGATGGAGGCCATCAGCACCACGGTGAGGGTGTAGCCGATGCCCATGCCGATGCCGTCCAGTGCGGAATCCACCACATTGTTCTTGCAGGCAAACATCTCGGCACGGCCCAGAATGATGCAGTTGACAACGATCAGGGGCAGGAACACGCCCAGTGCGGTGTACAGGCTGTCCATATAGGCGTGCATCACCATCTGAACGATGGTCACGAAGCCTGCAATGATGACGATGTAGCAGGGCAGATGGACTTTAGCGGGGATCACGTTGCGCAGCAGCGAGATCAGGATGTTGGAGCACACCAGCACGAAGGTGAAGGCTGCGCCCATGCCCAGCGCGCTGGAAACTGCCGTGGTAACAGCCAGGCAGGAGCAGGTGCCCAGAACCAGACGCAGAACGGGGTTTTCTTTGATGATGCCGTTGGTAAGGATGCTTACCTTGGACTTGTTTTCGCTTGCCATTTCTTACCAACCTCCTTTATGCCAACTCGTTGTAGCAGTTGATGCAATCGTTGATGGCGGCAAACAGAGCCTTAGAGGAAATGGTTGCGCCGCTGTATGCGTCGTAGCCCTGGCCCAGGGTGATGTTCTGGGTGCCATCCATGCCATCGAACTGAGCAAGGAAGCTGTCGGTGGCAACGTTGCTGCCGATGCCCTTGGTCTGGGTAGAAGCGTCCACCCAGATGCCGGTGACAGTGCCGTTGGTGTCGAAGCCGATGATGACGGACAGGATGCCGCCGTCAAAGCCCTTTTCCTCAGCCTTGATGGCCAGGGAGCCGTCGGTGGCCTTTACAGCACCGGTGATGTTCTCGGTGGTGTAGTCAGTCACTTCCTCCAGATCGGAGGCGCTGGAAACAGTGGGCATCACGTCCACATAGGCAGCCAGCGTTGCGGCCTTCTGGTTTTCCTCAATGATGGGAGCCGTAAAGGAGTTGACCATGGCCAGCAGCAGGCTGACGATCAGTGCGATCACGCTCAGCACAACAACAGGCTTTACACTGGTCTCCCAGGAAGAATTCTTATTCATTTGCCAGCACCCTCCTTTGCTTTCTTTGCAGGCTTAACATAGCCGTAAGGAGTCTGACGGGTCCAATCGTTGATAAAGGGGACCCACAGGTTCATAAACAGCAGCGCGAAGGAAACGCCCTCGGCGTAGCTGCCCCACTGACGGATGGCGAAGGTGACGATGCCCAGGCACAGGCCGTAGATCAGCTTGCCCTTCAGGGTAAAGGGGCTGGTGACATAGTCCGTTGCCATGAACACAGCACCGAACATCAGGCCGCCGGACAGGATGCCGACCAGTGCGCCGTGCAGGCTGCCGGTGGAGATCAGGTAGAAGATAAACATGCTGCCGATGTAAGAAGCGGGGATGGCGATGCTGATGGTCTTGGTGGCCACCATATAAATCAGGCCCAGCAGGATGGCCAGAGCGCAGGTCTCGCCCAGAACACCGCCGTGCACGCCCATGAACAGATCCAGCAGGCTCAGCTTGCTGGTGTCAGCCACAGCCAGCGGGGTAGCGCTGGACAGCTGGTCAACCGCTGCATCGGGGAACACCCAATTGTTCATGGAACCGGCAAAGCTGATGAACAGCACAATACGGCCGACCAGTGCAGGGTTTGCAAAGTTCATGCCAATGCCGCCGAACAGCTGCTTGACCACGATGATGGCAACCAGGTCGCCGATGATGAGCTGGCCGATGGGCATGCCCACGGGCACGTTCATGGCCAGAATGATGCCGGTGACCACAGCGGACAGGTCGCTGATGGGGTTTGCCTTCTTCAGCAGCTTGCAGTACAGCCACTCAAAGGCCACACATGCCACAACGGACACTGCAGTGACCAGCAGGGCACGCGCACCAAAGATGATTGCAGAGGCCACCACACAGGGGCACAGGGCAACGATCACGTTGGCCATCAGGCTCTGGGTCGTTTCCTCACTGCGCAGGTGCGGGGAGGCCGAAACAATAAGCTTCGTATCCATTACTTATTGCCTCCTTTTTTGATTTCACCAAGGTAGAACGCCTTTGCCAGGCCCATCATCTGGGTGCAGGGGCGCTTTGCCGGGCAGACAAAGGTGCAGGAGCCGCAGTTGAAGCAGTAATCAACGTGCAGCTTGCCCAGCTCCTGAACGTCGCGGGCAGCGTAAGCCTGGTTGACCTCCACGGGCTCCAGACCCATGGGGCAGTACTCCACGCAGCGGCCGCAGCGGATGCAGGGGTTGACCTGCGGGGGCTCTGCAGCAGCGGCGCTGAGCATAATCAAGCCGGAGGTGGTCTTGGTGGTGGGGTAGCTCAGGTTCTCCACAGCGGGGCCCATCATGGCACCGCCGGCAACCACCTTGCCCAGCTCCACGCCGCCCTTGAGGCCGGCAGCGTTCAGAACATCCTCGTAGGCAGTGCCCACGGGAACGATCAGGTTCTGGGGCTTTGCACAGGCATCGCCGTCCACGGTGATGCAGCGGCTGACCACCGGCATACCGGTAGCCAGGTACTTGCCCAGGGTAGAAACAGAGGTCACGTTCATCACGATGGCACCTGCATCTGCGGGCAGACCGCCGTGCGGAACCTCGCGGCCCAGGCACTTCTCGATCAGGATCAGCTCTGCGCCGGTGCCGTAAACACTGGGCAGTGCCTTGACCTCGATGGCGGGCTTGTCTTTGGTCTTCTGGTTCAACAGCTCGATGCACTCGGGCTTGTTGTTCTCAATGCCGATGACGCACTTCGGGATGCCGGTGTACTTCAGCACGGCCTCGATACCGCGGACGATATCATCGCTGCAGTTCAGCATCTCCTGCGTGTCGCTGGTCAGCCAGACTTCACACTCGGAAGCGTTGATGAGCAGGGTGTCCACGGTCTGCTTGGGCTGCAGCTTGACATCGGTCGGGAAGCCTGCGCCGCCCAGACCCACCAGGCCGCACTCACGCACGGCTGCCAGGAAGCTGGCCTTGTCGGTGACCTCGGGTGCCTTCACGGCAGGGTCCACGGTCTGCTTGCCATCGGTCTTGATGACAACAGAGTCGCACATCCGGCCATTGGAGAGACGGAAGGGTTCTACAGCGGCCACAGTACCAGAAACACTGGAGTGGATATTTGCAGAGACGAAACCGCCTGCCTCGCCGATCTTAGTGCCAACAAACACTTCGTCGCCCTTTTTGACCAGGGCTTTCGCCGGAGCGCCGATGTGCTGGCTCATCAGGATGCGTACCTGCGCGGGCAGAGGCATCGGAACTGGTTTGCTTGCAGCGGTTGCCTTGTCATGCGGCGTATGCGCGCCAAGCGCCGCACGTTTCAGCTTGTTCAACATGGAATAAATCCCCCATTCTGCTTGAATTGCCACCCCTGCCCTCATGCGGGCGCACTGCGGCAGGGACAGCAGCTGCTTAACACAGTTATTGTATCATTTTACAGCCGGAAGTTCAACGACAACAGCACCAAAATGATGCAATTTCCTCAATTTTCTTTGCCATTTTTAACGATTAGTCGTATCTAACCAATTGTTTTTTTATTAACAACCACCAACTTCACGCAACTTTACTACCGTTTGCCTTTCTGCCGGGATTATGGTATACTGTTGCTAATGACCCTGCGGAACGTCCCCTGCTCCGCATTTGAACGACCGGGCCATGCCCGCCAAGGAGGATCGGATACCATGAAAGTTCTCAAAGCTCTGCTTGCCATCTTCACGTTCTTAGCCGCCGCACTCACCTGCACGCTTCTCTTTGTGCAGGACAGAAACGCCCCCCACTATATTAAGATCTACGAGAACGAGCAGTAAGCGGTTTCTCTGACAGACAAGATCCCCCGGAAAGCGGCCCACGCCGCCCTCCGGGGGATCTTTATGCTTTATGGTTTTTTCCTCTGTATCGGGGAACGCTCAGTTCACATCGAACAGGCAGACCAGCTGATAAGTCGTTGTCAAACCAGCACTGTTTTCTGTTTTTACAAAGGCTACACCGATTCTGTCTGCCAGATTGTATGCGCTGGTATCTTTGAACAGCACATCATACTTGGCACTGCCCTTCACCGCCGGGTTGCCACTTGTCAGACCAGGAATCACATTCTTATCCGTCAGGCCAACTACGATCTTCGCATTGCCGCCCATTTTTGCGACAATTTTCTGATACTCTTCTGCGTAGGTAACGGACTTCTCACGGTTTTCCAGCCAGTTGTTCAGCAGTTCTTTTGTGATCTCGCTGTACTTTGCACTGTAATACACCTGACCCAGACCCTCCTTGGAGTCTGCTGCCATGTGATTCACAGTGTCAACCACGTTAGCAGTATCGATATCCGGGATAACCTTATCCGGGTCGGTGGTGCCATCGCAGGCGGTCAGCATTGCCAGTGCCAGAACACCGGCCAGAACAAGTGCCAGAACTTTTTTGAAACGTTTCATTGCAATGCCTCCTTGATTTTATTTAATCGTTATCTTCACACCCGAGCAGGAATCTTATGTAGGCAAAGGTGCGCTCCTGCCCCAGATCCCGGACCATCAGCAGCAGCTTTTCCAGCAGTGCCCTTGTTTCGGGATGGAGCAGATAGTGATCCTTGCTCTTTTCATAATACTGCCACGGGGATGCGTCGGTGTACTTGTCGCCCAGATAGATCTGGCTGGCCGCCACGCGGTCGCAGACCATCTCGCAGACATAGCGCAGGGGCATTTTCATGCCGCCCAGGCCGGATTTGTTGGTTGTGTAGTCGATCCAGTATTCCAGATGGTGCTTGTTGCGGCCCTTATGGTGGAGCCATGCCGAGGAATAGCCCCGGGCGGCGCGCTCTGCCTCGTTGGGGCTGTGGTCGCCCTGATAGTAGATGCAGCCCGGGATGAACTCGGTGGGGCTGTACTTGCTCAGGTCATGGGTCAGGCCCTGCTGATAAAGGCCGCATTCAAAGCAATACTTCATCACCAGCAGTTTATGCCGGGTGATGGTCTCAAAGTGTCCCTTGATGTTCATTGGAGGGTACCTCCCCGGAATCTTACCGTTACCCTGCCCTCTTTCAACCTGCGCAGATCGTCGCTCTCCGAAAAATCCTCCCGGTCGCGGGTCAGGTTGGGGTTGTAGTAGGGGTCATCCAGAATGTTTTCCTTGCCGTGGATGGTGTAGAGCCGCTGCTGCTCCGCCGCAAAGCGGGCCGCCTTGACGGGGTCTTTTTCATCCCCGCCCCGGCTCTTGCTCTCATAGTGGATGAGCTCGGCGTAGGGGGTCCAGGCAATGCGGTAGCCCGCATCCCGCACCCGCAGGCAGAAGTCCACATCGTTGAAGGCCACGGCGAACTGCTCGTCCAGCCCGTGCATCTCGTCATAGACGGCAGTCTTTACCAGCAGGCAGGCACCGGTCACACCGGAGAAGTCCTGCACGGTAGAGGTGCGGAACAGATAGCCGCTGCCGCCCTTCTTCTTATACTTGTGGCTGTGGCCCGCATAGCCGCCCAGACCTGTCACGATCCCTGCGTGCTGGATGGTCTCATCCGGGTACCAGAGCATGGCACCGCAGATCGCCGCGCCGCCGGGGTGGGCGCACTGCCGGAGCAGCTCCGTGAGCCAGTCGCCGTTCACCACTTCCACATCGTTGTTGAGCAGCAGCAGGTAGTCGCCCTCTGCCGCTTTCCGGCCAAAGTTGTTGATGGCCGAGAAGTTGAAGCCCTTGCCCGGGTAGGTGACCACCTTCAGGCCATCGTACCGCTGCCGGGCCTTCTCGTAATAGGCAAAGGTGGCCGGGTCTGTGGAGTTGTTCTCAACGACGATGACCTCGAACCGGTCCCAGGTGGTCTTTTTCCAGATGCTCTGCAGGCACTTTTCCAGATCCTCGGTGTGATCCTTGTTGGGGATGAGGATGCTCACCTTCGGCTCCCCCACAATGTCCCACCTGACCCGATAGGTGCTGGGGTACAGGCCATCCTCTATGGTACCGGTGCGGCCGGTGCGCTCCAGATGGTCGGCCAGCGCCTTTTTTGCCGCTTTGGCAACGTAGGGCTTGGCATCGGTGCCGCCGGAGGTCGAGCCTTCGTGCACCCGCCAGTAGTAGAGCACCTGCGGCACATGGGCCGCGCCGCCCACCTGCTCAATGAGCCGGAGGAAAAGGTCGTGGTCCTGACTGCCATCACATTCGGGACGTTCCCCGCCCACCTGCTCGAACAGCTCCCGCCGGAACACGGCCAGATGGCAGATGTAGTTGCAGCAGAGCAGATAATCCGGGGCGTAATCGGGCTTGAAGTGGGCCACCAGCGGCTTTTCGATCTTTTTGGTAAAGAGGGCCTCATCGCTGTACAGGAAGCCGTCCGGCTCCCCTGCCTCACGCAGCTGCCGGATCGCCCGGCCCATGGTGTACATGGCGTGGGGCGCAAGGATGTCATCGTGGTCGGCCAGCGCCAGATATTCCCCCGATGCCAGTTCAGCGGCGGCGTTGGTGTTGGCCGCAATGCCCTTGTTTTTGACCTTTTTGTATACGATGTGTTGATATTTTGCCTGATATTCCCTTACGATATCCCCCACACTGCTATGGGCGGCATCGGAGGCATCCGCCAGGCAGAGCTCACCATTGGGGGCAGTCTGGTTCACGAAGGAATCCAGAAACTGCCGCAGAAACGCCTCAGGAGTATTATACAACGGTGTCAACACGGAAATCGTCGAAAGTTGGCAGTTTTCAAAATTTTTTCCTGCCATTTCGGCTCTCTGGGCTTCCAGCACCTTTTTTGCGGGCAGGTAACGGGCCTTTTTGCCAAAGCACCGCCGCCTGACAAAGCCCGCGCCCCGGGCCAGCATAGTGCCCAGCCCCTCGTCCTTTGTCAGCTGGACCGCATAGCCTGCCAGCTCTCTGGCACGTTTCAATCGCACATTCATGGCTCAGGCCTCGCCGCGCTGGGTGGCCTTGTAGGCCGCGCAGACTGTCTCGGTATCGCCGTTCATTTTCAGGTGGCCGTGGCTCAGCCATGCCACCTTGCTGCACATCCGCTCGATCTGCTCGATGGAGTGGGACACCAGAATGACGGTGGTGCCGCCTGCCATCAGCTCCTTCATCCGCTTTTCGCATTTCTGCTGGAACAGGAAGTCGCCCACCGAGAGCACCTCGTCCGCGATCAGGATATCGGGCTTAGTGATGGTGGCAATGGCAAAGCCAATGCGGGCCACCATGCCGGAGGAGTAGTTTTTCAGCGGTACATCCAAAAAGTTCTGCAGCTCGCTGAACTCCACGATCTCGTCGAACTTCTCGTCCAGATACTTGGGCGAGAACCCCAGCACCGTGCCGTTGAGGTAGATGTTCTCCCGGGCGGTCAGGTCCATATCAAAGCCCGCACCCAGCTCGATGAGCGGGGCGATGGTGCCGTTGACGGTGACCTTGCCCTTGGTGGGCTTGTACACGCCCGCAATGGTCTTGAGCAGGGTGGATTTGCCCGAGCCGTTCAGGCCCACCAGACCGTAAAAATCGCCGGGCATGATGTCCAGGCTCACGTCCTTCAGGGCGTAAAACTCGTCGTACTGCAGGCGGCCCTGCACCATGGCCAGCAGATATTCCTTCAGGCTCTCGTGCTTTTCGGTGGAGAGGTTGAAGCACATGGACACGTTGTCCACTTTGATGATCGGTTCCATTCTTCTCCCCTCCTTAAATATGCAGCACAAAACGATCCTGCGTTTTGCGGAACATGTGCACGCCCACCCACATGGAGACCACTGCGCAGATGCCGCAGACCGCAAACATGTTGAGGTCCAGCGGGATGCCCCACATCAGGGTGCGGCGGAAGCCGGTGATATACCAGTACATGGGGTTCAGCTTGATGATCTGCTGCATGTTGAACCCGCCGATGGAAAAGGTCATCTGAGTGGGGTCATAGAAGATGGCGGAGAAGTAGAGCAGCGCCGTGATGAACACGCTCCAGATGTGCATGATGTCCCGGAAGAACACCGTTGCCGCCGCCAGGAACAGACCCACCCCCAGACTGAAGAAGAAGAGGGTGATGAGCGGGTAGAGCGCTTCCAGAAGGGTCAGGTGGAAGGGCGCACCGGTAAAGATCATCACCAGCAGCAGGGCCACAAAGCTGAACACGCAGTTCACCATGGCAAAGCAGCACTTTTCCAGCGGGAAGATATACTTGGGGATATACACCTTTTTCAGCAGGGGGGCAGCGCTGAGCACGCTGCTCATGCTGGAGGAGGTGGCTTCGTTGAAGAAGTTGAAGAGCAGCTGACCGCACATCAGGAATACCGGGAAGTTGTCGATGCCGCTGCCCCGCATATCCATCAGGCTGCTGAACACAGCCCAGTAGACCAGGCACATCAGCAGGGGGTTCAGCACGCTCCACAGCACACCCAGCACGCTGCGGCGGTATTTCAGCTTGAAATCACGGCTGACCAGATTCCACAACAGATAGCGGTAGCGCCAGAAGCCGTTGAACATTCCTTTCAGTTTCGCCACGGGCTATCACCACTTTTCAAAGAATTCAAACTTCTGGGCTGCAAAGGGCTCATGCAGCTTGTCCTTTGCGCTGGTCTTGTGCTCACAGCCGCAGTCGGGCCACTGCACGTTCACGGTGGGGTCATCGTAGGGGATGCCGCCCTCGCTGGTGGGGTCATAGACATCGGTGCACTTGTAGCAGAACTCGGCCACATCGCTCAGCACCAGGAAGCCGTGGGCAAAGCCCTCGGGGATATAGAACATCTTCTTGTTCTCCTCGCTCAGGGTCACGCCCACCCACTTGCCAAAGGTGGCGCTGTGGGGGCGGCAGTCCACGGCAACATCATAGACCTCGCCCTTGGTCACACGCACCAGCTTGCCCTGGGTGTGGTTCTTCTGGAAATGCAGGCCGCGCAGCACGCCGCGGGTGGAGCGGCTCTGGTTGTCCTGCACGAACTCCTT
>ERZ1673737.491-NODE-491-length-50011-cov-8.016935_pt1 | contig 50011 bp, 42 predicted proteins | sample MGYA00580211_ERZ1673737 | MGnify/ENA primary metagenome ERZ1673737 (study PRJEB41218, sample SAMN15661789) | gut metagenome | host: Homo sapiens | place: Canada: London | collected 2015-08-20/2019-03-30 | study: EMG produced TPA metagenomics assembly of... | reverse complement strand
AACAATCATTTTCATTATAGCTTGTGAAACAAAGTTTAATGTTTTTTCCTTATACTCAAAAAATTAAAAGATAAGGTATATGACCTTATCTTTTTTACTAGTCTACTTTTTTTCATATAAGTAATATAATATAAATGCTATAATAGAGAATATTACAGGTCCTGCTATCATAAATACTGTATCTGTAATTCTTCCATTTATAGCTGGCTCTATTATACTAAATACATTTGCAAATCCAACAACAAAGCTAACTATGATTGATGCTGTTAAAGCCATTCCATACGACTTATATACCATAAACGGTTTTTCTACTTCTCCAGCCAATTGCTTTTTCTTAAATACCGGAAAGGCTCCTGATAAGAATATATATGGTATAGTCATTGCAACATTTGTCATAAGAACTAAAAGTGCAAAGAATGCTTGACCATTACTTCCTCCAAAAGATACTACAAGTATTATTAAAATAGCTATTATAGCTTGAATCCACATAGCATTTACAGGCATTCCATCTTTTATTTCAGCAAATTTCCCTGGCCATAATTTCTTAGGTGAGCCTTCTATCAACGTTTTTAAAGGAGAATAAGTTAATGTAAAGAAAGCACCGGTTAAAGCTAAAAACATTGAAAGCCCAACAAATCTAGCAACCCATAAACCTAAAGTTATAGCAGATGCTTGACTCATACCAAAAGTCATCCCAAGCTCGTATCCTAAATTTCTCATTAATACATAAGCAACATTAGCCATATTAACAGTATCTAATGATAATACATCATTCCAATTAGTAAACATACCACAAGCAAATATACCTATTGCATATCCTACTGCTATGACTATAGCTGATATAGTAAGACCTTTTGGGAATGTTCTTTCAGCATTTTCAGTTTGGTCAACAAGTCCACCTAAAACCTCAAGACCTCCAAATGCAAATATTGCAAATGTTAGGAATGATAAAATACTAAGAGGTGTCTGATATGCAGGATTTGGTGAAGTTGTAAAATCTCTTGCAATATTTAATATAGGTTGCTTAAACTGAAATCCATTTGAAGCTAAAACTACAAGTCCTCCTATTAATAATACTAAATTAAGTAATGCTACTGCCGTACCACCTACAGAAGTTACTTTAGTTATCTTTTCTACACCTTTTGAGGCTATAAACGTTACTAGTAATATCCATAGACATCCCAGTATACCTAGTGATTGTATAGAACTTAAACCTAATAAACTTAAGGATCCTGTTCTGTCGCTACCAAATATAGCATTAGATAGTGGTACCCAAATTGTAGATGAAACATTTACCATCCATATTATATAAGATGCATACCACATAAATGTACCTATAAAAGCATATTTAGGACCTACAGATTTTTCCATCCAGGAGTATATTCCCCCTGTTTCTTTTTTAAATGCAGATCCATACTCTGCCATCATAAATGCATAAGGTATGAAGAATAATATTGCACTTAGTACATACCATGGTATTGCTGCATATCCCATAAGATAAAACGCTCTTGGCATATTAGCAAATCCAAATACTGATGTAAAAATCATAAGTATAAGTGATACTAGTGTCAATTTTTTTGTTGTATTTGTATTTTCACCCATTATGACTCCTCCTTGCTTAAATATGATATTAATTTTTACAGTTATATAAAATTTAATTCATATATAGAGGATTTTTGTTTATTATCACTATTTTAGATTTAAGAGTATTTATAATCTGTACTTATAAAAAAAGACCATGCATAGCTATAAATACTTCTATATACTATACATAGTCTTTTTTATAAATTATTTTTTAATTAAACATGTAAATCTACTTTTATGTTACCTATTAATTCTTTGTATTCTTTTATAGCTGGTTCTAATGTTTCATTCACGAACTCTACCACTTGTTCTGGTGCTCTTCCAACAAAGTTTTTAGGATCCATTATAGATAGTATTTCTTCTTTGCTCATTCTAAAAGCAGGATCTTCTATTATAAGATCTATCAGATTATTATTTAATCCTTCTTGCTTAACTCTATATGCAGCTTTCATAGAGTACTCTCTTATAATCTCATGTAGTTCTTGTCTATCCCCACCTCTTTTTACAGCTTCCATAAGTATAGTTTCTGTAGCCATAAAAGGAAGTTCTTCATTTATATGCTTATTTATCATATTTTCATATACTACTAAACCATCTGTAACGTTTATTCCTATTTCAAGTATAGCATCTGCTGCCATAAAAGCCTGAGGTATAGCTAATCTCTTGTTAGCTGAGTCATCTAAACTTCTTTCTAACCATTGAGTTGCTTGAACTAAAGCAGGACTTAATGATTCAGTTATTATATACTTAGATAACGATGCTATTCTTTCACTTCTCATAGGATTTCTTTTATAAGCCATAGCAGATGAACCTATTTGATTTTTTTCAAATGGTTCTTCTAATTCTTTTAAGCTTTGTAAAAGTCTTATATCATTAGTCATTTTATGCATACTTTGAGCTATCCCAGATAATATACTTAAAACTTGATAATCTAACTTTCTAGTATATGTTTGTCCACTTACAGCATAAGAAGACTTGTATCCCATTTTTTTGCATACTATTTTATCAAGTTCTGATACCTTTTGATGATCACCTTCAAATAAACTTAAGAAACTTGCTTGTGTTCCAGTAGTACCTTTTACTCCTCTTAGTTTCATGTTATCTATTCTATAGTTTAAGTCTTCTAAGTCAAGTATTAAATCTTGTGCCCATAAAGTAGCTCTCTTTCCTACTGTTGTAAGTTGAGCTGCTTGGAAATGAGTAAATCCTAATGTTGGAACATCCTTATATTTAAGAGAGAATTCTTTTAAATTATTTATTAAGTTAACAAGCTTTACTCTTATAAGTTTTAATGCTTCATTCATTTGTATAACATCAGTGTTATCTCCAACATAAGCTGAAGTTGCTCCTAAATGTATTATTCCCTTAGCTTTGTCACATTGAAGACCATAAGCTTTAACATGACTCATAACATCATGTCTTACTTCTTTTTCTATTTTTCTAGCTTCATCAAAATTTATATTATATATATTATTTCTTAATTCATCTAATTGCTCTTCAGTTATATTTATACCTAGCTCTTTTTCTCCTTCTGCTAAAGCAACCCATAACTTTCTCCAAGTTGAAAATTTGAACTGAGGAGAGAATATATAGCTCATATCTTTACTGCAGTATCTATCTGTCAGAGGATTTGTATATGTAGTGTATTTGTTGTCCATCATAATATGCACCTTCCTTGAATATAATTTATATAATAATTATATAAAAAATTACGAACAATAACAAGTATTTTTATCCATTTGTTCATTTAGTGTTAATCAAAATTTCATCATTATCTATTAAGTAATCTACACTTTGACTATCTACAAAGTTTAACACATACTTGTATCTTATAGCGTAATATTTATCACTCCATCCCAACTGATTTTTTACATCTTCTTCATCAGCTCCAAGCCTTAAACTTATGGCTGCAAATGAATGTCTAAAGTCTTTAGCTGAATAATTTGAAAGTCCAGCTAAATCTAGTGCTTTTCTTACTATTAGTCTGACATTTCGATCTGTTATATAATTACTTTTTTGAGTTGTAAAAACAAAATCTTCTGTCGGCATTATAACTTCTGGTAATAATGAGTAATGTCTATATTCCTCTATTAATCTAAAGCAATATGGATGGAGTTTAACTATTCTTTCTTTTTTCTTTTTTCCTAGTCGTACGTAGTAGTTGTCTTCATCATCTACCATAAGATCTTTCCATTTTAAACTAACTAGTTCATTAAGCAAGCATCCAGTAGTTATTAAAAATACTATTATAGTTTTATCTCTTATATTTAATTTATACAATGTATCTATAAGCTTATTTATCTCTGGAATACTAAGTACATCATCTTTACTTTTTATTCTACTAACTGTTGGCTTTTCAACATATCTAAATGGATTTATTTCTATATATTCTTCCTTTTTTAAGTAATTATAAAAACTATGTAAATAACTATATATCTTCTCACAAGTTGATTTTTTATATATTGTTTGAACATAATCTATAAATTTTTTACAATCTTCTTTATTTGCATATACTAATTCTTTATCTTGTAAAAATTTCTTAAATAATATTACCTTAGATAAATAATCATGTTTAGTTGTTGGCTCCAGCTTTTTAGAAAAGTCTTTAAAAACTTCATACTCTATATCTTCTAGCACTTTTTCATTCTCCATGGATATTTTCCCTTTCTTATATTTTTTAACATTTTTATCTATATATTGAATATATTTTATATTGTTGATATACTTATACATAGCGTTTATTTACCAAAATTATTATTTTACATAGGAGGTAATTTAATTAATGGAATTAATGGAACTTTTTAAAGCCGCTCTTATCGGTATTGTTCAAGGTATAACAGAGTGGCTACCTGTAAGTAGTACAGGTCATATGATTTTATTTAATGAATTCATAAAAATGAATGTATCAGAAACTTTTATGAGTACATTTTTAGTAGTAATTCAGTTTGGTTCTATACTAGCTGTTCTTACAATTTTCTTTAAAAAACTAAATCCTTTTGATGCTTCAAAAACTAAAATTCAAAAAAGTGAAACTATCGATTTATGGATTAAAGTTATAATAGCAGTTATACCATCAGGTATACTTGGTTTATTATTTGATGATACAATAGATGCATTATTCTTTAACCCAACTACAGTTGCTATAGCTTTAATAGTATATGGTATAATTATGATTATGCTTGAAAACAGAAATAAAAAACCATCAGTTAATAGTTTTTCTGAAGTCAGCTATAAGTTAGCTATTGGTATAGGTTTATTCCAATGTTTAGCTTTAATACCTGGTACATCTAGATCTGGATCTACTATAATTGGTGCTGTTTTACTTGGAACGTCTAGATATATAGCAACAGAATTCTCATTCTTCCTAGCTGTGCCTACTATGCTTGGTGCAAGTGCATTAAAACTTGTTAAGACAGGCTTTGCATTTAGTGGTTTTGAATGGTTAATCCTTGCAACAGGATCTATTGTTGCATATATAGTTTCAATATTAGCTATAAAATTCTTACTTGATTATATTAAGAAACATGACTTTAAAGTATTTGGATATTATAGAATAGTTCTTGGTATATTAGTACTTGCATATTTCTTTTTAATTAAATAGTTTAAAATAAAAAGAAGCACATTTAGTGCTTCTTTTTATTTAGATTCAATAAGAAGCTTTATAATATCGCTAGTCTCTTCATTAAAAGCTGTAACTATACTTAAATAATCGCAAGCCCTATTTGTAGCTAAATATACTTTATTTAAGTCTCCTATAAAATCATTTATCTGATAATCTTGAGTTGTGTCATTTATAGTATGGTTGTATAGCATTTCTAGTTGGCAAATTACACATGCCTTATACTCTAAATTCTTTATTGTATATATATTAGATATTGTTATACCTACTTTTTTACTTATATTAGTTAAGTTTTCCTCTGCATATATATATGGTATGTTTGCCTTTTCTAATGCTTTTCTAAGCATATATTGGAAATACATAACCTTTCCACTTTTTAACTTTTTCTTATTATATGGATATATTATTGCTATCTCAGAATAATCTAAGCCTTTTTGATTTATAAGATACTCAACTTCCCAAATAACAGAACTTATTTGTTCTTCTAAGTCACTTACCTTTATTATGTCTACAGATTTTGTACTAGGCTTTATATCCTCTGTTTTATAGAATCCCGTAGTTTTAACGTTACTTCTTAATTTTTTTATATATCTATCTATATTTTCACAGAAGTTATTGTTAAAATCAACAAGTTCTTTAGATTGTCTATAATTTTTCTTTAAATTTATATGCTCATCAAATTTTATTTCTTTTAGGTTGTCCTTAAATATATTAACATTATTTGATATATTTAAACTATTACACGAAAAAACATTAAATATATATTTTGTCTTATATAGGAACTCTCTTATAAATTCAATTTCATCTTTAGAAAAACTCTCTGCCTCATCTATAAATATCCCTTTAAACATATTCTTATTTTTGATAATATTTCTAGCTTGTTTTACTATATTGTTAAAAGTTTTATAATAATCCTTTTTCAGCATATTATAATCAACCACTAAATTATACTTTTTAGCTAATTTGAGTACAAATGCATTAAGTGTATATATGTCTATATTAGTATTTTCTTTATATAGAACTTGTAGTTTCTCTCTTAATTCATTACATTCTTGTTTTGTATGAGTTAGTATCAAAAATCTATGATGAGGATAAACTCTTGCTAACTTCATGACCTTCGATAACATAAGAGTGGTTTTACCAGTCCCTGCCCCACCTGTAAATAATGTATTTCCATATTTTATAGATATTATATCTTTTATTTGCTCTTCACTTAGAGGTGTTGCACTATATTTATAATCATCACTATAAAATGAAATTTTTTTAAAACTATTATTTAAATGTATTTTATCATTTAATACATAGTATTCTGGGCATATCTTTAATAAAAATAAATTTAGATCTATTTCATTATTTTTACCTTTAAGATATTTATCTATTAATACTTCACCCGTTAAAATCTCTTCAAGCTTAGTTTGGTCTATTAAATTATTTTCTATAAAATCTTCAAATTTATATGCATCATCCATATCAACATATGGCATTACAAAGACATAATTATATTCTATATTTAATTTTGATTGTTCCATTTTTATTTTTAAAAGTTCATATTCTTCATTCATTACTTCTAGTAACTCTTCTTCTAATATAAAAAATAAATCTTCTGTTGTATCCATAAACTTTATAAATAACAATTTATTATCTTTTATATATAACATATCCGTATTTATACCTTTAAAAGGTGTGACTTTAGGAATTATACTAGCATTGTTACCTATTTTTTCATAAAAATATGTTTCTATATCTTTAAGCTTTAAAGCTTCTAACTGAGAGTTAATATTTGTGTACTGGTTCACTTTAAATTCCCCCCTTAATTATAATAATTATATCATTTTAGTATAAATTTTTCCATATTGATATTTATAGATAAAAATTTTGCATTTAAACAACAAAAGGAGAGTAAACATACTCCCCTATATAATTATATTTTATAATTACTTTTATAATTATTTTCTAACCATATATTCATTTTTCTTCTTACTTCATTTTCTTTTACTTCATCAAATTGTGCATCTTGAGTAGTATAAGATTGTACTAAGTTTTCTACATTTGTTGGATATTCTACAAATTTACCATTTTTATTTTCAAATCCAATACTCATTATATCATACTTTTCATTTTCATCATTTAATACTACACCGTATTCTATATCACTATTTTCTAAGTTACTTTTTATTATTTTTACATATTGGTTTTTAGCTAATTTATTTAACATAAAATCATCCTTTCTTATTGTTGTATCTTTATTATTACCAATTTACTTAAGTGTATATGTAATTAATTTTATTATAATTTTCTTCCTTTTCCAGAATCAGTTATATTTATAAGATTTTCTGGATATGGATAAAAAAATGTTTGATTTAATATATCTTTATCTTTGAATCTAGTTACATACATTTTTATAACAACTTCAAGTGTACTAAATGGTATTCTTTGATTTTCATAAGATTCAATTAATCCATTAAACATATTTATTTCTTCTTCATTTAACATATTTTTATACTTTTCAAATACTTTTATTATAATAGATAATTTATTCTCTTTTTTTCTTTGATTAGAAACTATATTTAATACTTTTTCTTTATATTGATGTACTTGATCTTCCATTCTATTTTCATTTAATATATCACTTACTTCATTTGTTGACTCTTCATCATAAGATTTAAGTAATAACAAATTATTTTTGTGAAATTCTATTATATTTTTATTATTTTTTAAATTATTAATAAAAAAAATCCTAGTAAAGAAATTATCTCTAATATTGTAATTTTTAAGTCGTCCTTCATTTTCTATAGGCAAATAATCATATTTATCAATTATTTTTTGCGAAAAAAAAACATTTTCATTGCTTCTTATACTACATTTATTTCCACGGTAATATACTTTAGCATCTTTAAGTCCACAAGTAGGAGATCTACTTTTTAATATAAATCCATCTATATCATCTAAACCATTTATAAATTCTTCAGAAAACTCAGTCATTTGATTTGTATAATCATTTTTCGAATTATAATCTATCAATCTATATTCTTCATTCTCCTTATTCATTTCTATTCTTATAGGTTCCCTTGGTATTGATAAACCTATAGCCAGTTCAGGACACACAGTTTGTATATCTACATAATCTTTTAAAGATTGAATAACCTTATCATTGTATCCTTGACCATCATATCTACATTTCGTACCATATAAACATTCACTAACTACAATTTTAGGCTTTCTCATAAACTAACTTCACTCCATGCTTTTTTTACCTATATTTTTATCTATAATTTTATATAATATTAATTATTTTTTACCATAATAAAAAAAGAGAGGTATTTATCCTCTCTTTTTTTATTACTTAGCATATTCTATTGCTCTAGTTTCTCTTATTATACTAACCTTTATTTGTCCTGGGTATTCTAGTTCATCTTCTATTCTCTTAGTCATATCCCTAGCTAATAAATGAATATCTTCATCACTAACATTTTCAGGTTTAACCATTATTCTTATTTCTCTACCTGCTTGTATGGCAAAAGATTTATCTACACCCTCATATGAGTTGGCTATTTCTTCTAACTTTTCTAATCTTCTAATATAAGCCTCTAGAGTTTCTCTTCTAGCCCCTGGTCTTGCTGCTGATATAGCATCTGCTGCAGTTACAAGCACAGCTTCTATAGTCTGCGGTTCATAATCACCATGATGCGTACTCATTGCATGTATAACTTCTTTAGATTCCTTATATCTCTTAAGTAAGTCCATACCTATCTCAACATGAGTTCCTTCCATTTCATGGTCTACTGCTTTCCCTATATCATGTAAAAGACCAGCTCTTTTTGCAAGTCTAATATCAGCGCCTATTTCTGCTGCCATTATACCAGCTATATGAGCAACTTCTATAGAATGCTTAAGTACATTTTGTCCATAACTTGTTCTATAGTTAAGTCTTCCTAGTAATTTAACTAACTCTGGATGAAGTCCATGAACACCTGTTTCAAAGGCCGCTTGTTCTCCGTATTCTTTTATTATATTCTCTACTTCTTTTCTAGCCTTATCAACCATTTCTTCAATTCTAGCAGGGTGTATTCTACCATCCGCTATTAATTTTTCAAGTGCTATTCTAGCAACTTCTCTTCTTATAGGATCAAACCCTGATAATATTACAGCTTCAGGAGTATCATCTATTATCAAATCTATTCCTGTTAATGTTTCTAATGTTCTTATATTTCTACCTTCTCTACCTATAATTCTACCCTTCATTTCATCATTAGGTAAATTTACAACAGTAACAGTAGTTTCAGCAACATGGTCTGCTGCACATTTTTGTATAGCATACCCTATTATTTCCCTTGATTTCTTCTCTGCTTCTTCCTTAGCTTGAGACTCTATTTCCTTTATCATTATAGACATTTCTCTTCTAACGTCTCTTTCAGCATTAGTTAATATTATTTCTTTTGCCTTATCAGATGTTATTCCTGATATACTCTCTAATTTTTCTAATTGCTGGGTTTTTATAGCCTCAATCTCTTCTTCTTTTTTAGCTACATTCTTTAACTTGTCCCCTAGGCTTGTTTCCTTTTGTTCTAAGTTTTGTAACTTTTTGTCTAATATTTCTTCTTTTTGTATAACTCTTCTTTCAAATTTTTGTAAGTCAGATCTTCTTTCCTTATTTTCTCTTTCAGATTCAGTTCTTAACTTATGAATTTCCTCTTGTGCTTCTAATAACTTCTCTTTGTGTATTCTTTTTGAGTCGTCTTCTGCTTGTTTTATTATTCTATCAGCTTCGCTGTTAGCTTGGCCAATTTTTGACTCATATATATTTTTTCTCACAAAATAACCAGCAATAATACCTACTGCTATCCCTAATAAAATACTTATTATATCTATGACACCCACCTCCTTTGATAATAATCCCAAAATTACATTTTAAGAGTCTAAATAATTTTATAATTCAATTAAAACTATAGCATATAGAAAAAATACAATCATTACTTCTAAGATATATATTGTAATGTCGATAAAATCCTCTATTTGTAACATTTAAGAGTATTTTATTTAAAAATCATATTTAGATACTATGTCCTTAATTAATTTTATAATTTTTTCTATCGCATGTCAAGTTAATAGGAGGTGTGTATTATTTTATTATTCCAAATTTAATAATGTGTCGTCTTCTTCTTGAGCATTTTCTCTAGTTTCATCTAATTTATAGTAATGTCTAACTTTTTCGTCTATTTCCTTTATTAAATCTGGATTATCTTGTAGGAACTTTTTAACATTTTCTCTACCTTGTCCAAGTTTAGTATCATTGTAACTATACCAAGCTCCTGACTTTTTAACTATATCTATATCTGACGCTATATCTAATAAATCACCAACTTTAGATATACCTTCTCCATACATTATATCAAATTCAGCTTGTTTAAATGGTGGAGCCACTTTATTTTTAACAACCTTAACTCTTGTTCTACTTCCTAATACCTTATCCCCTTGCTTTATAGTATCTATTTTTCTAACATCTAATCTTACTGATGAGTAGAACTTTAGAGCACGTCCTCCCGTTGTTGTCTCAGGATTACCAAACATTATTCCAACCTTTTCTCTTAATTGGTTTATGAATATTGCAACACAGTTAGATTTTTTTATAGATCCTGTTAATTTTCTAAGTGCTTGAGACATAAGTCTAGCTTGTAAACCAACGTGAGAATCTCCCATATCTCCTTCTATTTCTGCTCTTGGAACAAGTGCTGCAACTGAGTCAACTACAATTATATCTATAGCCCCACTTCTTATAAGTGCTTCTGCTATTTCTAGTGCTTGTTCTCCTGTATCTGGTTGAGATATTATTAAGTTATCTATGTCTACGCCTAACGCCTTTGCATACACTGGGTCAAGTGCATGTTCCGCATCTATAAACGCTGCTATTCCACCTTGCTTTTGCGCTTCTGCTACTGTATGAAGTGCAACTGTTGTTTTACCTGAAGATTCTGGCCCATATACTTCTATTATTCTTCCTTTTGGAAGTCCACCTATACCAACTGCTATATCAAGACCTATTGATCCTGTTGATATAACATCAATTGCCATTGATGTAGCTTCCCCAAGCTTCATTACTGATCCTTTACCAAACTCTTTTTCTATTTTACCTAATGCTTGATTAAGTGCATTTAGTTTTTCTTGCTCTATACTCATCTATATCATTCCTTTCATTTCTATAAATGCCAAACATTCGTTCTATTTTATATAACTATTATATAGCATAAAATAATCTCCGTCAATTACAAAAATTCACTTCATCCTTATTAATAATAATATATATTTCTCTCACTTTAATTAATAGTTAAGAAAGCTAATATCTTTTATATTAATTGTATATAATTTATTTTATATTTAGTTATATATGAAATATAGGTTTCTATTTATAGGCTATAGTTTTAATATATAAAATTAGAATTTGTTTTCAGTAAGATTTTACCATACTTATTTTATTTATAAACCTTTATTTGTATTTTTATACAAGTTTTATTTATAATATCTTCCTAATTTAAGACAAGCTTTTTTATTCTAACCAAATTTAATAAAAAATACATAAACAGTAAAACTTTTAATTTGTAAAATATAAAGGAGCTATACTAAGAAATTAACTCTAATAGTTAGTCTTAATAATAACTCCTTTTAATTATTTACTTTCCATAAATAAGTTTTTATTTTTATATAAATATTCCCATCCAGAATATAAAGTAAGCAATGTAGCTATTAATATGGTTATATTCCCTATCGATAGTAATATACTACTTCCAAACTGAGCTCCTAAAAGTAAAAGTGGTATTGCTATCATTTGGCTTATTGTCTTTAATTTACCACCACCACTTGCTGCTATTACTTTTCCATCAGCAGCAGCTATTGCTCTTAGTATACTTACTGTAAGTTCTCTAGCAACAATTATAATTACCATCCAACTAGATACTAAATCTACTTCTATCATACATATAAGTGCTGATATAACCAGCAACTTATCTGCTAATGGATCCATAAATTTTCCAAAATCAGTAATTAAATTATGCTTTCTAGCTATATGTCCATCCATTGCATCTGTTATAGATGCTACTATAAATATTACACATGCTATTAAGTATTTACTTGGTATATTAAATAACATAACAAGTATAAATACTGGTATTAAAAATATCCTAAATAAAGTTAGTTTATTAGGCAAGTTCATTAACTATATCCCCCATTAAATCATATTCTAATGCACTAGTTATTTTTACATTTACGAAGTCACCTATGTTTAACTTTTTATCAGATTTAACATATACTATACTGTCTATTTCCTCTGCATCTCCTTGAGTTCTTCCTATATATACTTTGTCTTCTATTTGTTCTTCTACTAAAACTTCATATATATTTCCTACTTTTGCAGCATTTAGTTCTTCTGATATACTTTGTTGAACTAACATTAAAGCATCTCTTCTTTCATCTTTAACATCTTGCTCTAAGTGGTTTGGAAGTTTATCAGCTGGTGTATCTTCTTCTCTTGAATAAGAGAATGCTCCAAGTCTATCAAACTTAGCTACTTTAACAAATTCTACTAATTCATTAAAATCTTCTTCAGTTTCACCTGGGAATCCTACTATTATAGTAGTTCTTAATGTTGCATCTGGTATATGCTTTCTTATCATATTTATAGTTGATAGTATATTTTCTTTTGTAGTATGTCTATTCATTAACTTTAATATTTTATTGCTTGCATGTTGTATTGGCATATCAAAGTAATTACATATATTATCATATTTTTTAATAACTTTAACTAATTCTTCAGTTATTGATTCTGGATATGAATACATTATTCTTATCCATTTTATACCTTCTATTTGTGCAAGTTCTTCTAATAATTCTGGAAGCATTTCTTTACCATATAAGTCACAACCATATTTTGTTGTATCTTGCGCTATAACAACTAACTCTTTAACACCTTTTGCTGCTAAATCCTTAGCTTCTGATATTATATCTTCCATTTTTCTACTTCTGTATTTACCTCTTAATTTAGGTATTATACAATAAGTACATTTATTATCGCATCCTTCTCCTATTTTTAAATAAGCCATATAATCTGGAGTTGATACATATCTTGGTAAATCTTCATTATACGCAAAGTCTATGTCATTTAAGCTTACTATATGATTTTCTTTTTCAAGGTTAGCTATTATTTCATCTATTTGTTGATAACTTCCTGTTCCTACTATTGCATCTATTTCTGGTATTTCTATTTTTAATTCTTCAGCATATCTTTGTGCTAAACATCCTGTAACTATAAGTAATTTTAAATTAGCAGTTTCTTTTAATTGTGCTAATTCTAATATAGTTTGTATAGATTCTTGTTTTGCAGATTCTATAAATCCACAAGTATTTACTAATATTATATCTGCTTCCTCAAAATCTCCTACTAATTTATATCCTTTTTTGTTAAGTATTCCCATCATTATTTCTGCATCTACTAAGTTTTTAGAACATCCTAATGATTCTAATGCTATTTTTAACATTTTATTTCTCCTTCCATTGCTGATTTATGAAATTTTATAACTTCTTCTACTGCGACGTCAACATTATCAAAGTTTATAACTTCGTTATATTTATATTTATCAACTGAATGCATATATAATGAGTCATAATACTCTACTAAATATTTTTCTACTAGTTCCTCGTATTTTCCTTCCTCTAGTAAGTTGATATATTCATCAACTTTACTATGACCTAGTCTTTTTCTAAATTTATTTATGCAATCCTTTAATACTTCTATATTATTTTCGTCTTTATTATATACATAATCTCTACAAAGTCTTTTTACCCTATTTTCTAAGCTACACTCAAGAAGTATATGGTATCCTTCTCTAACTATAGCATCATAAATATTATTTGGTATTAGTACATGACCAACTCTTTTACTTTCGCTTTCTATGAATATATAGTCACTTTTTGAGAAAAATATTTTTTCAAATATCTTTGATTCAAAGTTTTTCTGAGTTGGTGGTTTTTTATCATGTGTTATAAAACCAAATGTAGATCCACTATTTTTAGCGATTCCTTCCAAATCTATATTATCCACATTTTTTTCGTCTAGTATATTTAATAGGTCAGTTTTCCCAACTCCTGTTAATCCATGAACAACTATAAAGTTTTTAACATTCATTATGTTATCTAAATATTCTAATACATAATTTCTATATGCCTTATATCCACCTTCAAGTTTATATATGCTCATCCCTAGAGAGTCAAATAGGTTACATACAGATCCACTTCTCATTCCGCCTCTAGCACAATATATTACTATATTATCATATTCACTTGCAAGACTTGTGACTTGTATATACATATCTTTTAACTTATATCCTACAAAGTCAAACCCTTTTTGAATAGCTTCATTTTTTCCTTGCATTTTATATATTGTTCCTACTTCACAATGTTCGTGGTCTTTAAATAAAGGCATATTAAACGCATCTAATATATGATCTTCTTTATACTCAGATTCAGTTCTAACATCTATAAATATACAGTTTTCTAATTTTAATGCATCTTCTATCTTTATTGTCTTCAAATTTTATTCACCTTCTAAATTTTGTAAATCTTGTTTACTCATTAATACTTTTCTAGGTTTACTTCCTTCATTAGGCCCTACTATACCTCTTTCCTCCATAGAGTCTATAAGTCTTGCAGCTCTATTAAATCCAATTTTAAACTTTCTTTGAAGCATAGATGCCGAACCTTGACCACTTTCTACTACAAATTCAATAGCTTCACTTAAAAGATCATCTTCATCACTTGACTTTTCCATGTTAACCTTAGATATTGTATCCATTATATTTTCTTCATATTTTACTTCTTCCTTAACTTGTGACTTAACAAAATCTATAACATTTTGTGATTCATTTTCTGATATAAATGCCCCTTGAAGTCTAACTGGCTTTGATGCACCTAATGGATAGAATAACATATCACCTTTTCCAAGTAACTTTTCAGCTCCACCCATATCAAGTATTGTTCTAGAGTCTGTTTGTGATGAAACAGCAAATGCAATTCTTGAAGGTATATTAGCTTTTATAACACCTGTTATAACATCTACTGATGGCCTTTGAGTTGCTACTATTAAATGCATACCTGCAGCTCTTGCCATTTGTGCCAATCTACATATATAATCTTCCACATCATTAGCACTTGCCATCATAAGGTCAGCAAGCTCGTCTATTATTATAACTATCTTTGGAAGTTTTTCTTCACATTTTTCATTGTAACTTGTAATATCTTTTACTCCATTTTCAGCGAACATCTTATATCTCTTATTCATTTCTACAACTGCCCAGTTAAGTGCATTAGCAGCTTTTTTAGGATCTGTTACAACTGGTATTAATAAATGAGGTATTCCATTATAATTTGCAAGTTCAACAACCTTAGGGTCTATTAAAAGTAACTTAACTTCATCTGGTCTTGCCTTGTATAGTATACTACTTATCAATGTATTTACGCAAACACTCTTACCAGAACCTGTTGATCCTGCTATAAGTAAATGTGGCATTTTACCTATATCACCTATAACTGGCTTTCCACTTATGTCTTTTCCAAGTGCCATAGCAAGTGGAGAGTCAAACTTCTTAAATTCTTCACTTTCAAATACTTCTCTAAGCCCAACCATTAAAGGCGTTTCATTTGGAACCTCTATACCTATAGCACTTTTACCTGGTATAGGAGCTTCCATCCTTATACTTCTAGCAGCTAAACTTAATGCTATATCATCTGTTAAGTTTACTATTTTGCTTACCTTCACACCTGGACTTGGCTGTATTTCATATCTTGTTATAGTAGGTCCTACTGTAACTTGATTTACTTTAGCTTCAACGCCAAAGTCTGCTAGAGTTTTTTCTAGTAAAGAAGCATTTTTTAACACTTTCTTTTTACTATTATCATCAGCCTTTTTATCTATCTTATTTAATAAATTAACACTCGGTATTTTATAATTATCGTAGTTTGCCTCTTGTTTTATACTTATTGTTTGAGTTTTTTCACTATCATAAGTCTTAGATGTCTTTATTGGCTGTTCTTTGACATCTTCATATACATCATTATTTATATTTTGTTTATTTGTATTTTGAAGTTCTTTTAACACATCAAGTTCTGATGGCATACTTTGAGTACCTTCTAATATTTCTAAATAGTCATCTTCTGCTTTATTAAATCCTACAATTTTTATAGTCTTGTCTTCTATTTCATCATAGTCATCTTCTATAACTTCTTCTTTTTTCTTATCTTTTTTAAATAAGCCTTGTTTTTTAATCACAGTTTCTTCATCAACTTCATCTGTAACCATTTCTATTACAGATTGCTTCATGTTGGCCATTCTTTCTTTCATAGTTAAATCACTATTTTTTATTCCTTTTGATTTAGCTTTTATATTTGATACTAAGTCTTTTATAGATATATTAAATACAAACATAATACCAACTGTAAGTGCAAATATACTTATTAACCATCCTCCAGTTATACCAAATGCCTGTTTTATATAGTAAGTTATAGTTGTTGCAATTAAACCACTTCCACTACCATCAACACCCATTTGAATCACTGATTTAAACATTTCACTGCTTAGCGGGCTTTCAACTGGAAGAGATCTAGCATTTAATAAACCATAGAATACAAATATAAATGCTATTGTTAAATAATACATTTTAGTATTTTTTATTCTATATATATATTCGTTTCCATCAAAGAAACCAAGTATCCCTGTAGCAACTATTATAAATGGTATAAAAATAGACAGACCTCCAAATAATCCTTTAAAAATAGTCTGCATCATACTTCCTACAAATCCCATAGAATTGGAATTTAAGCTATACAATAAAAATATACCAATAAATATAGTAACTAAGTTGTGATATTCAGCATTAAATTCTAAATTTTTATTTTTCTTCTTGCTTTTAGTATTTTTCTTCTTGGCCACCCATCTCACCTCTTTTATCATTCTAATTTAATAAGTATCTTATATCCTAATCATAGCAAAAAGTGTTAATGCATAAACACTAACACTTTAACTATATTCTTTAATTATATCATATATTCTGTATATTAAACAAATCTTATTTATTATTGCTTTCTTTTATAAGTTCTTTTAACTTATTCATAGCATCTTTTAATCCACCAACTTCATTTATAAGACCACATTCTACAGCTTCTTTTCCTATTAATACACTACCTACATCACTTACTAGATCTTCTTTTGAGTGCATTATTTTTTCAAGTTCTTCTCTTTCTATATTAGATGTTCTTATAATAAATTGAGTTATTCTTTCTTGCATCTTCTTAAAGTACTCAAAAGTTTCGTTAACACCTATAACAAGACCATTGGTTCTTATAGGATGAACTACCATAGTTGCAGTTGGAGCTATAAATGAATAGTCTCCTGCAGTAGCAAGTGGTACACCAATGCTATGACTTCCACCTAAAACTAAAGTTACAACTTTTTTTGATATACTATTTATAAGCTCTGCCATAGCAAGGCCTGCTTCAACATCTCCACCTACAGTATTAAGTATTATAAGAACTCCTTTTATATCTTCATTTTCTTCTATTGAATATAGCATAGGTATTATATGTTCATATTTAGTCGATTTCTTTTGAGGATTACCTACATAATGTCCCTCTATCTCTCCTATTATAGTTATACATTGTATCTCTTTTTTAGCTTGTTGAGGCATATTAGGTACACCCATTTGTTTTATATTATCTATATCTTCACTTTGACTATCTTTATTTTCATTATCTACTTCTTCACTTTTTAAGTTAGCCTTGCTTTTATTTTTTGAAAACTCTATATAACTATTAGAATTTATATTATCTTCATAGTATCTCATAAATAAACTCCTCTCAATATATACTTTATAAATATAGTTTTACCAAGTAATAAAAAAAAATTCACTTAGAAGGTTCTTATAAGTTAAACCTATCCAAATGAATTTTAATATAAATCTACTTAATATACTTTAATAAACACCATCATATTCTATTATTATCATATCATTTCCTATTTTTCTAATACTTCTCCATGGTACCTCAAGAACTGACTTATCTTTTTTAATTCCAAAAAATCCTCTTTCTCTAGGTATTAAAAGCGCTAATATCTCACCACTTACTTCATCTAATATAAGGTCACATTCTCCAACTACCCCTAATCTTTCACCCGTTACTAAGTTAACAATTTCCTTTCCTGCTATTTCAGATAAATTCATGTTTATCCCCCCAACTTATTTTATAGTTTATTTTCTTCTACATCTCTTCCTACTATACATACACCTAATTTATCTAAGTTGAAAATTTTATCTATAACTATTTTTACAGTTTCTCTATCTACATTATCTATTGATTTTAGTATATCATCTGTCGATTCCACTTTATTATTTAAAAGTAATGATCTTCCTATAGACATCATTCTACTACTTGTACTTTCAAGACCTAGTATATAACTTCCTTTTAATTGTTCTTTACTTTCCTTTATCTCTTGGTCTGTTAAATAGTATTTTTTCATAATCTTTATTTCTTCTATAATTGACTCATATACTTCTTTTAAATGTTCATTACTCATACTAGCAAATATACCCAATTCTCCACATTTTCTATATAAACTTTGAGAAGAATATATAGAATATACTAGTCCCTTTTCTTCTCTTATTTTTTGGAATAATCTAGAACTTATACTTCCTCCAAATACTGTATTTATAACAGCCAAAGCGTATACTTCTTTATCATTTTCAAGAGGAACTGCTTCTAAGCTCATAGCCAAGTTAACTTGTTCTATATCTTTATTTTTAGTTAAAAAACAACTTTTAAATTCTGCTTTTTTAATATCTACATTAACATCCCTTTTCTTCCAAACTTTAAACTTTTCTTCTATCTTATTTATTATTTCATCAAAGTTAAAGTTACCTGATATAGCTATTACTGAATTATTAGGAACATAATATTTATTGAAATAGTCTAATAGCTTTTCTCTATTTAGTCTGTTTAGTGATTCTTCAGTTCCAATTATATTCATACCTAATGGATCATTTTTATATATATTTTCAGTTAATAAGTCATAAGCTAAATCTTCTGGTGAATCTTCATACATTTTTAGCTCTTCAATTATTACTGATCTTTCCTTATCTAAATCATCTTCATTAAACTTAGAATTTAATATCATATCACTAAGTACATCTATTCCTATATCTATATGAGAATCTAATAGTTTTACATAGTAACATGTACACTCCTTACTCGTAAAAGCATTTATTTGACCACCTAAGTTATCTATTTCACTAGCTATTTGCTTAGATGTTCTATTTCTTGTTCCTTTAAATAGCATATGCTCTATAAAATGTGATACTCCACTTATTTCTTCATCTTCTATTCTAGAACCTGCATTAATCCATACCCCTAAAGATATAGACTTTACATATGGTATCTCTTCACCTATTATAGTTAGTCCATTTTCTAATACATGTTTTTTATACATAACTTCTCCTCCAAGTTCATTGCATTTATTATATATATTAAGTTCATTAAATCAAATTATCTTTTTATTACATGTATTAAATTATAATTTAGTATATTAACTTAATCAACTTTATTTAAAATATATTACTAAGCATTCCAGGCTTTAAACCTTTATCTCTTATTATCTGTATAATATCATCTAAACATTGAGTAGTTGCATATGTTGGATGCATTAGCACTATACTACCATCTTTTATATCTTTTTTCTTTACTCTTTCTATTATAACCTCTGGTTCTTTTCTATTATTCCAATCTATTGTATCAACATCCCATTTTATACTTGTATATCCAAGTTCATTTGCAGCCTTCATAGTCCCCTCTCCAAACGAACCTGCTGGCGCTTGAAAGAATTTAGTTTCCTCATTTATTATGTCCTCTATTATTTTTTTAGAAGTTTTTATCTGCTCTAAATTTTCTTCATATGAAAGCTTTGCATAATCTAAATGTCTATGACCATGGTTTCCTATTTCATGCCCTTCACTTTTAATTTTTAATAACATTTCTTGGTTCTTTTCCGCCCATCTTCCTGTTACATTGAATGTAATTTTAACATCTTCTTTTTTCAATACATCTAATATTCCTTGTACATACTCAGTTTCCCAACCTAGGTCTACGTTGCAAGTTAATGCAACGTATCCGCTATTTTTTTTTGTACCTTGAGTATATGGAAGATTTGCTTGATCAAATAGCTCAAACGTAGGCTTAGTACCTTTATTTTTCATAAAAAATATTGCACTTGATAATAATGCAACTAATACTAATACCCACATAATGATTTTTTTTAATTTACTTTTGTTAAGTACCATCATTATCATTAAGGTTTCCTCCTATATGTATTATTACTTGTTTATAAATACTATTATCAATTTAGGACAAATATGCAAAAAAAGTAGTGATTACTCACTACTTTTTAAATAAATTTATTTGCTATTTTCCATCTATTTCCTCATCTTTATAAAATCATCGCCTGCACATAAAGATAATATTAAATCAACAATAATTTCAAATATATTTATTATAATATACATACTTAAATCTCCTTAATGTAATATACTTAAATTACATCCTAGATTAACCTAATGTACATTATATAGTTCTTATAATAAATTTTTTTATTATTTAAGGTTTTATCATAAATCAATTTTCTTTTCATGTTATACTATATATTAATATACTATATCTCTATTTTCTATGAATATTTGATGCCATAAGCAAAATACATATATAGACCATATTTTTCTTGAATTATCATCATATCCTTGTATATGATTATCTAATAATTTAATTACATAATCTTTATTTATCAAATCATCAACTTGAGCTTCATTTATACTTTGTCTAACAACATCTCCTAAATCTTCCTTTAGCCAAACTCTTATAGGTGTAGGAAATCCTAATTTTTTCTTTTTAACCATATGTTGTGGTATTTCATCTTTAAAAGCTTCTCTTAGAAGTATCTTAGTATTTTTAAAATTAACTTTTTGATTTAAATTTAAATTTTTAGCTACTTCTAACACTTCTTTATCCAAAAACGGAACTCTAAGTTCTATGGATTGAGCCATAGACATTTTATCTGCCTTTTGTAATATATCTCCTTCTAACCATGTGTTGATATCAATATGTTGCATTGTTGTAACATAGTCATAATTATTATTTTTTGCATCACTATATATATGGGCTAATAAATTTTCATGATTATCCTCTTTATTATAGAATTTTAGAACTTTTTTTATTTCATTATCATCAAAAATCTTAGCATTTCCAATATATCTTTTTTCTAATGGAGTTGTAGCCCTATATAAATAATTTTTTCCTTTTATATTAGGCATGATAGTAGAAGCTGTATTTAAAATAGACTTCATACTATTTGGCATATTAAAAATTGGTTTTATACTTTTATATTCTTTATATATATTGTATCCACCAAATAGTTCATCTGCACCTTCACCTGATAAAACTACAGCTACATGTTTTTTTGCTTTTTTAGATAAGAAATAAATACCAACCTGTGATGGGTCTGCAACAGGATCATCTAAATGATATATTACCTTAGGTAAAGCTTTTATATATTCATCTTGGCTAACATTTATAGATATATCTTCAATACCTAACTTATCTGCTGTTTTTTTTGCTACTTCTAATTCATCATACCCATTAACTCCAAATCCAACTGAAAATGACTTTATATTTGGATTTATTTTAGATGCAAGAGAAGCTACTATTGTAGAGTCTATTCCACCTGATAAAAATGTTCCTACTTCTACATTTGCTACCATATGGTGTTTTACAGAACTTGTAACTACATCTTTTATATCTTTAGATGTTATTTTTCTACTTCTTTTTAAATGTATATTATAATATTTTTTCATATCTAGTTTTCCATTTTCCACTGTAAAAAAGTAGCCTGGTGGAACTACTTTTATATTACTTATCATAGTATCTTCAAGAGGTATATATTGAAAATACATATATTTTTGCAGGCTTGATTTATTTAAATTTACCTCATTTAAAAGTTCAATCATTGCCTTATATTCTGAAGAAAATACTATAAAATCTTTTTCATCTATGTAATAAAGTGGCTTTATACCAAAATGATCCCTTGCTCCAAATAATTTATTTTCACTCTTATCATATACTATAAAAGAAAACATACCTCTTAACTTATTTAAACATTCTTCTTTATATTCTATATATGATGATAGTAAAACTTCAGTATCACATTTTGTATTAAATTTATATCCATTTTTTATTAAGTCATTTCTAAGTTGCTCATAATTATATATTTCACCATTGAAAACTATGGTTTTATCATCTTTCTTTAACGGTTGTCTACCATTTTCTAAATCCATTATACTTAATCTCTTAAATGCAAATTCAATATTGTCTTCTTTATGTATACCTGTATGATCAGGACCTCTATGATTAATTTTTTCAGCTAATTTTTTTATATCAAATTTTCTATTATTATTCTTATAATATATTGAAACATATCCACACATATATAATCCTCCTATATTACCTATAATTTCACGTTCCATAGGAGCCTATACATATATTAGTAATATTTTTTCTTAAACAAAAAGAAGCCTGATTAGGCTTCTTTAAAATCTATTATTTTTCTTCTTTCTTCTCTACTTTTTCAGGCTTAGGTAATAATACCTTTCTAGATAGATTTACTCTTCCTTTTTCATCTATTTCAGTAACTTTAACTTCTACTTCATCACCTATATTTAATACATCTTCAACTTTAGATACTCTTTCGTGAGCTATATGAGATATATGAAGTAATCCTTCTTTACCTGGAAGTATTTCAACAAATGCACCAAAGTTCATTATTCTTGTAACTTTACCTGTGTAAGTTTGTCCTACTTCAGCTTCAGCTACTATATCATGTATTTTCTTTTGTGCAAGTTTTATCATATCAGCATCTATTCCTGCTATAAATACTTCTCCAGTTTGCTCTATATCTATCTTAACTCCAGTTTCTTCTATTATCTTAGTTATAACTTTTCCACCAGGTCCTATAACGTCTCTTATCTTATCTGGATTTATGTTCATTGTTATTATTTTAGGAGCATACTTAGATAACTCTGGCTTTGGATCTGATATTGTTTTTCTCATTTCGTTTAATATATGTATTCTACCAGCTTTAGCTTGAGTTAATGCTTTAGCTAATATTTCTTTATCTATACCAGCTATCTTTATATCCATTTGTATAGCAGTTATACCTTTTTCAGTTCCTGCTACTTTAAAGTCCATATCTCCTAAGTGGTCTTCCATACCTTGTATATCAGAAAGTACTGCTACTTTATCATCATGTTTTATAAGACCCATAGCAATACCTGCTACCATATCTTTTAAAGGTACACCAGCATCAAGTAAAGATAATGTTGAACCACATACACTACCTTGAGATGTAGAACCATTAGAACTTAATACCTCTGATACTACTCTTATTGCATATGGGAATTCTTCTTTTGATGGAAGAACAGGTATTAGTGCTCTTTCAGCAAGTGCTCCATGTCCTATTTCTCTTCTTCCTGGTCCTCTTGATGGTCTAGCTTCACCAACACTGTATGCTGGGAAGTTGTAGTGATGCATATATCTCTTACTTTCTTCTTCATCTAATCCATCTAATATTTGAACATCTCCTAATGCTCCAAGTGTTGCTATAGACATTACTTGAGTTTGACCTCTTGTAAATAATCCTGAACCATGAGCTCTAGGTATAAATCCGTTATCACACCATATAGGTCTTATTTCTTCTAAACCTCTATTATCTGGTCTTACATTTTCATGTACTATTAACTTTCTTACTTCTTCTTTTATTATAGCTTGAAGTGTTTCTTCTATATCTACTCCATAATCTTCTAATAACTCTTCGAATTTCTCAAATGTTTCAGCTTTAACAGCATCCATTTTTTCCATTCTTTCAAGTTTTTCTATAGTTTTTACTGCTTCTTTCATTTTATCTGTAGCAAATTCACGAACCGCTTTTTCAACCTCTTCATCAGGTTTAAATAAAACTACTTCCATTTTTTCTTTTCCAACTTCAGCAGTTATTTCTTCTATAAATGCTACAACTTTTTTGATTTCTTCATGAGCAAATAGTATAGCTTCAAGCATTAATGCATCCGGTATTTCTTCTCCACCAGCTTCAACCATCATTATAGCATCTTTAGTTCCTGATACTACTAGGTGAAGAGAACTCTTTTCTCTTTGTTCTGCTGTTGGGTTAACAACAAATGCTCCATCAACTAACCCTATTAAAACCGACCCTGTAGGACCATTAAAAGGTATATCAGATATAGATAAAGCTATAGATGACCCTATCATAGCAACTATATCTGGTGTACAATCTTGGTCTACTGATAAAACTGTAGCAACAACTTGTACATCATTTCTAAATCCTTTTGGGAATAATGGTCTTATAGGTCTATCTATAAGTCTTGATGTTAATATCGCTTTTTCTGAAGGCTTACCTTCTCTCTTTAAAAATCCTCCAGGTATTTTCCCTACTGAATATAGTCTTTCTTCATAATCAACACTTAGAGGGAAGAAGTCTATTCCATCTCTTGGTTTTGCTGATTTTGAAACATTTACCATAACCATAGTTTCCCCGTATCTAATTATGGCGCTTCCGCTAGCAAGTTCTGCTATCTTTCCTATTTCAACCGAAAGCTCTCTTCCTGCTAAATCCATTGTAAATATTTTATGTTCAAACATTAAAGCTTGTACCTCCTCTTTTGCTAAAAAACGCGTTTACTATCCTATGTATTATCTTATCAAAAATACTATATTTTAACAATACAAAAGTAGCTTAGTTACTTATCTTAATCATTATATCTATTATTTACACTTTGTTTTAAAATTAGTCATATTCTAATTAGAGCAACTTATAGCAAGTATATCTGGACCTGTATGAGAACATATACAAGCTCCACCTCTAGTTATTAGTACTTTTTTAGCTTTTATTCTTTTTTGTAATTCTTTCTCAAGCTTTTCAAAATCTTTAAAATTATCCCCATATCCTATAGTAACAATTTTATCTTTTAAATCCCCATTATTTTTCTCTAGTATCATATCGACAAGCTTACTTGCTAGGTTCTTACTTCCTCTAACCTTTTCTTCTAAGTGTGCTTCTCCATCAGGAAATGAAAATACCGGTACTAAGTTAAGAATATTTCCTATTATAGCTGTAGCTACAGATACTCTACCACTCTTTTTTAAATAATCCAAAGTTTTAGGTGCAAAAAATAACATTACACTTTCTCTAATAGAATCTAATTCTTTTACTATTTCATCTGGGCTTAACCCATCTTCTATTAACTCACATGCCTTTATAACGAATTGACCACTTCCTAATGATAGACTCATCGTATCAAACATGTGAATATCATTTGCCTTATCACCCATATCAGTTCTTGCAAGCATTGCACTTTGATATGTACCCGACGATTTAGATGAACCATTTATACATATTATTTTGTAACCTTCATCTATATATTTATTAAATATCTCACTGAACTGGATATATGTAGCCTGAGACGTTTTTGGTATCTCCTTACTATTTTTTAGTATTTCATAGTATTCTTCCTTACTTATATCTACTCCATCTTTGTATTCTTTATCATTAAAGATTATAGTAAGTGGTACCACATCTAAATATTCTTTATCTTGAATTTCTTTTGGAATATCACATAGACTATCGCATATTAATTTTATTTTCAAAGTCATCACCTCTATATAAACTTTTCTATATAATAGCTATCAATACCTTTTTATATAATATTAAAATTATAAAAAGCAGGTATTATTATACCTGCTTTCAATACAAAAGTAAAAAATTACTTTCTTAATCCTAATTTAGCTATTAATGCTCTGTATCCTTCAAGATCTCTGTCTTTTAAGTAAGCTAATAAGTTTCTTCTTCTACCAACCATCTTTAATAGACCTCTTCTTGAGTGGTGGTCTTTCTTGTGCATTTTTAAGTGGTCGTTTAATTCGTTTATTCTAGCTGTTAATAAAGCTATTTGTACTTCTGGAGAACCAGTATCTCCTTCAAATCTTCCGAATTCTTTTATTATTTCAGTTTTGTTCATCTTGAGTTACCTCCAATTTAATTTTATAATCGCCAATAACTAAGCATAGATTTGGAGTAATCGTATGCCGAGTAATGGTTAATTTACTTGTTTATTGTATCATAACTTTTTCTCTTTTGCAAATATACTTTTTACATACATAGTTGGTATCTTTTTGAAGTTGACTTTTTAGTTCTTCAATTCCATTAAACTTTTTTTCATCTCTAATTCTTTCTAGAAACTCTATAGTTATAACTTTTCCATATATGTCTTCATCGAAGTTTAGTATATTAGTTTCAATAGATAAATTATCTCCATTTACGGTAGGGTTGTAACCTATATTTGTAGCGCCGTAGTATATTTTTCCATTAACATATACTTTCGTTGCATATATTCCTACTTTAGGTATAATCATATTTTTATTTATGCTTATATTTGCAGTAGGAAATCCTATTGTTCTTCCAAGTTTCTTTGAGTGTATAACTTCTCCTGATAACTTATAATTCCTACCAAGATATTTATATATATCTTCTACACTACCATCTAATATTAACTTTCTAATATAAGTACTACTAATTCTTACATCACCTAATTTTATAGAATTTACTATTTCTAATGAAAAACCATATTGCTTAGACAATTCTTGTAATAATTTTACATTGCCTTCTTTATTTCTTGCAAAAGTAAAATCATGTCCAACTATTACATTCTTAACATTTAGTTTATCTAATAATATATCTTTTACAAAATCATATCCAGATATTTTAGTCATATATTCATCAAATGGTATATTGATTACATAATCTACACCCATAGACTTTAATATTTTTATTTTTTCTTCATTAGTTATTATATTTTGTATAGAACCTGGTCTAAAGTAATTAACTGGGTGATTTTTAAAAGTAAAAACAACACTACTTATATTATTCGCCTTAGCATATTCTGTAGCCTTTTTTATCAACACCTGATGTCCCCTGTGTAATCCATCAAAATTCCCGATAGTTACTACACTTTCCTTTATTGTATCTATTTTTTCTATCGATGTTATAGTATCCATTTTGCATCCCCCACTTAATTGAGATTTATACTATAAATAGTTTATCACTTTTTACACTTATGGTGTTATTTTTTCTTATTATCTTACCTATTCCGATAAATTCTTTTGAACTATAAACTCTTACAAATTCATCATTTTCATTAAAGTCTTTTTCTATAAATCTTCTCTCGTCTATGATACCACCATTTATATAATATTTTTCAGCATTTTCATGTATCTTTATTTTATTAAAATTAGTTAGTACATAGTCTATATCATATAAATATTTATCTAATGTATTATTATCATTGTATTCTTTTAACTCTTCAAGTGTTATACCATTTTCTAAGTTAAATTTACCTGATGAAGTTCTAAGTAAGAAAGACATATGCCCTCCACAGCCTAAAACCTTCCCTACATCATAACATATACTTCTTACATAAGTTCCTTTAGAACATTTTACATAAAACATTATTTTATTGTCTCTTATGCTAAGTATATTAAGTTCTTTGATATAAACAGGCCTAGTTTTTAAGTTTATTTCATCAGCTCTTCCACTTCTAACTAAATCACACATTCTTTTACCATTTACTTTTAATGCAGAATACATTGGCGGTAGTTGATCTATATGACCTCTTTGAGTGTCAAAAGCTTTTTCTATTTCTTCTTTGGTAAAACTAAAATTATCTACTCTTTCTAATATTTCACCTGATGAATCATATGTATCTGTAGTTATACCTAATGTTAACTCACAAATATATGACTTATCTTTATTTAATATAAGTTCGCTAACTTTAGTCGCTTTTCCTATACATATAGGTAATACCCCTGATGCATCTGGATCAAGGGTACCTGTATGTCCAACTTTTTTGGTATTTAAAATCTTTCTTACAGCACTTACTACATCATGAGATGTCATACCTGTAGGCTTTATAATATTTACTATTTTATTCATATTTCTCACCTTGTACTGCTTTTACTACAGCCTCGACTATCTTTTTCTTTGCATCTTCTATACTAGAGTAAATCGTACAGCCTGCGGCTCTTATATGCCCACCACCATTAAAACTTTGAGCTAGTTTACTTACATCTACATAGTTTTTAGATCTTAGGCTTACTTTTACTTCATTTTCTTTTTTTTCCTTTAGAAGTATTCCAACTTCAACACCTTCTATATCTCTAGTGTATGAAGTTATTCCATCTACATCATTAAAACTTATCACATTTCTTTTTAACATTTCTTTAGTTATCGTTATACTAGCAATTTTTCCATCTACTATATCTAAAGTATTTAAAGCTTCACCTAATAATTTATAATAATTATATGGATTACTTTGGAATACTTTTTGAATTATAGTATCTTTTTTAGCTCCTTTTAATAAAAGCTCCTTTGCCATTTCAAAACTACTTGGATGAGTATTTGAATATACAAAATTACCAGTATCAGTTACTAAACCTGTATATAAACATGTAGCTACATCTTCATCTATTATATTTATATTTTCATTTTTTTCACATTCTACTAGTAAATTATAAACTAGCTCACAAGTTGATGATGCTTCAGTATCTATGTAATTAAAATCACCATAATAATCATTACTTGCATGATGATCTATACATATTATTTTCTTAGCATTATCTATTAAATTTTGGCTTATGCAAATTCTATTTTTATCTCCACAATCAAGTGCTACTATATTATAACTATCTAAGTTGACTTCTTCTGATTTTAATATATTCATATTTTCAACTAAAAACTTTAAATTTTGAGGAGGATTATCGTCTAATACATAGTAAACGTTTTTCCCTAATTTATTTAAAGCATAATACATCGATAAAGTTGACCCTATATTATCTCCATCTGGACTAATATGAGAAGTAACGATGAAATCATCGTTACTTCCTTTTAAGTATTTTATTATACTCTCTATATTATTCTTCATCAAATTCTTCCTCGTCAAATGAAGATGCTGTTGCTCCTTCATTAACTTTTCTTATTAAATGGTCCATATACATACCATTTTTGATAGAATCATCAACTTTAAATATTATTTGTGGAGTATGTCTAAGCTTAACACTTCTACTTACTTCTCTTCTTATATAGTTTACTGCACTTTTTAGTCCTAACAGTGTAGATTCTTCATCTCCACCTAATATACTTACATAAACATATGCATAGCTTAAGTCATTTGTAACTTCAACATCAGTTACACTTACCATAGATGTTATTCTAGGGTCTTTTATTCCACTTATAAGCATTGAGCTTATAACTTTTTTTATTTCTTCTGCTATTCTCTTTGTTCTGTTATATGATGCCATTAATATCGACCTCTTTTATATCTATTTTAATTTTCTTTCTACTTCTTTAGTTATATAAACTTCTATTATATCGCCTTCTTTAACGTCATTGTAGTTAACAAAACTCATACCACATTCATATCCTTGGTTAACTTCTTTAACGTCATCTTTAAATCTTCTAAGAGCAGCTAATTGTCCTTCATGTATTATGAATCCATCTCTTACTATTCTTACTTTAGATCCTCTAAATACCTTACCACTAGTTACATAACATCCAGCTATAGTTCCAACACCTGATAACTTAAATGTTTCTCTAACTTCAGCTTTTCCTGTATCTTCATCAACATATTCTGGGTCTAACATACCAGTCATAGCTGCTTGAACATCTTCTATAGCTTTGTATATTATAGTATATGTTCTTACATCTACACCTTCTTTTTTAGCAAGTACTTCTGCACTTGGAACTGGTCTTACGTTAAATCCTATTATTATTGCATTAGATGCAGTTGCAAGTGTAACATCTGATTCAGTTACTGCTCCAACACCACCATGTATTACTCTAACAGCAACTTCTTCATTAGATAATTTTTCAAGTGATTGCTTAACTGCTTGAACAGAACCTTGAACGTCTGCTTTTACTATTATAGGTAATTCTTTAACTTCAGCATCTCCCATTTGAGCGAAGAAGTCATCAAGACTCATTCTTTGGTTAGATTTTAACATTTCCTCTCTAGCCATTTGTTGTCTCTTTTCAGCTACTAATCTTGCAGCTTTATCATTTGGTACTGCAACAACTTGGTCTCCACCTTGTGGAACTTCTGATAACCCTAATATTTCTACTGCTGTAGAAGGTCCAGCAACTTTAACTCTCTTTCCTTTAGAGTTTATCATCGCTCTTACTTTACCACTAGCAACACCTGCAACTATAGGATCTCCAACTCTTAAAGTACCACCTTGAACAAGTACTGTTGCAACTGGTCCTCTACCTTTATCAAGTTGAGCTTCTATAACTGTACCTACTGCTCTTTTGTTAGGGTTAGCTTTTAATTCTTCCATTTCTGCAACTAAAAGTACCATTTCAAGTAAAGTATCTATACCTTCTCTTTTTAAAGCTGATACTGGAACGCATATAACGTCACCACCCCAGTCTTCAACTAATAATCCTTGGTCAGCTAATTCTTGCTTAACTCTATCAGGATTTGCTCCTGGCTTATCTATTTTATTTATAGCAACTATTAAAGGTACATTTGCAGCTTTAGCATGGTTTATAGCTTCAACTGTTTGAGGCATTATACCATCATCTGCAGCAACAACTAATATTGCCATATCTGTAACTTGTGCTCCTCTAGCTCTCATAGATGTGAAAGCTTCGTGCCCTGGAGTATCTAAGAATACTACTTTTTCTCCATTTACCATAACTTCTGAAGCACCTATATGTTGAGTTATTCCTCCTGCTTCACTTGAAGTTACGTTAGTTTTTCTTATAGCATCAAGTAAAGAAGTTTTACCATGGTCAACATGTCCCATTACAGTAACAACAGGTGGTCTTTTTACTAAGTCTTCTTCTTTATCTTCTTCTATATCTATTAAAGCATCTATTGCTTCTAATTCTTCTTCATCATTAGCTGAGCCTTCAACTAATTCAAATCCATATTCACTTGCAACTAATGAACCTATTTCAAAACTTATTTCTTGGTTTATTGTTGCCATTGTTCCCATCTTCATAAGCTTCATTATTATCTCAGATGCAGACTTATCTAATTTAGTAGCTAACTCTTGAACTGTTAATTTTCCATCTATAGCTATAGTATTTCCATTAGCTGCAGCTATTTCATCTTTTAATATTTCAAGTACTAATTCAACTTCATCTTCTTCTAGTTCAGAATCCTTATCTACTGCATTTATTTCTAATTCTTTTAATTTAGCTAATACATCTTCATTAGACATTTTTAATTCGTTCGCAATTTGGTATACTCTTGTTTTTGACACAAGATCACCTCCTATTATATTTTTGGCGTTTCCATTAATTCCAATATCTTATTGGCAAAATTTACATCTTTAACTCCTAGAGCAGCTCTTGGAGCTTTTCCTATTGCATATCCTAGTTGCAATTTACTTGAGAAATATACATATGGTACATTTCTATAGCTAGATTTATCTTTAAATAACTTCTTAGTGTTATCTGATGCATCCTCTGCAACTATAACTAGCTTAACATTACCTCTTTTTAGTTCAAGTAGTGTTGAATCATCTCCTGACACTATTTTACCTGCACGAGTTGCAAGGCCTAAAAATGAGTATATTTTATCTTCATTAGTCTTCATATTTTTGTAGCTCCTCAAGTAGATTTTCATATACCTCGTTAGGTACTTCTATTTTGAATGCTCTGTTTAATGCTTTAGACTTTATTGCCTTTTTTAAGCATTCTGCATCTTTACATATATATGCACCTCTACCGTTCGCTTTTCCTATTGGGTCTAAAAATATTTGACCTTCTTTATTTTTTACTATTCTTATTAACCCTTTTTTAGAGTCTCTTTCTTGACAAGCTATACACTTTCTTTGAGGTACCTTTTTAGTTTTTTGCAAAGGTCATCCCTCCTTATTCTTGATCTTGTTTTGCTTGTGATTCGCTTTTTATATCTATCTTCCAGTTAGTAAGCTTAGCTGCAAGTCTTGCATTTTGTCCTTCTTTACCTATTGCAAGTGATAATTGATAATCAGGAACTACTACTAAAGCAGACTTTTCTTCTTCATTAACTTCTACTTTTTCAACCTTCGATGGGCTAAGTGATGCAGATATATATTCAGCTGGATCATCGCTGTATTTTATTATATCTATTTTTTCATCACCAAGTTCATCAACTATATTTTTAACTCTTGAACCTTTAGGACCAACACAAGCTCCTATTGGATCTATCTTTTCATCTATTGATTTAACTGCCATCTTAGTTCTTGAACCAGCTTCTCTTGATACAGATTTTATTTGAACTATACCTTCAAATATTTCAGGTACTTCAAATTCAAATAATCTCTTAACTAATCCTGGATGGCTTCTTGATACTACTATTTGAGGTCCTTTATTAGTTTTCTTTACTTCTAATATATATACCTTTATTTTTTGTCCAGCTTGATAATGCTCTCCTGGTATTTGCTCAGCTTGAGTCATTATAGCTTCTATTCTACCTAGGTTTACATATACTATATTTTTATTTACTCTAGCTACTTCTCCTGTAACTATTTCATTTTCTTTATCCATAAATTCATTATATACTATTTCTCTTTCAGCTTCTCTTATTCTTTGAACAACAACTTGCTTTGCAGTTTGAGCTGCTATTCTTCCGAAATCTTTAGGAGTTACTTCGTTTTCTATTATATCTCCTAACTCATAATTTGGGCTTATTTCTCTTGCATCGTTTAGTTCAATTTCAAGGAAAGTATCATATAAGTCAGATTCATCAACTACTACTCTTTGAGAGAATACTCTAACATCTCCTCTTTCTCTGTCTATTTCAACTCTAACATTTTGTGCTGAACCGAAGTTTTTCTTATATGCTGTTAAAAGAGCTTGTTCTATAGTATCTATAAGTATCTCTTTATCTATCCCTCTGTCTTTTTCTAATTCGTCTAATGCTTCCATAAATTCATGATTCATTGCTATTTGTCCTCCATAATTATCTTTAACTAAAACTTTATTGCAAGTCTTATAAGTGCAACTTCTTTTCTTGTAAAATCTACTTCTTCACCATCTATTATAACTTTTATATTATTATCTTCAGTTAATCCAACTAGTTCTCCTTCAAATTGTTTAGAACCATTCATTGGCTTGTATAATTTTATTTCAACGTCTCTACCTTTGTATCTTTCAAAGTCCTTATCTTTTTTTAGTGGTCTATCAAGTCCTGGTGAAGATACTTCTAAGAAATAATTATCATTTATAGGATCTTTTTTATCTAGTATTTCACTTAACTCTCTACTAACTACTTCACAGTCACTTAAAGATATTCCACCTTCTTTATCTAGGTAAACTCTTAAGTAATATTCTCCAGCTTCTTTAACATATTCTATGTCTACGATTTCAAAGTTTTTAGCATCAACTATTGGTTGAACTATCTCTTCTATTGTAGCTTCTATACTTTTTCTCATTTGTGTTTCCCTCCTATTCAGTTGTAAATTTTTTAAAACAAAAGAGTGAGCACTGTTGTCCCACTCTTAGTTTCTGCAATATATACCATTTTATATACTATAATACCATATATTAGTTTTTGTTGCAAATTTTAATTGACTTTAAATTAATTATCTATTTTTTGTATCTAAATTTCTTTTTCTTTGTAGATAATCATTACCAAATGTGCCATTGCATATACTTTCCATTTTATATCTACTACATCTATATTATCTTTATTTTCTTGTAAAAATTTATTAATCTGCTCTTCTATATTTTCGTGGTAGTCAGTTATCATTTTGACTTTCATTTTATAGCCCCCAATTATCTTAAAATAACTTCTTACTTCAGTATATGAATTAAAGATTAAAAATTTTACAAAAAAAGTACTAAATCTCAAAATTGTAACTTTTAGTCCACCATTATTGATTCAAATAACAAATCTCCACTATTTGTTCTATCAAATATTATGTTGCATTTTTTTATATTTTTTAAATCTATATCATTATATAAAACCATCGGTATCCTTATGTTTGATATTGGTGTAACTTGATTCCAAAATTTTATTTCTTTTCCATTTTCAAAATCTAAATTTTCCAATTTACCTTTTGGATAATTAATTAAATTACTTTCTTTTGAAATTTCTACTTTCTCAGATTTTCCTTTATTATCTACTAATTCTATACATATACTTTGAGCTCTTCCTTTTACATTTGATTCATTAGCAGGACATATCATGGTATTTATAGTTATATTATTAAATTCACTAAAATCACTTATATCAGGCTTAAATGATAACTTTCCACCTTTATATTCCCACTTTATATTCAATAGTGCTAATATATTCTTATCAGGTTTTGGCAAATTTATTTCTGGCAATTCGTCTTTATATATTGTACTAGATTTTTTAATTATACTAAATTTTATATTCTTACCTTTAAACTCATTTATTTTTCTTATATCTTTTAGCTTTTCATTTTTAGACGTTTGTAAATAATTAATCACATCTAAACTATCTATTTTTGTTACTGTAGGTATTTTAGTGTCATAAATAGTATTGTCATACTTATTTCTAAAGCAAGCTTTTAAATAAGCTATAGTAAATTTTTTTAAAAATTTTTCTTGTTCTAATCGGTTAATTTGTTTACTCAAATCTATATCTAAATTTTGGGCATCATTTGATTTAGTCTTAGAATTAAAATAATTATGATTAGCATTTTTTAATAAGGTTAAAGATAATATATTTTGATTTTTATATTCTTTTAACATATTATAAATGCTAAATCCATCTAATCCAACTACCTCTCCATCTAATTCTGATACCAATATAGATATATTTTTTACATTATCTATATTAAAGTCATTATATTTATTATTAGTTGGGTTCACTAATAATAAAGTTAATATATTTATGTCTTTCTCACTTTGTTCTTTAGTTAACTTAAATATTGCTTCTTTACTTATAGAGTTACTAATTAAAGCTATATGTTTAAAATCTATTTTATTTTTTAAATCTATATCATATATATTATTGCCTTCATTTGATTCTTTAAGCATCTTTATATGTTCATCAACTATTTTAGGAATATTTTCATATTCTTTATCTACTGTATGTTTTAAGTAATATGCAGGATCAGTATCTATAGATATTCCTAAATACCCATTTTTAGCAATATATTCTGTAAGATATCTAAATCCTTTATCTTGACTCTTTATATCTTTATAATAACCTGGCACTATTATAGCTACTTTTAATTTTTTCTGTTTTGGTTCTTTTGGTATTGAGATTATTCCTTTCAAGTTATAATTAATATCATCAATATTTCTTTCTCCAATATTAAAATCTATCGTTTCAATTTCATAACTTCCAGATGTTTTTTGCTCTATCTCAGTTGGTTTTAGTATTTCTATTGGATTTTCTTTTGTTCCACATGCTGATAATAAAGTAATAATAAATATTATCGAGGTAATGATAAACTTTCTCATATTCCCTCCTACATAAGGCGTCTTTAATATATTGATTATTTAGATTATTGCCTTTATTAAACTTTGTAAATAGTATTTACAGTACTCTAAAAAAAATTCTTAATAGTAAATTAATATATATTTAATAAAAAAACACCCAGTATTTAAACTAGGTGTTTTTTATATCTTACTCTATTTTTTTAATCTTTTATTAAAATAATGATAATTGATTCTCATCACTCATGTTATCTAGTGAACCATGATTAGTAAGTGTTTCTATAACCGTTTTTGAAATTTTAGTTCTCTTTCTAAGTTCTTCTTTAGATATAAACTCTCCATTTTCTCTTTCTTTTTGAATATTTATTGCAGCATTTTCTCCAACACCTTGAAGAGCTATCATCGGAGGAAGCAACAATTTTTCTCCTGCCACCTTAAATTTATTTGCATCTGATTTATATATGTCAACTGGAAGTATTTTTATACCTCTTGCATACATTTCAAGTGCAACTTCAAGAACTGTTAGCATATTCTTTTCTTTGGCTGTTGCATCATTTCCTAAACTCTCTATCTCTTGTATTCTAGCCTTAATAGCTGGAAGACCTTTAACTATTAAGTCTGCATCAAAATCTTCTGCCTTTGTTGTAAAGTATGTTGCATAGAAAGCTTCTGGATAATGTACTTTGCAATAAGCAAGTCTAAATGACATCATAACATAAGCTACTGCATGAGCTTTAGGGAACATGTACTTTATCTTTTGACATGAACCTATATACCACTCTGGAACATTATTTTCGTGCATTTCTTCTATGTGTTCAGGTTTTAAACCTTTCCCTTTTCTTACATTTTCCATGATTGTAAAGGCATTTTTAGGCTTTAAACCTTTAAATATAAGGTAGTTCATTATATCATCACGAGTTGATATAACTTCATCTATGCTAACTATATCATCTCTAACTAAGTCTTGAGCATTGTTTAGCCAAACGTCAGTACCGTGAGAAAGTCCAGATATACGAACTAGTGCATCAAAAGTTGTTGGCTTTGTGTCAAGCAACATTTGTCTAACAAACTTTGTCCCAAATTCTGGTATTGCAAGAGATCCTATAGGACAATTTATTTCTTCAGGTGTTACTCCTAGAGCCTCTGTTGATGTAAATAAAGACATTGTTTCTGGATCATCTAGTGGAATCTCTGTTGCAACTATTCCAGTTATATCTTCTAACATTCTTATCATGGTCGGCGCATCGTGTCCAAGTATATCTAATTTTAATATACGCCCACTTATAGAGTGATAGTCAAAGTGTGTTGTTATAACTCCACAACTTGTATCATTTGCAGGATATTGTATTGGTGTAAAATCATAAACATCTTTATAATGAGGAATAACCATTACTCCACCTGGATGCTGTCCTGATGTTCTCTTTACTCCAGTACATCCATTAGATAGTCTTAAAACTTCAGCATTTGGAACGTGTATGTTATTTTCTTCTACATACTTTTTAGCATATCCAAAAGCTGTTTTTTCTGCTACTGTACCTATTGTACCCGCTCTATAAACATAACCTTCTCCGAATAATTCTTCTGTATATTTGTGTATTACAGGTTGATAATCTCCAGAGAAATTAAGGTCTATATCTGGTTCTTTATCACCTTCAAAACCAAGGAAAGTCTCAAATGGTATATCATGTCCTTCTTTTCTAAGTGGTTTTCCACATTTAGGACAATCTTTATTTGGTAAGTCTACTCCTGAACCATATTCTCCTATTTCAAAAAAATATGAATACTTACATTCTGGGTCATCACATATATAATGTGCCGGTAATGGATTAACTTCTGTTATATCACTCATTGTAGCTGCAAATGATGAACCTACAGATCCTCTTGATCCAACTAAGTATCCATCACTTAATGATTTTGTAACCAGTTTTTGAGCTATTATATACATAACAGCATATCCATTACCTATGATAGAATTTAACTCTCTATCAAGTCTAGCTTGTACAACTTCTGGAACTGGATCTCCATAAATTCTTTTTGCTTTTTCATAACACATTTCTCTTAGCTCAACATCTGATCCTTCTATTACTGGAGGATAAGTATCATCTGGTATTGGTTTTATAACTTCAACCATATCAGCTATTTTATTACTATTTGTTACAACAACTTCATATGCTAATTCTTCACCTAAGTATTTAAACTCTTCTAGCATTTCATCTGTTGTTCTAAAATGAAGATAAGTTTCTTCTTCATCAACTTTAAACCCTTGAGAGTATTTTAGAATTTTTCTTAACACTGCTTCATGTTTTTCTAAAAAATGAACATCTCCTGTTGCTACAGGTATTTTTCTAAACTTAATTGCAGTTTCAATAAGTTTTCTATTTAAGTCCCTTAATTCTTCTTCATCTTGAACTTCACCTTTATCAATCATAAATCTATTATTATCAATAGGCATTACTTCTATATAATCATATAAATCTATTATTTTAGCCATTTCTTCATCACTTACATTTTTCTTAACAGCCTTAAATACTTGTCCTGCTTCACATGCTGAACCAATTATAATACCTTCTTTATATTTTTCTAGAACACTTTTTAATATTCTAGGTGCCCTATAAAAATGATTAACATGAGCATCTGATACTATTTTATATAAATTTTTAAGACCAGTATAATTTTTAGCTATTAAAGTTATATGGCTAGTTCCAAGTTTTGTGTAATCAACCTTACCTAAAACTTCATTTACTTGTTGTAGTGTTTTAGCTCCCTTATTATCTAACATTTCTAAAAACTTTATAAATATAAGTGCTGTAGCTTGTGCATCATCAACAGCTCTGTGGTGATTTAAAAGCGGTACACCTAATGCTTTTGCTACTACATTTAATCTATGCCTTTTTAATTCTGGAAGTAACACTCTAGCCAATGTTAGTGTATCTATACTTTTATTTTTAAACTCTATGTTTTGTTGTCTACACTTCTCAGATATAAAACTCATATCAAATTCTGCATTATGAGCAACTAGTACACTATCTCCAATAAACTCTATAAACTTAGGTAAAACCTCATCTATAGTAGGTTTATCTTTAACCATATCATTAGTTATACCAGTTAACTCTTGTATTTTGTATGATATATCCTTTTGTGGATTTATTAACTCACTAAATTTATCTACAACTTTAAAGTTCTCAATTTTTACAGCACCTATTTCAGTTATTTTATCATTTGTATTTGAAAAACCAGTTGTCTCTATATCAAATACTACAAATGTTTGTGAAAGTTCTTTGTCATTAGCATCTTGTATTATATCTTCTGAGTCTTCAACTAGATATCCCTCTACACCATAAAGTATTTTTATATCTTTACCTTTCGCAGCTCCCATTGCCTCTGGAAATGCTTGAACAACACCATGGTCAGTTATTGCAATTGCCTTATGTCCCCATTTAGCAGCTTGTTGTATTAATTTTTTTGTTGAAGTTACGGCATCCATAGATGACATTTGAGTATGTGCATGAAGTTCTACTCTTTTTACTTCACTTTTATCTATCCTCTCTGGCTTTTCTTCTATTCTTATACCACTTATAGTCATTGTAAGTTCTCTTTGGTAGATATCATACATTGTATCTCCCTTTATTTTCACATAAGCTCCTTTAGATATCTTACCTAGTACGCTATCTTTATTAGTATCATTTAAAAATAATTTACAACTTATAGAACTTGTAAAGTCAGTTATAGCTACTATTAAAAGTATCTTACCATTTCTAAGCTCTTTAGTGTCTATATCAAATATTTCACCTACTATACTTACAGTTCCAGAGCTGTTATTTAAATCACATATTTTTTCAACCATAGCATTTACATTTTCACCATATATTAATTTTTCATCATATTCTGGTTTTATAACATAAGCGGCCTCTTCATCATCTGATTTTTCTTCCTTAGAATTGATTTCTAATTCCCTGATTTTTTCTTCTACCACTCTTTCACTTTTTCTAATTATACGTTTAACATCAATTTCTTCATCTATTGATTTTTCCATAGTTATATTAAGGTCTATTCCAAGTTCTTCATTTAACCTTGACTTAAGCACATAAGCTATATTTAACTTCATTAATCTATCATAAAAAAGTCCTTTTGGAAGTTTTATCTTTAAATTATCTTCTATACATAAATACTCTATTTGTTTATACCATCCTGCAATAGATGGGCATAGCGCCTTAAATATATAAACAATATTCATCCAATACATTTTTATTATGTCTTTATTTTCTTTTCTATCAAGTCCAGTATATGAAATCTTAATTTTTATATCTTTAAAATACGAAAGCTTTAATTTTAACTCTTCTTTTAAGGTATCTAAAATGTCATATGATATTATAGATTTTGAAGTTAAATGAAAGTATACTATTTTATCTTCTCTAAAATAAACTACTTTAGATACATATACATCCTTTAATTGTTTATTTAATATATTATTATTTATTTCTAGTCTATCTAAATAATCTTTTACACTCTCCAAAGTATCACTTCCTTTTACTATTCTTAAAGTAAATATTATATCACAGGTTAATTACTGTTATTAAATTTTTTATTTATTAAGAAATTATAAAATATGTATTGTATGGATAATTATAACTCAATAATCACAATTTAATTTCCTAATATATTTTAATTAATATATATCACATGTACTATAAATAACTTAATTTTTTAATTGGATTAGCTACAAATTCTAAATATTTTAATATTATATTATAAAGACAAAAATGTGAGGCGGTGTTAATATGTCCTGTGTCCCAGAAGTAGATTTTAATAAAATAATATATTGTTATCATGACCTAGGTGAAAAAAAATTACTAAAAAAATCTTTATCCGGACTTAATATAAATAAAAAAGTTTTTCTATTTTACGCAAGAAATAGCCATGTACCTATATGTGCCCTACCTAAATTTAGACTTGTTTTATCTTCTAGAAGTGGATTTTTATCATTCTGTTGTAACTTTTTTCACTTTATGAGTTGTTATAGGTATCCTATACCCGTTTCTAAAGCAAATATAGCATCAATTGCTAAATTCGTTTTATCTCATGAAGTAGGTCATATTCTAGATCCAGATGTTTATGCATCAAAAGAAGAGTATGCAAATATATTAACTAACATTGTTGAAAAGCTAATTGAGTATGATATAGATATTGAAAAAGCTGACTTTTATAAAAAAAATCTTCCTTCTGACTTAGAGGAATGTGTAGTATTATTAAAAAAAAATCTAATATATAGAGAATCTAAGGCTTGGGATATAGCAAAAAACATTGTTATATTCAATAATGACGAAGATAGATACCTATTTGAACGAATTAGAGAATATGCACTTGCCACTTATAATTTCGGAAACTTAAAAAATATTATAAAAGAACATAATATAGAAAATATATTAAAGTATAGAAAATACTTTATAAACTAATATTTTTAATATATAAAAAGCTAGTTAATAAAGTTATTAATCTTTATTAACTAGCTCCTTTTGTGTAAATTTATTTAAAATTATTATAATATATGCAATGTAAATTATTTAAAATAAATAACAATTACTTATAATCAGGTACTTCGAATTCTAAATTACTTGCAGTATCATACATACTTATTATGTTGTTCATTATCCCTGATATTCCATTTGACCAGTTTACATCTGTTGCATATTGATGCCAAATGTAATCATAGTTAAACTTCATTTTATATATAGTATTTTGGTTGTACTTTGAACTTTTTATATAGTTAGCACTTATCCATTTAGCTGACCCCTCTATAGTTTTTTCAATACTAGTCCATCCATTAGAATATGATGCTTCTGCACCTGAAACATTTGCACTCTTATCTATTGCACCGATTCCAAAGAAATTATATACAGTAACTGGTTTATCTAGAGGTTTACCCTTATAGCTCGTTATGGTTTGTCCTTGAGCAAGTACTGATTTTCCATATCCTGTTTCCCACATAGCATGAGAAACTAAGTATACTAAATCTATATCATATTTTTGAGCTGCATTTATAAATGCTTTACCTTGATTATAAAATACTGTATTTTTACCATTTACTTTTGGTAATGAATTTAAATACGAGTTTAATTCACTCTCCGTTATTCCACCTTTATATGTATCAAGTCTTAAAAATTGCATCATACCTTTGTCACTATTTGTAAAGTTTTTTGGATTTAGGTAGTATTCTAAATCAGCTTTACTAGGAGTTACAAAGGCTCTACTCTGTGGCATAGAAGTAGTCAATTCTTCACTCATTCTTGATATACTTGATGATATAACATTACCACCCTCTAATGCTTTTTTATACTGAGCATCTACATGGTTTTGAAGTGTATAATTTAGCGCTTTGTAGTATATAGTTGCTCCACTTACATTTTCCGTACTCTCTCCACCTACTACAGGTGGTACTTGCTCATTACTACTTATTTTGTCTAAATACCTTGTTGCAACATATGCAGTTGTATTTTTGTAATTTATTTTTGACCATCCATCACTTTCTGATATTACTTCTACGCTCGTTCCTTTATCTATCTTTCCTATTGACTCATAACTTGTTGATGGTCCTTTTCTTACATTTAATCCATCTGTATTTACTACTTTTATTTCCTTGTATTGTTGTGTTGTATCTTCTGTATTTGTACTCTTTTTATCTAGATACCTTGTTGCCACATACGCTGTTGTGTTTTTATAATTTATTTTTGACCATCCATCACTTTCTGATATTACTTCTACACTCGTTCCTTTATCTATTTTTCCTATTGATTCATAACTTGTTGATGGTCCTTTTCTTACATTTAATCCATCTGTATTTACTACTTTTATTTCCTTGTATTGTTGTGTTGTATCTTCTGGTTTTGTATCTGGTGTGCTTGTTGATACTGCCTTTAGATATCCACTCGATACATATGCAGTTTTATTATTATAGTTAATTTTTGACCATCCAGCACTTTCTGATATTACTTCTACTCTAGTCCCTTTGTTTAACTTTCCTATGGTTGCATAACTTGTTGATGGACCCGTTCTTACATTTAATCCATCTGTATTTACTTCCTTTATTGTATAATTTGTAGTAGCTTTATCTATATATTGACTTGCAACATAACCTAATCTTGAATCATGCTTTACTTTTGACCATCCGTTACTTTCTGATATTACCTCTACTTTTTCGCCTTTATTTAAAACCTTTATTATACTATAACTTGTCCCTGCACCATTTCTAAAGTTTAGTCCATCCGTGTTTACTATAGCTATATTTGATTGTGTATTATTATTAGTACTATTATTTGTATTGCTATTTGATGCTGATATATATGAAGATGACACCCATCCTTGCTTACCTGATGAAGTCTCTATTTTATACCATCCATTAGATGATTGTAATATATTAACTTTATCATTTTTCTTTACAGTTGTTACTACTGTATAACTTGTACTAGGTCCACTTCTTACATTTAAAGAAGATGCTGTCACTGTACCTATATTCGATGCATATGCATTATTAGCTGTCATAGGTATCATTGCCAATGTTGCTAATGCTATTTTACCTTTCATACCCATATCTCCTTTCCAAATTATTACATATATTTTTTATTATATGATATACCTTTTAATTAGTAAAGTTACTTATCTCAAAGTTTTATTTAATAATATACGTCATTTATTCTAATTTCTTTAGTTGCTAAATTAATTTATATCCAATAATTAAAATAAATAATTATACATAAAAATTGTAAATCTAGGAATGAATCTATGTAGAATTGTTTTCGGTTCAAAAATTGAAAGATATGGTATAAAAAATTCAATACGTCATATTTAAATACTGATGAAAAACTATTTATATTAAAACGATGTTAATTTCTATTTTGAGATAGTTGTTGTTACAATAAAAAGCTAGGAAACAATCCTAGCTTTTTCACTATCTTTTTGTAGCTACTCATTAAATAGCTTATTTTTCATTTTTTACTACAGGTAGTAGTTTTAGTAAGATATATATACATATATAATTAGTGTAGTTTGGTTCTCAACTTTCTTTCTAGCTGTATTTTACAGTTTAGTTGCCTATTTGCGATACTACAAAAAGATAGATAATGAGTATATACTCTTTTATTTATAAATAAATTTATTTATAATATATACTATTCTCATTTATAATATTTGTTACAATATATTATTCAAATCTTATCTTTTACTACTTTCAATATTCCTGCTCTATCATTTCTATATACTTTAACCTTCTCTACTATATACACTAATGCATAATTTTTATGTAATTATTTAGTGTATTTAGTTTACTTAACCTTTTTATAAATATTTCATATATATAAAATAGAAAATATAAATGAAGAGTTTAAAGATATGGACTATTTATTTGGATATAAGATTTCAGATTCAAAATATCCTCAGATGAAAATCATCGAAACTCCCAAGTTTATACTTAGACCTGCTACACTTAAGGATGCCCCTGATTTTTTTGAGTACTTTAGCCAAGAAAAAGTACTTAGATATTTACCATTTAGCACTCACAAAAACATTCTTCAAACTAAAATTTTTATAAAATCTTTTTTTATTAATAATTATAAAAAAGGAAATATAGGTAACTATGCTATCTACTATAAGCACGATAATAAAGTTATAGGAAATATAGGTTTAAATAATATTGATCCAAATTCAAAAAGTTCCGAAATAGGTATTTGTATTAACCCTAAGTATTGGGGGCATAATTTCGCTACTGAATTAACTATGATTACGCTTATAACTGGTTTTGAGCTTTTAAATTTAGATAAGCTTATTGCTTTAACTTATACAAAAAATAAGTATACACCTAAATCTCTTGAAAATTTAGGATTTAAATATATTAATACTTTTAAGACTAAAGCTTCTGGAAATACATGTCATAGGTTTGAATTAACAAAAGATGAATATTTAAAATTAAAAGAATATTATTTACCTAATTTAATAGAAAGCTTTTATATATAAAAGGTGCAGCAAGAGCTACACCTTTTATACTACCCTATTACTTTTTTATCATATAGTCCTTCTAAACTAGCATTTCTAACTCTTTCTAACGCAACATTACTATCTGTACTATAAAAACCTAATTCCTTCATTCTATCAAAGTAAATACTTCCTGCAAAAGTAAATCTTAATTTTTCACCATCTGGTTTACTCATTTCATTATTAGAATATGCAATAAAATCACCTATTAATAGATTCGTTGGTAGTTGAATTAAATATCTATCTGCACAATATCTAGCAGCATTATGCCCTGCCAAGCTACCTGTACATATTGCCTCTGTATGGCCTACATAAAATCCTGCTTTTTCTCCACCGACAAATAAATTAGCCATTCCCTTAGCTCTCATATAATTATCTCTTTTTGCAACAGACATATATCTAATAGAGTTTCCCTTACCTCCAGAGTAAGGATCTACTATAAGCGCATTTTCAAATCCTGGTACCATTCGTAAAACTTCTAAATTATAAAAAGGTTCCATAAGTTTCGCATGACCTGTATCAATTAACACTATATTATGTGCAAAAGCTGGTAACGCGTATTGTTGACATACCTTTATATCTAATATTCCCTCATTTACAAGTTCTTTAGGCAATGGAACTACTGCACATCCTTTTTCATCTAAATCCTTTTGTATTTCTTCACTTAAAGATTCTTTTAAAAGTTTCATAGAACCACTAAATGCACCATAATCTCCACTTTTTCTCTTACCTACCATATCCTCTAATCCACATTTGCTAGTTATACTTACTCTACCTCCAAAAGATGGACATCTTAGTACACACATTGCACATCCATTACCATAAGCTGTGCAGTTTCCCATAGGTCCTGTTGAACCTGTAGTTTCAACAAATGCATCTCCGTATATAACTTCGCCATCTTCTAGTATAACTGCAACTAATTTATCATCATTAAGTTTAACATCTACAACTCTACTAAAAAATCTAATATCTATACCCATCTCTCTAACTTTATCTCTTACAGGTTTCTCTATCTTAGTTACATTATAAATAGTTGCATGGCTATGTCCTGGAAAATCTATATTACTATGAGTTGCATATTTATCAGTTATCTCAAATAACTCCCTTGCTCCAAGTGCTATTGCCTCTTCTGTAGCACTATATCTACCATTATTTCTCATTATTCCACCAACGTTGCCAAGCCCTAGAAGCAAGTCTGTTTTTTCTAATATTAAAACATCTGCACCTGCTTTTTTAGCAGCTATTGCAGCTGCACATCCTGCCCATCCGCCTCCAATAACAACTACTTTTGCCATAATACTTCCCCCTAAAACTTAATTAAATACTTTTTAAATATTCTCTACTATTAACTTGTGTTTTACATGTTTTAACCTTAACTCCATTCAAGTCTATGCTACAAGCACCACATATTCCCTCTCCACAACAAATTAAATTATTGTTAGAAACCGCTAGCTTTATATTTTCATCTACAGAATCAACTATATCCATAACTGATTTATTAAAATGATTACTTCCTCCACTATATACTAATTTTATATAGTTAGATTTAATATAGTCACTTATAAATTCCTTATCCTGTGCTATATCAATATGATATATATTAGCTCCTAAATCATATATTTTTTGAACAACATTATCTAAAATTACTCCATTATGATTTATAAATACATCTACTTTATTGCCATTTTCTATTAATCTTCGTATTACATTTATTGAATTTACTTGTGATAAGCCATTTAATATGATTAAACAATTTGATTTTGATGTGCTTTTTATATCTTTTATACCAAATAATCCATTAAAATAGGGTCCCTTAATATAAACTTGATTAAAATTTATTATACCTTTTGTTTTTATTCCTATAGGTCTTACAATTACTTCTAATATATTTTTATCTAAGTCAACATCCATTACAGAAATAGGAGCACTAAATATATCACTTTCTTTATCTTTTCTTTTAATTAAAACATATGCTCCTGGACTTCGTAAATCTTTTGATAATTCTTTTGGTATTTTTATTCTAATCAAATAAGTATTGTCTTCAACAACCTTCATAGATTCTATGTCACACAAATATTCACTTCTCTGTACTACTGGAGAATTTTTATTGTGCTTAACCTCGTTGTAAATACACACACCTTGCCACATACAATCACATGTTTTATTTTTATTTAACATATTACATCTTATACAATCATTAGAATATGCAAGATGACATGGACAATATTTACTTCCAGAATCTGCACATGATAAAGTTTTCATTTTTCTCACTTCCTTAAAACGAGATTTTCAATTGTCTTAATATCTATACTATATAATTTATTATTTATACCATTTTTTTGTTACAAAAGTATTTTTTAATACTTCTATTTTATAAACTTCAAAAATATAATTTATTAATAACAGGTTGTTTTAATGTAATGTTTATTATTTAAATTAAAACTGTCTTATTGTCCTATTTAATATATCTTATATAAAAGTATTAAGTATTACTTCAAGATAAGAATTTAATTAGTTAAAATAGTTAAATTAAATTTTATATAAAGGAGATTTATATGGAAAATACCTTTCTTTTTTCAAATGATCATTTAATTATGTTATTAATTTTTTCCGTATTTTTGTACTTATGCCCTAAACTAACAAAGCATCTATTGCCATACAGCTATATAGTTGAAAAAGTAATTTGTATTTTAATTATATTAGAAATTACTTTCGAGCAGTTTTCTTATATCTCAATGGGGAGTTATGATGTATACACTTGTTTACCTATTAGAATATATAGATTTGCATCTTATATTTGTATAGCTATATTATTTTTTAAAAATTATCAATTATTTAATATATTTTTCTCTTGGAGTTTAGTATGCTCTATAGGAGGTATGATCTTCTTCCCAAACATAGGATATAGATATCCAAATATATTATATTACTTATTCTTCTTTTCAAATTGTATATTAGTCTATACTACAGTTTATCTAACTGAGGTTAGAAAGTTTACTATAAATAAATATGCATTAAGGGATAATTTCAATTTCTGCATACTTTATTTCTCTTTCATTTATTTTTTAAATACTTTTACAAATGCAAATTACCCTTACAGCTTTTCAAGCTATAGTTTACTAAGTGCAATTTTATTTACTTTAATTACAACTATAATCTATATACCAATCTTATTTTTTAATAGAGAACTTACCTTTAATTTTAGAAGTAAGAAAAAATAATTTTATTTATAATAAAAAAGCTCGCTATTTATAGCGAGCAAATAACTTTTTATTTTCAAATTTAATGTAAGAAGAAAATAAAAATCTTAGGCTAATTAAATTATAGCATAACTTAGTCAATACTTAAATTCTTTATTTTCTATATTTTCCTATAATTATATCATTTTACCTATGATTTCTCCTATATCATTCATACATATAAGTAATTTATGTTTATCTTCCATACTTAATTTATCTATTTTTTCATCAATAACATCAACAAATTTTATTACTTGTTCATCAAATACTTCTAATCCCTCTTTTGTAATTCCATAGAATGTATTTCTCCTATCTCTTTTATCTTCTTCTCTATATACATACTTCTTTTCTACAAGCTTATTAAGTAATATACAAAGACTTGAAGTTGAAACATGTAATTGAGTACTTAAGTTTTTAAGTTCCATTTTATTATGTCTTTTTAATTCTGATAATGCAAAAAACTGCTTCTCTGTAAGACTTTTATCTATTTTATATCTATCTTTATTTACTATTTTTATCAAATTATAAAAACTATCTATGTTATTTAATATTGAAATAGATATTTCTTTATTGTTCATAATGTCACCTCAATAATGCAGATAATATTTTTATACTACTTTGTTAATTTTTATTATACTATATGCACATATTATTTACTATTAAAATCATTTCATTTTAAAAACAATAAAAACTGATACCCAAAAGTATCAGTTTTTAATTTAACTTTGTTTATTATTTTGAGATAGTTTTTGAAGTTTTTCAATTACTTTAGGAGTAATAGTTAATATATTATCTATCATATTTATATTATTATCTAAGCTCATAAGTCTAGTTTCTCCATCTTCTACAACCACAAAAGCTACTGGTTGTATACTAACAGCACCTGCACTACCACCAGCAAAATTAGTGTCATTTTTATCTGTATTCACTTCTTCCTTATATCCCTTAGAATATTCTCCTCCACCAATTCCAAAACCTATAGTAACCTTTGATATAGGAACTACTACTGTAGTATCAGTTTTTATAGGATCTCCTATTATAGTATTTGCGTCTATAGAACCTTTTATCGTTTCAAGCGTTGTTTCCATGATGTTTTGTATTGATCCTGTTGCTCTCATATTTTTTATCCTCCTTTTTTATTTTTTTGCTATTTTTATTTGCTATGAGTATAGCCTTTAATATATCTATTATATTTTTTATACTAGGCTTTACGTGTATTTTAAAATCTATATATAGTTTATTTTCTATAAAGTTAGGTTTTATATTCATATAAAATTTATTAGGATCTATTATATTTATTAAGTTTCCATAAATTAAGTTAACAAATAAATATATAAAATTAGTAATAGATATATTAGTATTTCCTATATGAACATCAGAATAAAATTCTTCTATATCTATTTTTTTCAATTGCCTACAAATCGCAAAAACGTCTCTTGCAAGTATTTTTCTTGACTTTAATTTTTTTATAAGTTTTCTTTTAGATTTTTTTAACTCCTTTTTCTTAGATTCAACCTTCCTTAGATAAATAGGTATATTTATATTTATAATATTAAACATATATCTTAAATTTAAATCTATTTTTATATCTTGATTGACTACTTTTGATGTAAGTATTATATGAAATGGCATCTTTATAAATATAGTCAATATTGATACTATAACTAGTATTATCATAAAAAAATTAAATATATCACTATAATTCATAACACTATTATTTTCTAAACAAGGCATATATATACCAATTATTTGTAATAAAGTTAAACTTAAACTAAGTTTCCTAGTAAACAAAATAGTTAATATATACTTTATACATTGATTTAACAAAATATTTTTATATTAATAAAAATGTATCCATTATAAAAAAAGTGTGCTAAACTTTAAAATGGATTCTATATAGTGGACACTAGAAAAAGAGTGTCTATCTATATAGGATTTTTTTGTATA
>ERZ1673737.490-NODE-490-length-50048-cov-45.237113_pt1 | contig 50048 bp, 46 predicted proteins | sample MGYA00580211_ERZ1673737 | MGnify/ENA primary metagenome ERZ1673737 (study PRJEB41218, sample SAMN15661789) | gut metagenome | host: Homo sapiens | place: Canada: London | collected 2015-08-20/2019-03-30 | study: EMG produced TPA metagenomics assembly of... | reverse complement strand
CTTATAAAGGGAAATAAAGCCATTTGTGAGCCTTCCTTGACCTGTCCCCACGATGAAGCCGATTGAGCAGTAAATTTCCAATTTTAAGATAACAAAGCCTGAAACTTCTTGATGTACCGAGAAGTTTCAGGCTTTTTCTTTTGATGAATTTCCAGCGAAAACTACGCCATACGCCAATTTTACGCCAAACGATGCAGGATTTTGTGCAGAGCAAAAAGAGCGTTGTTCGCGTTTGCGCAGCAATGAAAGCCCCAGTGGGGCTTTTAAGCGACCGAACGGTCTTGCGTAAGCAAGATGGAGGGGCCCCGCCCCGACAAATTACGAGAATAAGAAGATGTGTGTCGAAATGCCCCCGGTCCATCTGCGGCCAAGTGCCGAAGCAGACCGCATCCAGCCCCAGTTTCTGCGCAAAACAAGCTCTGAAAATTGTGCATGGTGTTTGATCCATTCCGTTTGCTACTTGAAAATTTGGAAAGAACCGACGGATTACCCCCTTCCATTTTCATAAGAGTGGTTGTATTATGAAGATACGGAATGAAACAGGCCCGAATCTACCCGATATCTGGCTGCAAAAACAGACTGCTACGAAAAAAGCGAAAACCGCTATGGAACGCAGTTTTTGCTGTCCCGGCAAGTTTTTCTTCTCAGAAAAAGGGCTGCTGCACTGGCTTCTATCCTTGTGCAACAGCCCTTTTTGTGAAAACTTTTTTCAAAATCAACTCAAAAACTGGTCAGCCCTAAGCTGACGTCCAGCGCCTGATCCACCCGCTTCTGGTCGGCGGGGGTGATCTGCCCCGCCCGCTCGCGGAGGCGGTGTTTGTCCAGCGTGCGGATCTGCTCCAGCAGCACGACGCTGTCCTTGGCAAGGCCGGTGTCCGCCGCCCGGATGTTGATGTGGGTGGGCAGACGCGCTTTGTCCAGCCGGGATGTAATGGCCGCCGCGATCACCGTGGGGCTGTGGCGGTTGCCGATCTCATTCTGCACGATGAGCACCGGCCGCACCCCGCCCTGCTCCGACCCCACCACGGGCGAAAGGTCGGCGTAAAAAACTTCTCCTCTGTGTACCTCCATGGAATCTTCCCTCCTTGCCCTTAGTATGGGCCGCAGCGGTGGCCGGTATGCACGCGGGGGCTATTCCATTGTATGCGGAGGAGGAGGTCAGGTTTCCAGCACGCAGAAGGCCAGCGCCATGCCGCCCTCGTGGCTGAGGGAGAGGTGAGCGCGGAGGCCGTGCTCGGCCACCCATGCGGCGGCGGGGCCGGAGAACCGGTAGGCCGGGGCCCCGCTTTCCAGCCGGACGGCCTCGATGTCCCGCAGGGCAAAGGGTTCCCGCAGCCCGGTGCCCGCCGCCTTGAGGAAGGCTTCTTTCGCGGCAAAGTCCGCTGCCGCGCTGGCCGCTTTGTGGGCTCGGCGGCTGACGTTCAGGGCGCTCTGCCGCACCGTGTCGCCGTGGTCGTTCTTGGCCTTTTTGGGGGCCTCCCGGCAGCTGTCCAGCGCGAGCGCTTGCCGCTCCGCTTCGCCAAACACCCGCGCCTCAAAGGCCTCCCCGTGGGGCCCGAACAGGCTCTGCTCCATCCGTGCGATCTCGCACAGGTCACATCCGACACCAAACAGCATGGTTTTCCACTCCTTTTGGGGCGAGGCCCCGTTGTTTTCACTCAAATTTTCGGCGTTTTTTGGTTAATATGTGCAAACTGACGCCCGGAATCTTGAAGTTTGGGCGCAATTCGTGTACAATAGGACGTAGTTCCAGTGTTGCACCCAACGTCGGGTGCAGAAAATTCCGAAGGGGGTGTGCTGCGTGGGCGACGCAACTGCTATTTTTTCGATCCACGACAAAAAGGACGATGAGATCCACGCCATCGTGCAGGAAGTGTACGATGCGTTGAAAGAAAAAGGCTACAATCCGGTCAATCAGCTGGTGGGCTATATCCTCTCCGAGGACCCCACCTACATCACGACCTATAAGGGAGCCCGCTCCCTCATCCGCAAGGTCGATCGCGACGACCTGCTGCAAGCATTGCTGCGCAGTTATTTGCACGTATAAAGGGCTTTTCCGCCGCTCCTTCGCTTGAGGGAGCGGTGTTTTGTCCTATCGCAGCCCTGCTGTAGGCCTGATCTAAACCCACGCAAAGCCTCGCCTCCGCCATCCTTGCCCTCTCAGTCACGGCTTCGCCGTGCCAGCTCCCCCAAAGGGGGAGCTTTTGGGGTCGAGGTCAGGTGTGCAGATACTTCACCGCCCCGCAAAGATCTGCCCTACCACCGTCTCATACTCCCAGCCCTCCCGCGCTTTGCGGAGGGGCTTTTCGAGGGCCGCAGCGCCCGCGAAGTGGGGGAGCAGGTAGAACCAATGGGCCTTCATCCGGCTGACGGCGCAGCTGGGCATCCCGAAGGCGGCGGTGTAGGCGCGGTAGAGGTCGTCCACATAGCCGCGCAGCTCCTCTTTGGAGGCAGGCGGCCCGCCCTGCGCGCGGCGGAGCAGCGCCGGGTCCCCGATGAGCCCCCGCCCCACCATGATGCCGGAAAGGGTGGGGAACCGGGCTTCCAGCCCGTGCAGGGCCTCCGGGGTGGTGATGTCGCCGTTGTAGCAGACGGGCATTTGGCAGTCGGCGAGATACCGCGCAAAGGCGGCACGGTCGGCCTCGCCCCGGTAGAGCTGCTTCATCACGCGGGGGTGGATGGTCAGCTCACAGATGGGGTACTGATTATAAACGGCGAGGATCGCCCCGAACTCCTCGGCGCTCTGGACGCCCAGCCGGGTCTTGACCGACACCGGCCCCTCCACGGAGGAGAACACCGCGTCCAGAAAGGCGTCGAGCTTGGCGGGGTCCCGGAGCATCCCGGCTCCCTTGCCCTTGGCGGTCACCGTGCCGGAGGGACACCCGAAGTTCAAGTTGACCTCGGTGCAGCCCAGCTTCCGCACCTCGCCGATGAACCATCCGGCCAGCTCGCCGTCCTTGGCGAGGATCTGCGGCACCACCGGCACCCCGGCGTTCCCGGCATCTTCCAGCTCGGCCATCTTCTTTTTGATGAGGATGCGGTTCTCCGGCGGCGACAAAAAAGGCGCGTAGTATCGTGCCGGTGCACCCGCCGCACCGAACCATTTCTGGTGCACCTGCCGCCAGATGCGGTCCGTCAGCCCCTCCATGGGGGCGGTGTAGTAGTTCATAGGGAAACCCTTTCTGCTGTCATGCGGTACATCGAGAGCAAGCAAAACAAAAAAGATTGACCGCCCAGTGTACCAATCCTGTCGGTCAATCTTTTTGACTAAGGAACACGGAAGCTGACCCTTGCGGGCCAGCGCCTTTCTCTGTTTCTATTATACGTCGGTTCTCACGTTTTTGTCAAGCGTGGGGCCTTTTTTATTCCGCAAACAGCGGGGTGGAGAGGTAACGGTCGCCGGTGTCGGGCAGGAGGACGACGATCTTCTTGCCCGCGTTTTCGGGGCGCTTGGCCAGTTCCAGAGCGGCCCAGACGGCAGCGCCGGAGGAGATGCCCACCAGCACGCCTTCCTTGTGGCCGATGAGGCGGCCGGTGGCGAAGGCGTCCTCGTTGGCGACGGGGATGATCTCGTCGTAGACCTTGGTGTCCAGCACGTCGGGGACGAAGCCCGCGCCGATGCCTTGGATCTTGTGTGCACCCGCGGTGCCCTTGCTCAGTACGGGGGAGGAGGCGGGCTCCACAGCCACGACCTTGACGGCGGGGTTCTTGCTCTTCAGGTACTGGCCCACGCCGGTGATGGTGCCGCCGGTGCCGACGCCCGCCACGAAGATGTCCACGCCGCCGTCGGTGTCGTCCCAGATCTCAGGGCCGGTGGTCTCGATGTGGGCCTTGGGGTTGGCGGGGTTCACGAACTGGCCGGGGATGAAGGAGTTGGGGATCTCTTTTGCCAGCTCGTCGGCCTTGGCGATGGCACCCTTCATGCCCTTGGCGCCCTCGCTCAGCACCAGCTCTGCGCCGTAAGCCTTCATCAACTGGCGGCGCTCGACGCTCATGGTCTCCGGCATGACGATGATGATGCGGTAACCCTTGGCGGCGGCCACGGCGGCCAGACCGATGCCGGTGTTGCCGGAGGTGGGCTCAATGATGACGGAACCGGGCTTGAGTTTGCCGGTGGCCTCGGCGTCGTCGATCATCTTCTTGGCGATACGGTCCTTGACGGAACCGGCCGGGTTGAAATATTCCAGCTTGGCCAGAATGGTGGCCTTCAGGTCCTGCTCTTTCTCGATGTGGGTCAGCTCCAGCAGCGGAGTGTGGCCGATCAGTTGATCTGCGGACGTGTAAATCTTGCTCATAGAAGTATCCTCCCTCTGGGGGCGCTGGGCCCGGCGTCTCTGTCTATAACCCTCTAAACCAACATTATTTGTGGGTTTGATGGTATTATAGCCCCCTTTGCCCCGCTTGTCAATGGAAAAACGCAAAAATAGATTGAAAAGTTATTAACCCTGTTGTATAATAGGTTAACTTGAAATGAAAAGAACAATAGGAAACTGAACGATAGACCAGATAAGGAGAAGCGCAATTATGATCGTATCCACCAAAGGCCGTTACGCTCTGCGCGTGATGATCGACTTAGCCGAGCATCAGACGGAGCGGTATGTTCCGCTGAAGGAGGTCGCCGCGCGGCAGGAGATCTCGGAGAAGTACCTCGAAAACATCCTGAAAGTCCTCGTGCAGAACGGTTTTCTGGAGGGTCTGCGCGGCAAGGGCGGCGGCTACCGCCTGACCCGCAGCCCGGATCAGTACACCGTAGCCGAGATCTTGGTGCTGACGGAGGGCAACCTTGCGCCGGTGAGCTGCCTTGCGCCGGGGGCCGCCTCCTGCGAGCGGATGGCAAACTGCCGCACTTACAACATGTGGAAGGGCCTGAACGACCTCATCACCAACTACTTCGGCAACATCACCATCGCGGACCTCGCCGCGCCCGAAGAAGCCGGGAACGACTACGTTATCTGACAGAAAAAAGACAATAAAAAGCCGCTGCATCGCTTAAAACGGTGCAGCGGCTTTTGCTTGCAGAAGTTATTCGCCTTGGGGCTTCACGCTGTCTTGGGCATCGTGGAGCAGGGCGTATTCGCGGATCTTTTCGAGGGTCTGCTCGCTGAGGATATGCTCGGCCTTGCAGGCGTCCTCGGCGGCGATGGCCTCGTCCACGCCGAGCTGGACGAAGAAATGGGTCAGCAGCCGGTGGCGGCCATAGATGCGCTCAGCGATGGCACGGCCCGGCTCCAGCAGGGTCAGGTTGCCCTCACCGTCCACCGCGATATAGCCGTTCTCCCGCAGCTTCTTCATCGCGATGCTGACGCTGGCCTTGGTGTAGCCCAGCTCATTGACCACGTCGATGGAACGGACGCGGCCCATCCTCTGATTCAGCATCAGGATGGTTTCAAGGTAATCTTCTGCGGATTGGTGGATCTGCATGGTTGTCGGCCTCCTGCCTTAAAATTTCCGGCCCGGAGCAGAAAAACGCACATCGGTTCGGTTTGTTATAGGATACCACATTCTTCCCGATGATGCAAGCAATTCAGGGAAGTTTGCTTAATCAAACTGCTTTTTGCCCGTATAGTTTGGTGTGATTGCTTTGGGAAAAGCGTTCCTCTATACAACCTCTCAGTCAAGTGAAATGTCAGCGACAGCGTATAAAGGGGAAGGCTGTCCTCCATACAACCTCTCAGTCACGGCTGCGCCGTGCCAGCTCCCCTAGTAGGGGAGCCTCTGGCGTGCCGCTGCGCTTCGTTCTCGTGGTGTGCCATGCTGCTGCCGTAAGGAGCACAAACTGCATCGCTTTGCCAAGGGCTCCCCTACTAGGGGAGCTGGCTGCGAAGCAGACTGAGAGGTTGTACGAAGGATAACGCACCCTTTGCAAATGGTATCTTCCGGTTTGTAAGATGAGAGGTTGTACAGAGATGCCGCTGCTCTGCGTCAGCAACCGCTCGTCTTGTACGCCTCCGGCCCGCTCTCATACAGATCGCCCCCATGGGCGTCGAGAATGACGGTGAGGGGCATGTCCTCCACGGTGAGGCGGCGGACAGCCTCGCAGCCGAGGTCGGGCCACGCGATGACTTCCAGCGTCTTGACGCTCTTGGCCATCAGGGCCCCGGCCCCGCCCAGCGCGGCGAGGTAGACTGCGCCGTTGCGGCGGACAGCCTCCTTCACGGCGGCGTCCCGCTTGCCCTTGCCGATCATGACCTTGTTGCCGAGATCCAGCAGCCGGGGACTCATGGCGTCCATCCGGCCGCTGGTGGTGGGCCCGGCAGAGCCGATGACCTCACCGGGGCGCTCCGGCGTGGGGCCCACGTAGTAGATGGCGCTGCCCTCCAGCGGGAAGGGGAGGGGTTCGCCCTTGTCCAGCGCTTCCAGCATCCGCTTGTGGGCTTGGTCGCGGGCAGTGTATACGACTCCCGACAGCAGCACCGTGTCGCCCGCCCGGAGCTTCGCCAGCTCCTCCGCGGTGCAGGGGGTGGTTAGTTTGTATTGCATAGGCTTCTCCTTTGCTTTACTCCCTCCGTCATCGCTTGCACGATGCCGGAGGGAGTTTGACCCTTCAGATCCTCGCGGTTGCTCTCCGTGTCACATGGCACGAAACATTCACGGCCACGGGCAGACCCGCCACGTGGGTGGGCATCTGCTCGATGGCAAGGCCCAGACAGGTGGTTTTGCCGCCGAAGCCCTGCGGGCCGATACCCGTCTCGTTGACGGCGGCCAGCAGCTCCTGCTCCAAGGCGGCATAGTAGGGGTCGGGGTTGGGCACATCCAGCGGGCGGAGCAAGGCCTTTTTGGCAAGATAGGCGACCTTATCGAAGCTGCCGCCCACACCGATGCCCAGCACGATGGGCGGGCAGGGGTTCGAACCCGCCAGCGTCACGGTCTCCAGCACGAACTTCTTGAAGCCCTCCACGCCGTCGGCGGGCTTGAGCATCTGGATGCGGCTCATGTTCTCGCTGCCAAAGCCCTTGGGGGCTACCGTGATGGTGCAGCCGTCGCCGTCCACCAGATGCACGGTGATGGCGGCGGGGGTGTTGTCGCCGGTGTTGCCCCGGCGCAGGGGGTCGGCCACGATGCTCTTGCGCAGATAGCCGTCGGTGTAGCCGCGGCGGACGCCCTCGTGGATGGCGGCCTCAAAGCTGCCATCGATGTGGACGTCGGTACCCAGCTCCACGAAGACACAGGCCATACCAGTGTCCTGACAGATGGGCAGAGCCTTCTCCGCCGCCGCGCCGAGGTTCGACCAGAGCAGGTCGAGGGTAGTCTTGGCCAGCGGCCACGGCTCTTCCTCCCGCGCTTTGGCAAGGGCCGCTTCCACGTCCTTGGGCAGGTGGGTGTTGGCCTCGATGCAGAGCCGGGCCACGGTGCTTGTGATCTCCTGTGCGGAAATCGTCCTCATAGCGGGACTCCTCCTTTACAGCCGGGCCACGCCGGTCTCGCGGGCAGCCTTTGCCACGGCAGAGGCCACGGCCTCGGCCACGCGGGGGTCAAAGGCGCCGGGGATGATGTTCTCCTCGCTGCGGTCGTCGTCGGTGATGAGGTCGGCGATGGCGTAGGCGGCGGCCAGCTTCATCTGGTCGTTGATGTCCCGCGCCCGGACGCTCAGCGCGCCCTTGAACAGGCCGGGGAAGCACAGGACGTTGTTGACCTGATTCGGGAAGTCGCTGCGGCCGGTGGCCATGACCCGGACGCCGCCGGCCTTGGCCTCGTCGGGCATGATCTCCGGGGTGGGGTTGGCCATGGCGAAGACGATGGCGTCCTTGTTCATGGTCTTGCACAGCTCGGTGGTCAGGATGCCGGGGCGGGACACGCCGATGAATACGTCGGCTCCCTCGAGGGCTTCCTTCAGGCCGCCCTTGATCTGGCGGGGGTTGGTCACCTCGCCCAGCCAGTTCTTGTGGGCCTCGGCGCTGTTGCAGCCCTTGTACAAGGTGCCGAACTGGTCCACGGCCACGATGTCCTTGGCACCGGCGGTCATCAGCATCTTGATGATGGCCGTGCCCGCTGCGCCGGGGCCGTTCAGGACGATGTGCACGTCCTCCATCTTCTTGCCCACCACCCGCAGTGCATTGATGAGGGCGGCGGTCACCACGATGGCGGTGCCGTGCTGGTCGTCGTGGAAAACGGGAATGTCCAGCTCCCGCTCCAAGGTCTCCTCGATCTCGAAGCACTCCGGGCTCTTGATGTCCTCCAGATTGATGCCGCCGAAGGTGGGGGCGATGGCCTTGCACGCCGCAATGACGCTGGCGGCGTCGTGGGCGTCGATGCAGATGGGGAAGGCGTCTACCCCGCCGAACTCCTTGAACAGCACGGCCTTGCCCTCCATGACGGGCAGCCCGGCTTCGGGGCCGATGTCGCCCAGACCCAGCACGGCGGTGCCGTTGGACACGACGGCCACCATGTTGCTCTTGAAGGTGTACTTGTACACGTCGTCGGGGTTTTCCTTGATCTTCCGGCAGGGCTCGGCCACGCCGGGAGTGTACGCGGTGGACAGGTCGTCGCGGGTCTTGACCTCCACCTTGCTCACGATGCCCACCTTGCCGTGGTGGCTCTCGTGCATTTCGAGGGCAGCTTTGTTGTAATCCATGGGGGATTCCTCCTTCTGGTTGATGGATGGCGTATCACCTATTATAATAGAACGCGCGGCCCGGAGAAGCAAGAGGGAATTGTCCCTTCGCTGGGCTGCGGCTTGACAAACGACGTTGGAACGATTATACTACCAATAGAGAAAGGCGCTGGCCCGCAAACGGCTAGCTCCTTACTGATGAATCAGGAATCGCAAAAAAGCGAATTGACCGTTCAGGTTGGGGAACATGAAGGCGGTCATTCGCTTTTTTTGCTGTCTTCATCTTTGCGCTCATGGGCGATCTTCCAAGTGATGTTGAACGTCGTGTTCACGATATTCACCAACAACCCGGCAAACGTAAAGATCACAGCGATCAACGTCAGCATGTCGTTCAGAGCCATCGACGCATCCCTCCTTTCGGCGTAAGCGTCCGGGAGGTCATGTACTTCAAAAAAGCTGCCCTTCCGGCATCTTGCTAGGGAAAACCACAAACAAGACCCACCGAAGGAGCTCAGCCGCCTGCGTTTTGGGCACAGCGCCTTGCTGTTTTTCAACAGCAACTATAGAATAACACAGGTTTCGACAAAAAGCAACGAGGTCTCTCTTTGGTCAACTTGTGGAATTTTCGCGAAATTCTTTTCTTTTTCATTTTTAGCCTTTATAATAAGGTTTGACTGAAAAAATCATAGAACGGCCTTATATCGGGCCACAGGAGGGAACCAGTTGAAACGATTTATGACGAAGGCGCTCTGCCTTCTTTGCGCCGGTGCGCTGGCGCTGACGGCGGCGGGCTGCTCGAAGTCCGGCGCGTCTTCTTCCGCTGCCAGCAGTGAGGCCGTCTCGGTCTACGGCAGCGCATCCGATTACGATTACCAGAACTTCGCCTACAGCGACGGTCTGGATGAGAACGGCTATTGGTCCGGCATCAAGGCGCTGGACTACGTCACTCTGCCGGAGGACTATGCGGCCATCCCGCTGAAAAAGGCGAACATCGAGCCTACCGAGGAGGACATCCAGTCCCAGATCGATTCGGTGCTCAGCCAGAACACCACCACCCGGCAGGTCACCGACCGCGCCGCGGCTGACGGCGACACCGTCAACATCGACTACGCGGGCACCGTGGACGGCGTAGCTTTCACGGGCGGCACCTACAGCGGCTACAGCCTGACGCTGGGCAGCGGCAGCTTCATCGACGGCTTCGAAGACCAGATCGTCGGCCACAAGCCCGGCGAGACCTTCGATGTCAACGTCACCTTCCCGGACGGCTACAGCGACTCCACCGACGCCGACGGCAACGCGGTGGTCCTGAGCAACAAGAAGGCCGTCTTCTCGGTCACCCTGAACTACATCAGCGAGGAGATCCTGCCGGAGCTGACCGACGCATGGGTGGAGGAACACTTCGGCACCTCCGATGACGTCCACACCGTCGAGGGTCTGCGGGCCGAATTCCGGCAGATGCTGTACCAGAACAACCTCAACACCGCCGTCATGGACTACCTGCTGGCCAACTCTACCTTCAAGGACGAGCTGCCTAAGGAGATCACGGATTATCAGGTCAACCAGTGCCTGAACTACTACTACACCATGGCCAACTACTACGGCTACGACCTCGACAGCTTCCTGCAGACTGCCGCCGGATACGACTCCGCCGATGCTCTGCTGGAAAACATGAGCGACAGCATCACCCAGTACGCCCGCGAGGCCCTGCTCTATCAGGCCGTGGCCGAGGCGATGGACATCGCTCCCACGCAGGAGCAGATCGATACCTACTCCACCTACACCGAGACCTACGGTACCAATTACTGCACCATGGTCGCCCTCATGGACGCCGTCTCCGACGCCCTGACGACTGGGGCGCAGGTGGCGTAAAAATAACACCAAAGGCTGTTGCCAACTTCCTTCACAGCTTGCCGTTAGGCCAAGGCTCCCTCCCAGAGGGAGCTGGCACGGCGAAACCGTGACGGAGGGAGTTGGCAGCGGCTTTTTTTGTTTTCATTTGCAAACTTTTTGTGAATTTCCCTCCTGTCACCGTTCAACCTATTGACATCGCAGGTTGTTTGGAGTATATTCTTAGCAGTCGAACGGATAGAGTGCTAAAAATGAAATAGCACGTCTGCCGAACGGCTGCTAACACAACAACACGGTACGAATGGAGGTCGATTCTATGAATACCAATCAATATACCCAGAAGACGCTGGAAGCCCTTCAGGCCGCGCAGCAGCTGGCCGTGGAGTACCAGCACAACGCCTTGGAGCCGGAGCATCTGCTCCACGCCCTTGCATCGCAGGAGCAGGGCCTTATCCCACAGCTTTTGCAGAAGCTGAACGTGGACCCCGGCAGCTTTGCCGCCGCCGCGGCCGAAAAGCTTGCGGCGCTGCCCCGTGTGTCCGGCTCCGGCCGTGACCCGGACAAGGTTTATATCTCCCAAGCCACCGATAAGGTGTTGAGCGCCGCCGCCCGCGAGGCCAAGGCGATGAAGGATGACTACGTCAGCGTCGAGCATGTCTTCCTTGGCTTGCTGGATGAGCCTACCCAGAACACCACCGAGCTGTTCCGCGCCTTCAACATCAAGAAGGATGCGTTCTTGCAGCAGCTCACTGCGGTACGCGGCAACCAGCGCGTGACCAACGACAACCCGGAGGATACCTACAATGCCCTCCAGAAATACGGGCAGGATCTTGTGGACTTGGCCCGCAAGCAGAAGCTGGACCCGGTCATCGGACGCGATCAGGAGATCCGGAACGTCATCCGTATCCTGTCCCGTAAGACCAAGAACAACCCCTGCCTGATCGGTGAGCCCGGCGTCGGTAAGACCGCCATCGCCGAGGGTCTGGCCGAGCGGATCGTCCGGGGCGATGTGCCCGAAAACCTGAAAGACCGCACCGTGTTCAGCTTGGACATGGGCGCACTGGTGGCTGGTGCCAAGTACCGCGGCGAGTTCGAGGAGCGCCTGAAGAGCGTCCTGAACGAGGTGAAGAAGAGCGAGGGCAAGATCATCCTCTTCATCGATGAGCTGCATACCATCGTGGGCGCGGGCAAGACCGACGGCGCCATGGATGCGGGCAACCTGCTCAAGCCTATGCTGGCCCGCGGTGAGCTGCACTGCATCGGTGCCACCACGCTGGACGAGTACCACAAGTATATCGAGAAGGACCCCGCGCTGGAGCGCCGCTTCCAGCCCGTTCAGGTGGACGAACCCACCGTCGAGGACACCATCTCCATCCTGCGCGGCCTGAAGGAGCGCTATGAGGTCTTCCACGGCGTCAAGATCAGCGATAATGCGTTGATCGCTGCCGCTACCCTCTCCGACCGCTATATCACCGACCGCTTCCTCCCCGATAAGGCCATCGACCTTGTGGATGAAGCCTGTGCCATGATCAAGACCGAGATGGACAGTATGCCCAGCGAGATGGACGACCTCGCCCACCGGATCACCCAGCTCCAGATCGAGCAGGTCAGCCTGAAAAAGGAGACCGATGCCCTGAGCCAGAGCCGTCTGAAGGAACTGGAAAAGGAACTGGCCGAATTGCAGGATAAGTTCCGCAGCATGAAGGCAAAGTGGGAGAACGAGAAGAACGCCATCGGCAAGGTGCAGACTCTGCGCGAGCAGATCGAGCAGACCAACGCCGCCATCGAGAAAGCCCAGCGCGAGTACGACCTGAACAAGGCTGCCGAGCTGAAGTACGGCAAGCTGCCCGAATTGCAGAAGCAGCTGGAAGCCGAGGAAAAACTGGCCAACGAGAAGAAGGAGGACAGCCTCCTGCGGGACCGCGTCACCGACGAGGAGATCGCCCGCATCGTGGCCCGCTGGACCGGCATCCCGGTGGAAAAGCTCGTCGAGGGCGAGCGGGAGAAGCTGCTCCATCTGGACGATGTGCTCCATAAGCGGGTCATCGGTCAGGACGAGGCCGTTACCAAGGTCAGCGAGGCCATCCTGCGCAGCCGCGCCGGCATCGCCAACCCCAACCGCCCTATCGGCAGCTTCCTCTTCCTCGGTCCCACCGGCGTCGGCAAGACCGAGCTGGCCAAGGCGCTGGCTCAGGCTCTGTTCGACGATGAGCGGAACATGGTCCGTATCGATATGACCGAGTATATGGAGAAGTTTAGCGTCAGCCGTCTGATCGGCGCGCCTCCGGGATACGTCGGTTATGAGGAAGGCGGCCAGCTCACCGAGGCCGTCCGCCGCAAACCCTACAGCGTCGTGCTGTTCGATGAGGTGGAAAAGGCTCACCCCGACGTCTTCAACATCCTGCTGCAGGTGCTGGACGATGGCCGCATCACCGACAGTCAGGGCCGCACCGTGGACTTCAAGAACACGGTCATCATCCTGACGTCCAACCTCGGCAGCGACATCATCCTGAACGACCTCGAAAAATCTCGCGCGGGCGGCTCCAATGAGCTGAGCTTCGAGGCCCGCCAGCAGATCGACGCCCTGCTCAAGTCCAAGTTCCGCCCGGAGTTCCTCAACCGTCTGGATGAGATCGTCTACTATAAGAGCCTGACCAAGGACGAGATGCGGAAGATCGTCGATCTCCAGTTGGACGACCTGCGTCACCGGATGGACGAGGGCAAGCACCTCAAGCTCGACGTGACCACCGCCGCGAAGGACTTCATCATCGATTCTGCCTACGACAGCGTCTATGGTGCCCGCCCCATCAAGCGGTTCATCCAGAGCCGGGTCGAGACCCTCATCGCCAAGGCCATCATCAAGGGCGGCTACACCGAGGGCGAGACCCTCACCGTCGATTACGACGGCACCGCCCTTGTGCTCAAATAAACACGTTGATTTTACCGGTTTTGTACTCTTCCGCCGCCCGTAACGCTTGCGCGGGGGTGCAGAATATGGTATGATAGGCGTTGAACAAAGTGCTTTTCATCGTCGAGAGCAACGGTGGAGAGCACTTTTTCATAAGGAACCAAACCTCTCAGTCAAAGCCTCCGGCTTTGCCAGCTCCCCTAGTAGGGGAGCCTCTGGCGTGTCGGTAGAGTTTGCGCTGGACGAAGGAAGCCCAAGCAGTCAGCAGGGCTGGCCCGGTCTGCCAAGGGCTCCCCTATTAGGGGAGCTGGCGGGCGCAAGCCCGACTGAGAGGTTATTATTTTAATTAGGAGTGTGATTTCCCTTTATTATGGACGATGGCAGTATGACGCTTTGGGTGACACTGGTGATTCTGGTGGCCTTCTCCGCCTTTTTCTCCGCATCCGAGACCGCTTTTTCCTCCTTGAATCAGATCCGCCTCAAGAGCCGCGCCGACGACGGCGACCGCACAGCCGCCCGCGTATTGGCGATGTCGGAACAGTATGATAAGCTGCTCTCCACTATCCTCATTGGCAACAATATCGTGAACATCGCCGCCGCTTCCATCGGCACCATCATTTTCACCAAAATGCTGGGTGCAGAGCGGGGCGCTACGGTGTCCACTATGGTGCTGACCATCGTGGTGCTGATCTTTGGCGAGGTGACACCCAAGAGCCTTGCCAAGGAGATGCCGGAAACGATAGCCACCGCAGTTGCGCCGGTGCTCAGTCTGCTGATGCTGGTGCTTACCCCGCTGACATGGCTGTTCAGCCAGTGGAAACGGCTGCTGAACCATTTTGTTCACAGCAGCGAGAGCGACACCATCACCGAGGGTGAGCTGATGACCATGGTCAGCGAGGCCGAAAATGACGGCGAGCTGACCGACCGGGAGAGCGAGCTGATCCGCTCCGCCATCGAGTTCGATGACGTGGAGGTGGAGGAGATCCTGACCCCCCGTGTGGATGTGGTGGCCGTGGCGGACGACATCTCCCTTGAGGAGCTGGCCCAGACCTTCGCGGAGTCGGGCTACTCCCGTCTGCCGGTCTACCATGGCACCATCGACAATATCATCGGCGTGGTCCATGAAAAGGACTTTTACATTGCCCGCCTGAAAAAGGCGACGAAGATCGAAGATCTCGTGGCTCCGACCCTGTATACCACCGGCTCCACCCAGATCTCTCAGCTCCTGCGCACCCTGCGGGAGCAGCATCACCATATGGCCGTCGTCGTGGATGAGTACGGCGGCACCGAGGGCATCATCACGCTGGAAGATATCCTCGAAGAGCTGGTGGGTGAGATCTGGGATGAGCACGATGAGGTCACCGAGGACTTCCGCAAGCAGTCGGACGGCAGCTGGCTCGTCTCCGGCTCCGCCAGCGTGGACGACCTCTTCGAGACGCTGGATCTGCCCGAAGATGAGGACATCGACTCCAACACCGTCAACGGCCTCGTGCAGGAAAAGACCTGCCACCTGCCCAAAGTCGGCGATCACTTCTCCCTCGGCGAGTACGACGGCGTCGTGACCCGCACTGCCCGCCGCCGCGTCACCGAGGTCCGCCTCACCCCCGCCGACCCCGCCGCCGCGCCCGACTTGCCTGACGAAAAGGAAAAGCGCTTTCCCCGTCTATCGCAGAATCGGTAACAGCCAATAAACCAACACCCCCGGCACTGGAAATGCAGTGCCGGGGGTGTTCTTTGCGTTCTGAAAGTCTCCCCTATCGTAAGCATGTTGGTTTAGGTTGAGCTTATGATAGGCGATTGCCATTGTTTAGCAGGTGCCCTCGGCAGGGGATTGCTGCGCCAGCTCCATAAACGCCTTCATCTGGGGCGTGAGCCACTTATCTTTGTGGTAGAACAGCTGACGCCGCATGGTCACGGTGCAGTCGGGGACGTTCAGGCGGGCGACACGCCCGGCGGCGAGGGCGTCCCGGACGATGTATTCCGGCAGGAAGGAGAGCCCCAGCCCCCGCTCGACCATCTGGCACAGCAGCGCGGCGCTGCCCAGTTCCAAGTAGGGCTTGATGGACAGTTGATGCGCTTCCAGTACCTGATCGAGGGCGTCGCGGTAGCTCATGCCCCGCTCGGTGAGCAGAAACTCCTGCCGGGCCAGCTCATCCAGCGTGACGGCGTCCTTTGCCGCCAGCGGGTGCCCGGCGGGGGCCACGAAGCAGATAGATTCCGGTATATCCAGCGCCCGCACGATGCTGGGCTGCACCAGCGGCTCGTCCAGCGTGTAGGCGAGGTCCACTTGGTTGGTGCCCAGCCATTGCATCATCTCGTCCGCCGTGGCCGAGTGGAGCACCAGCTCCACCTGCGGACAAAGCGCGTGGTAACGCTGTAAAAGGTCGGGCAGGAAGGCGCTGCACAGGGAGTCCGCCAGTGCGATGCGCAGGGTGCCGCCCACCTGCCGGGCGGGCTGAAGCGCGGCCTTGGCCTGTTCGGAGGTCGCCAGCAGGGTCCGAGCGTAGGATAAAAAGGTCTGCCCGGCGTCGGTCAGGCGGACGGTCTTTCCCACCCGGTCGAACAACGGAGTCTCCAATTCGGCCTCCAACTGCGCGATCTGCGCCGACACCGCCGACTGCGAGTAGCCCAGCTCCCGCGCGGCGCGGGAAAAGCTGCGCAGTTCCGCGATATGGAGAAATGTGTTGATGATTCGCAGCTCCATGGTGTCTCCTTTGGCTCAACGGCGGGAAACGTCGGTCACGGTCAGGGTGTCGCCATCCACCTTGAAGTGGACTTCCAGCCCTGCAAACTCCATGCCGTACACCCGCTCCGGGTCGTGCTGGTAGGAGGGCCGGGGGTCGTTTTCCAGCACTCCCCGCAGCCCGTCCCGCTCGGCGGCGGGCACCTGCGCCCAGACTTCCTCCGGGCAGACGACCTCGACGTGGTGGAACTGGGTCTGGGCCGTAAAGCCCGCCGCAGCATCCGGGTGGCAGTCGGCGTAGGGGATGTAGGGTTTGATGTCGTAGATGGGGGTGCCGTCCATCAGGTCAGCCCCGCGCACCAGCAGCACCGGCCCCACCTCCGGCCGCATTTCGATGCCCTCCAGCTTCACGCTGGAAAGGCCCAAGGGGTTGGGCCGGAAGGGCGAGCGGGTGGCGAACACGCCCATCCGGGTGTTGCCGCCCAAGCGGGGCGGGCGCACCGTCGGCGACCACGTCTCCCGCACCGCGCCCGAAAACTGCCACACCAGCCAGATGTGGCTGAAATCTTCCAGCCCGCGCACCGCGTCGGCGTTGCGGTACTCCGGTGTGAAGATGATCTCGCCCCGGAGGCTGTCCACCAGCCCGCTCTGCCGCGGGATGCCGAATTTGGTGGGAAAGGCGGTGCGGATGTGGGCAATGACCTTCAGCGTCATGGCTTCGTTGGATTTCTGGTTCATGGCAGACAGTCTCCTTGTTGGAAAAAAGTTCTTGACAATGGGGAAAAGCAGTAGTATAATACAACTAAAGATTGTGATGCGTTCGAGCTGTCCAAAACGGAAAGGAGATATGCTATGACAGACGGCGCACAAATTGCTTATTATATCTGGAATCGGGACCTGAAACTGAGCCATGTGGCGAAGGTGCTTGGCATCAGCACCTCCACGCTGAAAAACAAGCTCAGCGGCAGGACAGACTTCAAGGTGAGCGAGGCGGATACCCTCTCGTCGCTCTTGGGGCTGACCCCGGCTCAGCGGGACCTGTGCTTTTTCTGCGGCGGGCGGAGGTGAGCGGCATGACGGAAGATCAGCGCGCCAAGACTAAGCTGGCGCTGCGCCGCTACGGCACCCGCCAGTGGGCTTGCAGCCCGGCCAACGTGGGCTGGCGGCGGGCCATTGAGCGGACGATGGATTACTACCAGCAGACCGACCCCACCCGCGCCGACCTGATGCGGCTGCGCTACTTCGAGCGCCGCACCGAGGACGACACCATTGAGCGGCTCCACATCGGCCGCAGCACCTACCAGAAGGCCCAGACCGACCTGCTCAGCACGGTGGCGGTCTACGCCGCGCAGTACGGCGCGTTATAAGCAGACGGAAAAGGACTCCCGGCGCTTCGGCTCCGGGAGTCCTGCTTTCACTGTTCTTTTTTCTGCGGGTGGTTGCAGCGCTCGTGGCACGCGGAGCAGTTGCCGCCGCAGCCCTTGCCCTCCCAGCCGTCATGCCGGGAGATCCAGATGACCGCGTAGGTGAACAGCGCTGCTAAGACCAGAACCGTGATGATTCCGCGAATGGACAGCATCGATAAGACCTCTCTTTTGCGCCAGTAGGCACATTTTTAGTATACACCATTTTCCGCAAAAGAGCAACTGCCCCGCCCGGCAAAAAAATTTGCCGGAATCGAAAATTGAGGCTTGCAAAACCCTTTGCGTTGTGGTATAATCTCCTTGTTCCGATTCGGAGGATTAGCTCAGCTGGTTAGAGCACCTGCATCACACGCAGGGGGTCTGGGGTTCGAGTCCCTAATTCTCCACCATACAGTTCGTACTCGAACCCGATTCTTTACGAAAAAGGGTTCGGGTACGTTTTTTGTTTACAGGAGGTTCTGCGAAAGGACTACTCGGAACAGTAAACGAGCAAAGGCAGGGTATCACCATGACGGTGGTATCCTGCCTTTTGCTTTGCGGAATCAAGTTCGCTTTGTGCGAACTTGGTCGTCCCCCTATATGGCGCGTTTGGGGGTAATCGCTGCGTACGTGCGTACCGGGAGCCTGACAATGTGTAACACACTAGACTTTGTTCCAAAGTCCGTGTGCTAAGGGGCAGGCCCCTTAGAATTCCTGTGGAGTGTGTACGCACGTACGCAGGAAAATGGCAAAATTTCACTATATCGGGGGTGTTCTTTCATTGGAGAGTATGGTATACTCGGCTTAGTTCAACAAATAAGAATTTGAGGAGGAAAAGTAGATGAGAAAATTATTACCAATTTTGCAAATCATAGATTTGGTTTTGTTGTTATTGAGTCTGTATTTTCATAACGATATGCTTTTAATCGTCGCAGCAGTAGTTATAGCTGTTTGCGTTGTTCTTACTTTTAGCAATATGAAAAACAAACGATAACCTCCAGTTTGCTGTACTCGTTTCCAGCAGGGTCTGGGGCAGGCACGCCCCAACAAGAACACTTCAAAACGCGGGAGCGTTGCAGAAGTGCAGTCCCGGAAGGGCACAACATTTTCAAGAATTGAAAATTTGTGGCCACGGGACGGTTCTTGCTCTCACCTTTTTCGCTGCGTTTCGCAATTTTCACATTTCAATCTGCTCGCAGATTGTTGACAAGCTGCGCTTGACCCGATACTATAAAGGCAAGTCGAATACACGCCAAGGAGGTGCAACCATGACCGCCGTGATCTACGCCCGCTATTCATCCGACAGCCAGCGTGAAGCGTCCATTGAAGGGCAGCTGCGCGACTGCAAGGACTACGCCGAGAAGAACGGCATCACCGTGGTCGGCACCTACATTGACCGTGCCTACTCTGCCAAAACGGATGACCGCCCAGACTTTCAGCGGATGATCAAGGACAGCGGAAAGAAAATCTTCGATGTAGTTCTGGTCTGGAAGCTGGACCGCTTTGCCCGGAATCGGTTCGATGCCGTGAACTACAAGTACCAGCTGGAAAAGAACGGTGTCCATCTGGTGTCTGCCATGGAACCCATCTCGCAGGGGCCTGAAGGCATTATGGTGGAGAGTATGCTGATTGGCATGGCGGAATACTATTCCGCCGAACTCGCCCTGAAAGTGGCGCGCGGTGAGCGCGAAAACGCCCTCCAGTGCAAGTACAACGGCGGTGTGGTGCCGCTGGGCTTCACCATCGGCAAGGAGGACAGGCTGTACCATATCGACCCGGAAACGGCTCCCATCGTGCAAGAGATCTTCACCCGGTATGCCGACGGCGAACCGGCTGAGAAGATTGCCGCCTCCCTGAACGAGCGCGGCCTGCGTACCCGCACCGGGAAGCCGTTCGTGAAGAACAGCTTCTTCCAGATCTTCCGCAACCGCCGCTACATCGGCGAATACCGCTACAAGGACATTGTGACGCCGGGCGGCATTCCGGCTATTGTTGACCAGGATTTGTTCGACCGGGTGCAGCAGCGTTTCGAGCAGAACAGGATCGCCCACGGTCGGCCTGCAAAAGAGGATGTGAGCTATCTGCTGACCACTAAGCTGTTCTGTGGCAAGTGCGGCACCCTGATGGGTGGCGAAAGCGGCACCAGCCACATGGGAAACACCTACTATTACTACAAGTGCGGCAACGCCAAACGCCACGGCAAGGCGCACTGTGACCTGAAAGCCATCCGCAAGGAGCCGCTGGAACGGTTCGTGGTGGACACTGCCATTAAGGTGATTTTCAGCGATGAAATCATCGAACGGCTGATAGATTTGGTCATGGAAGCCCAGCAGCAGGAGAACACCCGGCTGCCTGTCCTGAAAGAGCAGCTCCGGGACACGGAGAAGCGGCTGGCAAACCTTCTGGAAGCCATTGAACAGGGCATCCTGACCCCGACCACCAAGCAGCGGTTGGACGAGCTGGAAGCCCGGAAAGAAGCCCTGAACACCAGCATTCTGGAAGAAGAGCTGAAAAAGCCCGTCCTGACCCGTGAGTGGATTCGGTTCTGGCTTGAAAAATTCCGCAAGGGTGACGTGGGCAGCACGGAACACCAGCGGCAGATCATTGATACCTTTGTCAACTCGGTCTACGTCTTTGATGACCGGGTCGTACTCAATTTCAACTTCACGGACGATTCCAAAACCATCTCCCGTGAAGAGGTGTTGGGTTCGAGTGCTGTGGAGAATGCTCCACCAAACACGAGTCACCAACTTTGGTTGGTGGCTCTTTTTTGGTGCATTTTCGCTCGTAAGTCCGTGTGTGGAAAATTAGAAACTCGAACTCCGGTGGCAACGAAATTTTGAGCAGAAAATAACACAAAAGGCAGGGTATCACCGTGGCGGTGGTATCCTGCCTTTTTGCATGATAGAACGTGTTTTGAGGTGAAATTTTACGCTTCCCCCACCACAAAGGTCAATTCCGCCGTAGCGGCACATTTGCCGTCCACATAAGCCGACGCCTTGCCGACGCCGACCGGGCCGTGCTGTTCCACCAATTCGCAGTGGAGGGTGAGCACGTCGCCGGGGATGACCTGTCTGCGGAAGCGGGCGTTCTTGATGCCGCCGAAGAGGGCCAGCTTGCCCTTGTTTTCGGGCAGGGAGAGGACCGCCACGGCACCGGTCTGGGCCAGCGCTTCGAGGATGAGTACACCGGGCATGACCGGGTGGCCGGGGAAGTGGCCGTTGAAAAATTCCTCGTTGCGGGAAACGCACTTGCGGCCGATGGCCCAGCGGCCCGGCTCGTAGTCGAGGATGCGGTCCACAAGGGCGAAGGGATAGCGGTGGGGCAGGAGGGCGGCGATCTGTGCGCTGTCCAGCGCGTTCGCGTTCTCCCGCACGGTGCGGGGTTCTGCCATGGTCAGCCCTCCCATCTGCGCAGGGCGATGCAGGCGTTGTGCCCGCCAAAGCCGAGGCTGTTGCTCAAAGCGTAGGTCATGGCCTGTGCACGGCCTACATTGGGCACATAATCGAGGTCGCACTCCGGGTCAGGCTGCTGGTAGTGGATGGTGGGCGGGGCGAACTGATCCCGCAGGGCCAGCGCGGTGAACACCGCCTCCACGCCGCCCGCGCCGCCCAGCAGATGCCCGGTCATGCTCTTGGTGCTGACCACGGTGAGCTGCTTTGCGTGTTCCCCGAAGACCGCGTGGATGGCGGCCGTCTCACAGGAATCGTTCATGTGGGTGCCGGTGCCGTGGGCGTTGATGTGATCCACCTGCTCCGGGGCGATGCCCGCATCGGCCAGCGTCAGCTTCATGCAGTCGATGGCTCCTGCGCCGCCGGGGGCCGGGGCGGTGAAGTGGTAGGCGTCGCAGTTGGCGCCGTAGCCCACGACTTCCGCGTAGATCTTGGCACCGCGTGCCTTGGCGTGATCCAGCTCTTCCAGAACCAGCACGCCGCTGCCCTCGCCCATGACGAAGCCGCCGCGCCGCGCATCGAAGGGGAGGCTGGCTGCGTCCGGGTCAGTGGCCGTGGAAAGGGCCTTCATGCTGGTAAAGCCGCCGATGCCCAAGGGGCTGATGCAGCTTTCCGCACCGCCGCAGACCATGGCGGTCTCGTAGCCGTCGCGGATGCGGTGGAAGGCGTCGCCCACGGCGTTGGTGCCGCCCGCACAGGCGGTGACCGGGCAGGTGCAGATGCCTTTCAAGCCAAAGCGGATGGCGATCTGTGCCGCCGCCATGTTGGCAATGGACATGGGCACGAAATAAGGGCTGACCTTTTCCATCCCCTTTTCCTCGCCGCGGGTGTGCTGCTCCTCGATGGTGGGCAGCCCGCCGATGCCGCTGGAAAGGATGACGCCGGTGGTCTTGGCATCCGCTTCGGTGTCGAGGCCGCTGTCGGCGAGAGCTTCGGCGGCGGCGGCCAGCGCCAGCAGGGTGAAGCGGGCCATCTTGCGGGCTTCTTTTTTGTCCACGACGGTCTCCGGGTCAAAATCCTTCACTTCGCCCGCCAGCTTGCACTTGAAATCGGTGGTGTCGAATTGGGTGATGGGGCCGATGCCGCATTTGCCTGCCTTCGCGGCGTCCCAGCTGGCAGAAACGCTGGTGCCAAGCGGGTTTACGGTGCCGAGGCCGGTGATCACGACTCTGCGTTTTTCCATGAGAAGTTTCTCCTTTTACATTGCCATGCCGCCGTCTGCACAGAGCACCTGCCCGGTGAGATAGCTGCTTTGTTCTGCGGCGAAGAACGCCACGGCGTTTGCCACGTCCTCCGGATTGCCCGGCCGGCCCAGCGGGATGCCTTTTGCCATTTCGGCGCAGACGGCTTCCGGCAGGGCGGCGGTCATGTCAGTCTCGATGAAGCCGGGAGCCACCGCGTTGACGGTCACGTTCCGGCTGGCCAGTTCCCGCGCCAGACTCTTGGTCAGGCCGAGGAGCCCCGCCTTGCTGGCGGCGTAGTTGGCTTGCCCGGCGTTGCCCCGCAGAGCCACGACGCTGGAAAGGTTCACGATGCGGCCATACCGCTGGCGCACCATCCGGCGGGCGGCTTCCTTGCAGCAGAGGAACGCGCCCTTCAGGTTCGCGTTCAGCACCGCGTCGAAGTCCTCCTCGCTCATCCGTAAGATCAGGTTGTCGCGGGTGATGCCCGCGTTGTTCACAAGGATATCCACCCGGCCAAAGGCGGCGGCTGCTTCGTCAAAGAGCCGCTTGCAGTCTGCGGCGCTGGCCACATCGGCCTGTACGGCTACGGCGTTTGCACCTTCCGCTTTGCAGAGGGCCGCAGTCTCGGCGGCGGCGGCTTCGCCGTGGCAGTAGTTCACGACGACGTTGCAGCCCTGCTTTGCCAGCGCAATGCAGACGGCCCGGCCGATGCCCCGGCTGCCGCCGGTGACGATGGCAGTGCGGACGATTTTTTCTTCGCTCATTGTTCTTCCTTCCATGCGGTCAGCACCGCATCCAGCTGCGCCGGGGTCTCCACCGATGCGCAGACGACGCCGGGCAGGGTCTTTTTCACAAAGCCGGAAAGGGCGTTGCCCGGCCCGACTTCCAGAATGTGATCTACCCCAAGCTGCCCCAAGCGGCGGAGGGTGTCCTCCATGTAAACGCTGCTCTGCACCTGCTTCACCAGCAGGGCGGGGATGCTGCTGCCGTCGGGCATTTCGCGGCCAAGGCAGTTGAAGAGCACCGGCACCTGCATTTCGCCGAAGGCCTCCGTCTCGAACCGCTTAGCCAGCGCGTCCCCGGCAGGGGCCATGAGGCGGGTGTGGAAGGGGCCGCTGACCTTGAGGGGGATGCAGCGACGGGCACCGGCGGCCTTTGCCAATTCAGCGGCTTTGTCCACGGCCGCCTTCTCGCCGCCGATGACGAGCTGACCCGGACAGTTGTAGTTGCAGATCTGCACACAGCCCAGCGCCGACGCCTCTTTGCAGCAGACGGCGAGGGCATCCCGGTCAAGGTTCAGCACGGCGGTCATCCCGCAGTCGATGCCCTTGGCCGCGTCGGCCATGGCTTTGCCACGATAAGCGGCCAGCTCGATGGCCTGTTTCGCGGTGAACACCCCTGCGGCTTCCAGCGCGGAGTATTCGCCGAGAGAGAGCCCGGCAACATAGGAGGGCTGTACGCCCTTTTCGGCCAGCACGGCGCTGACGCCGCACGCAAAGGCCACCATGCAGGGCTGGGTGTATTCGGTCTGGTTCAGAACGCCGTCCGGGTCCTCGAAGCAGACGCGGTGCAGGTCGAACTCCAGCGCCGCGCTGTCGAAGGCCGCCCGGAAAGCGGGAAAGTCCTCGTAAAATTCTCTGCCCATGCCGGGGTGCTGAGCACCCTGACCGGCATACAAAACGGCAAGTTTCATAGGTTGTGCCTCCATTCGGTCACAAGTTCGTCCATCAGCTCCCGGACACTGCGCATCCGGTCCAACTGCCCCACATTGGCCCCGCAGAAGAAGAGTCCTTCCTCCACGTTGCCCTTCACGGCCTCAATGAGGGCGTGGGTGATGCAGTAGGGCACCTTGGCGGGGTCGCAGCTCTTCAGGCAGCGGGCGCAGCGCTTCGGCGGGAAGCGTCTGCCTTCCGCCAGTGCCTGTACCAGCGGGGTGTTCAGCGCCCGCCCCGGCATCCCCACCGGGCTGTGGATGATCCGCACATCCTCGGCGCTGGCGTTCAGCAGAACGTCCTTGTAGCCTTGGGAGGCGTCGCACTCGTAGGTGGGGATGAAGCGGGTGGCAAGCTGGACTCCAGCCGCACCCAGCTTGGTGAAGTGGGCCATGTCGGCCCCGGTGTAAACGCCGCCCGCCACGAAAACGGGGATGGGGTGGCCGAACTGGGCCGCAAAGGGCTTTACCTCGGCCAGAACTTCCGGCAGGATGGTGTCGAGGGGCTGGCAGGTCCCGGCCAGCAGTTCTTCCTCGGCAAAGCCGAGGTGCCCGCCCGCCTTGCAGCCCTCGATGACCACAAAGTCTGCGGTGCGGCCAAAGGCCTTGGCCCAGCGGCGCAGGATGAGCTTCGCCGCTCTTCCGCTGGAAACGATGGGCGCAATGGCAACGTCCGGCGTGTTCACAAGGCCGGGCAGTTCCAGCGGGAGCCCCGCGCCGGAGACCACCGCGTCCACCCCCGCTTCCACAGCGGTGCGGATGGCGGCGGCGTAGTCCTGCGTGGCTACCATGGCGTTGATGGCCACCATGCCCGCGCCATGGGCGATTTCCTTAGCTTTTCGGATCTCTGCCGCCAGTGCGCGGTGGTTGGCGGCTGCCGGGTCGCGGGCAAAGTCCGGCTCCCGGTAGCCCGCGTCGGCGGTGGAGATGCAGCCCATGCCGCCGCACGCGGCCACGGCACCGGCCAGCCCGCCGAGGGAGACCCCCACGCCCATGCCGCCCTGCAGGATGGGCACGGACAGGGCCTTTTTGCCGAGGGTCAGCATTCGTCGCTCAGCGCGGCGATGCGCTGCCTCCCGCCGTCCCACAGATCGGCCAGAATGTCGGCTACGGGGCGCACCTCGTGGAGCATCCCGGCCACCTGCCCGGCCATCAGGCTGCCGGTGGCGGTGTCGCCCTCAAAGACGGCCCGGCGCAGACTGCCCAGCGTGTACTTTTCCAGTTCCATTTTGTCGACCCCGGCCTTTTCCTGCCGGACGTATTCCCGGCTCATCCGGTTCTTCAGCACCCGGACGGGGGAGCCGCCGATGCGGCCGGTCACGATGGTGTCGCTGTCCTTGGCCTTGAGCAGGGCGGCTTTGTAGTTTTCGTGGATGGGGCACTCCTCGCTCACGAGGAGGCAGGTGCCTACCTGCACGCCGCAAGCCCCCAGCGCCAGCGCGGCGGCGAGCTGCCGCCCGTCGGCGATGCCGCCCGCCGCAATGACGGGCACGTTCACAGCGTCCACCACCTGCGGCACCAGCGCCATGGTGGTCATTTCGCCCACGTGGCCGCCGCTCTCGGTGCCCTCGGCAATGACGGCGTCGATGCCCAGCGGCTCCAAGTGCTTGGCCAGCACGGCTGCGGCCACCACGGGGATCACCTTGATGCCCGCGGCTTTCCACATGGGCACATATTTGCCGGGGTTGCCCGCGCCGGTGGTGACGACTTGGACGCCTTCCTCCACCACGATCTTGGCAAATTCATCGGCCTGTGGGTGCATCAGCATGATGTTCACGCCGAAGGGCTTGTCGGTCAGCTCCTTGCAGCGGCGGATATTTTGGCGCAGGGTGTCGGCGTTCATGCCGCCCGCGCCGATGAGGCCCAGTGCTCCTGCATTGGAACAGGCGGCGGCAAACTCGCCGGTTGCGATGTTGGCCATGCCGCCCTGAATGATGGGGTACTTCGTCCCCAGAATTTCGTTCAACAATTTCATATTCACTCTCTATACTGAAAAATCGCGCCGCCCCATGTCAGGCCGCCGCCGAAGCCGATACAGGCCAGCGGCTGCCCGGCGGGCAGAAGTCCGCGCTCGGCCAGCTCGTTGAGGGCCACCGGGATGCTGGCGGCGCTGGTGTTGCCGTGGCGATCCATGTTCTTGTAGAACTTGGCCGGGTCGGCGTTCAGCGCTTTCACGCAGTGGTCGATGATCCGGCTGTTGGCCTGATGGCAGACCACCCACGACAGATCGCCGAGGGTGAGCTGCGTTTCGTCCAGCACCGCGTGGAGGCACTTGGGCAGGGTCTCCACTGCAAAGCGGAAGACCGCCCGGCCATCCATCGTGATGGGGGCGGAGCCGTTCCGGTCCGGCCCTCCGGCGTGGAGGACATCGCTGCCCCGTGCGCCCAGCGTCAGGGCGAAGGGGGTGTCAGCCAGCCGGAAAATGGCGGCTCCGGCCCCGTCGCCGAAGAGGACGCAGGTGGAGCGGTCGGCGGGGTCCATCAGGCGGGAGAGAGCCTCGCACCCGATGACAAGGGCGTACTGCCCGCCCAGCGTTTCCAGCAGCCCCCGCGCCACGGCCATGCCGTACAAAAAGCCGGAGCAGGCCGCGTTGATATCCAGCGCGGGCCGGTCCTCCGGCAGACCCAGCGCCGCCTGCACCTGACAGGCTACGCTGGGGGTGGCGTCCGGGGCGGAGAGGGTGGCGCAGACGCAGCAGGAGATAGCAGAAGGAGAGAGGCCGCTGCGTTCCAGCGCCTGACGGGCGGCGGCAATGGCCAGCGTGGCGGCCGATTCTTCCGCCGTGCACCAGTGCCGGGTGCGGATGCCGGTGCGGCTTGCGATCCACGCATCGCTGGTGTCAACCATCTGGCTCAGCTCGTCGTTGGTGACCGTGCGGCCGGGCAGGGCCCCGCCGGTAGCGGTCAGTAGTAAACCGTTCATGCGTTCCTCGTTTCTCCGATCTGGCGGTATTTTTTGTAGCGCTGGTCGGTAAGCTGTTTTTCGCTCATCCGGCAGAGCTCTTTCAGGTGCATCCGCAAAGCGGCGTCCAGCCGCTCGAACAGAGCTGCATGGCTGCGCTGGGCCCCGCCCACCGGCTCCGGGATGACCTCTTCCACGATGCCGCCCCGGTACAGGTCCTGCGCCGTCAGCTTCATCATCTCACAGGCTTCGCCGCTGCGGGAGGCGTCCTTCCACAGGATGCTGGCAAAGCCTTCGGGGCTGAGGACGGAGTAGACCGCATTTTCCAGCATCAGGATGTGGTTGGCCACGCCCAGCGCCAGCGCGCCGCCGGAAGAGCCTTCGCCGGTGACGACGGCAAGGACCGGCACGGTCAGACCGCTCATTTCCATCAGATTCCGGGCAATGGCCTCGCCCTGACCCCGCTCCTCGGCGTCCTTGCCGGGGTATGCGCCCGGCGTGTCGATGAAGGTGAGGATGGGGCGGCCGAACTTTTCAGCCTGTTTCATCAGCCGCAGGGCCTTGCGGTAGCCCTCCGGCCCCGGCATCCCGAAGTTACAGGCCAGATTCTCGTCCAGCGTGGAGCCCTTCCGGTGGCCGATGACGGTCACGGGCATCCCGTGGAACCGGGCCACGCCGCCCAGAATGGCGGGGTCTTCCTTGCATTGGCGGTCGCCCCGCTGCTCGAAGAAATCGGTGAACAGGGCGGAAATGATCTCGTCGATGTGGGGACGCTCCGGGTGCCGGGCCAAAAAGACACGATCTTCCGCCGTCAGCGGGCCGCAGGTGCGAAGGATCTCGTCCTCCTCCACGGCCAGCTCGGCCAGTTCCGAAGCGTGGGCCGTCAGGGCGTCCATGTCATTGCCGTTGCCTTTCAGCGCGGCGATCTGGGCGTCCAGCGGGGCCAGCTGCTCTAAAATTTCCTTGATCATTCGTGTTTTCCTCCTGCATGGAGCTGCAAGACTTGGATCAGCGTATCCCGCAGCTGGCTGCGGGGCACGACCTGATCCACAAAGCCGTGCTCCATCTGGAACTCGCTGCGCTGGAACCCGGCGGGCAGCTTTTCGCCGATGGTCTGTTCAATGACACGGGGCCCGGCAAAGCCGATGAGGGCTCCCGGCTCGGCCAGCATGATGTCGCCGAGGCTGGCGAAGCTGGCGGTGACGCCGCCAGTGGTGGGGTGGGTGAGCACGCTGACGTACAGCCCGCCCTTGGCCGAAAAGCGCTGGATGGCGGCAGACGTCTTGGCCATCTGCATCAGGCTGAAAATGCCCTCCTGCATCCGGGCTCCGCCGCTGGCCGAAAAGATGACCAGCGGGAGCCGCTTGGCCGCGGCGTACTCCACGGCGCGGGTGATTTTTTCGCCCACCGCCGTGCTCATGCTGCCCATGAAGAACCGGCTGTCCAGCACGGCGGCCACACAGGCCACCCCGCCGATGCGCCCTGCCGCCGTGACGGCGGCCTCGCGCAGCCCGGTCTTGTTCTGGGCGGCGGAAAGTTTCTCGCCGTAGCCGGGGAAATCCAGCACATCCTGCGGGGCAAGGTCAGCATCCAGTTCCCGGAAGCTGCCGTGGTCCAGCACCAAGCTGAGCCGGTAGTACCCGCCGATGGGCATGTGATAGCCGCAGTTGGGGCAGACGTACAAGCTTTTCGCCCACAGGGTGCGGGCAGCGCGGCGGCCGCACTGCTTGCACTCTACGAACTGCGGCTCGTGCCAGACGGCCCCGGCGTCCCGCTTGGCCTTGAGCTGGAAGGTGCGCTCCCGCATCCGGCCGGGGAAGAGATCTCGGATATCGTTCATGGTTCTCTGCCTCAGATATGTGCGGTGATGTAGTTGTAGATGTCGCCCACGGTCTTGAGGTTTGCCAGCTCCTCGTCGGGGATGGACACTCCACAGGCGTCTTCCAGAGCCATGTTCAGCTCCACCGCGTCCAAGCTGTCGGCTTCGAGGTCCTCGGTCAGGCTGGCCTCCATGGTCACCTTGTCCTCCTCGCAGTTCAGGGTATCGACAACGATCTTCTTCATTTCTTCAAACGTCATGGTAGTGTTCTCCTTTTTGATTGATAAATATTGTTATCTAAAAAGATTGATGTTTCTTGCGAACACGACCATTATAGCGAAATCGTTGGATAAGTCAAGACAAATAGTTAAAAAGTTTTAGATTTTACAATTCTGACACAGGTTGCTTCCTTTTAAAATAGGGGCCGTACAGCAAACGACCCCCGTCGGCTCTGTTTTCACACAGCAGACGGGGGTTCGTTAAAGCCAAGGACTGCGGCACACATGGCACCGCAGCCCTTGGCTTTGCGAAAACGGAACGCTGCAAAAAAGATCGGATGCGTCGGAAAAGCTGCCATAAAAATTTGGCTTGTGCAGCGTCGCCGTGGGATCGCGCAGGGAGGCGGTGCTGTGCAGAGCCAGCGGCATCAGGCCCTGCAGTCCCGCCTCCGATTGCTGAACCTCAACGATTGTGATGCAAGTATACTGCAACAACGCACAGTTGTCAAGCAAAAATTTGAGATTTCGCCATTTTATAGAAAAAACATTGCATTCCCTCAACGAGTGCGCTATAATAAACGCAGAAGCAACAGAAAGGATGGGGACCATTATGGCAGAAAAGGTCGAAAGCTTTTCCAAGCGGCTGCGGATCGGGCTGGACCGGAAGAGCATGACGCAGACGGAACTCTCGATCCGGTCGGGCGTCTCCAAATCGAGCATTTCGCGGTATCTCAAAGGCGACTGGGAGGGCAAGCAGGAGGCCGTGTACGCCCTTGCCGGGGCGCTGGGCGTCTCGGTATCGTGGCTGATGGGGTACGATGTGCCCATCACCGGCGTCGAAGCGCCCGGCACCATCCCGGCGGGGTTCGAGCCGCTGCCCCAGATGACCAATGTGCCGCTGGTGGGTTCCATCGCCTGCGGCACCCCCATTCTGGCGGAGGAGAACATCAAGGAGTACATCGGCGTCCCGGCGGCGTGGCGGGCCGATTTTGCCCTTGAGTGCCACGGCGACAGCATGGCCCCCCGCATCTGCGACGGCGACATCGTCTGCATCCGCCGCCAGCCGGAGGTGGAGTCCGGCCAGATCGCGGCCGTCCGCATCGGGGACGAAGCCACCCTCAAGCACTTCTACCGCAGCGGCGACGTCGTTCAGCTCATCGCGGAAAATTCCGCCGTCTGCCCGCCCATGGTCTACGCGGGCACCCAGTTGGAGGAGATGGCCGTGGAAGGGCTGGCGGTGGGCATCTGCCGCAGTCTGGTGTAAGAAAGGAACGTTTCTATGAAGTATATCATGGCATTGGATGCCGGGACTACCTCAAACCGCTGCATCCTGTTCAACCAAGCGGGCGAGATGTGCAGCGTGGCCCAGAAGGAGTTCACCCAGTATTTCCCGAAGCCCGGCTGGGTGGAGCATGACGCCAACGAGATCTGGACCACCCAGCTGGGCGTGGCCCTTTCGGCCATGAACCAGATCGGGGCCGGCGCGGCGGATATCGCGGCCATCGGCATCACCAACCAGCGCGAGACCACGATCGTCTGGGACAAGGAGACCGGTGAGCCGGTCTACCATGCGATCGTCTGGCAGTGCCGCCGCACCAGCGCCTACTGCGACGAGCTGAAGGCCCGCGGCCTGACCGAAAAATTCCGGGAAAAGACCGGCCTCGTCATCGACGCCTACTTCTCGGCCACCAAGCTGAAGTGGATCCTCGACAACGTCCCCGGTGCCCGCGCCAAGGCCGAAGCCGGGCGGCTGCTCTTCGGCACCGTGGAAACGTGGCTCATCTGGAAGCTGACCTGCGGCCGGGTCCACGTCACCGATTACACCAACGCCAGCCGCACCATGCTCTTCAACATTCACACGCTGGAGTGGGATGAGGAGATCCTGCGGGAGCTGAACATCCCGCGCCAAATGCTGCCCACGCCCATGCCCTCCAGTTGTTTCTACGCCGAGGCCGACCCTATGCACTTCGGCGCGGGCATCAAAATTGCAGGCGCGGCGGGCGACCAGCAGGCCGCCCTCTTCGGCCAGACCTGCTTTTCGGCGGGCGAAGCGAAGAACACCTTCGGCACCGGCGGCTTTCTTTTGATGAACACCGGCAAAACGCCGGTCATCTCACAGAACGGCCTCGTCACCACCATCGCGTGCGGCGGCAACGGCAGCGTGAATTATGCGCTGGAAGGTTCGATCTTCGTGGCCGGTGCCGCGATCCAGTGGCTGCGGGACGAGCTGCGGCTGCTGGAAGACGCCCGCGACTCCGAGTACATGGCCCAGAAGGTCAAGGATACCAACGGCTGCTACGTCGTGCCCGCCTTCACCGGCCTCGGCGCGCCCCACTGGGATCAGTACGCCCGCGGCACCATCGTGGGCCTGACCCGTGGCTGCAACAAAAACCACATCATCCGCGCCACGCTGGACAGCCTGTGCTATCAGGTCAACGATGTCCTGCACGCTATGGAGGCCGACTCCGGCATCGCCATGAAGGCTCTCAAAGTGGACGGCGGCGCGTGCGCCAACAACTACCTGATGCAGACCATGGCCGACATCAGTAACCTGCCCGTGGAGCGTCCCTGCTGCGTGGAGACCACGGCTCTTGGCGCGGCCTACCTTGCGGGCCTTGCCGTGGGCTATTGGAGCTCCACGGACGAGGTCGTGAAGAATTGGTCGGTGGATCGCACCTTCCTGCCGCAGATCACCGCCGAGGAGCGGGCCAAGCGGATCAAGGGCTGGAACAAGGCCGTCCGCTGCTCCTACCACTGGGCGCTGGACGAAGAGGAATCATGAAAGCTTTGGAGGAACATTATGGAGATTCGAACCGCAGGAACAGAGGATATCGCGGCGCTGACCGCCGTTGAGGCAGAGTGCTTCCCACCGGCAGAAGCTGCCACTGCGCAGGAGTTCGTCGAGCGGGTCCGGTACTACGGGAACCATTTCTGGCTCCTGTACGAGGGGGACAGGCTGATCTCCTTCGTGGATGGTTTTGTGACGGACGAAGCCGACCTGACCGATGAGATGTACGAGAATGCCGCCATGCACAACGAGGACGGCGCGTGGCAGATGATCTTTGGGGTCAACACCCTGCCGGAATACCGCAAGCACGGCTATGCCGGGCAGCTGCTCCGCCGCGCCATCGACGACGCCAGACAGCAGCACCGCAAAGGGCTGGTGCTGACCTGCAAGGAGCGCCTCCTTCCGTACTACGCCCAATTCGGCTTCCGCGACGAGGGCGTGTCCGATAAATCCACCCACGGCAACGTCGTGTGGCACCAGATGCGGCTGGAGTTCTGAGAATTTGTGTCACCGCTGGTGACACAAGTCGGGAGAAGAATACCGGGTACAAGTCGGTGGTCAGGATTTTTACAAGGAGCTTATTTGAATGAACTACGAAAAAAGCTGTGGTGCGGTGATCTATACTGTAGTAAATGGAAAACGGCTTTACCTTGTTGAAATCATGCAGAAAGGCCATACTTCCTTTTGCAAGGGCCATGTTGAGGAAAACGAGTCCGAACATCAAACCGCCGCGCGAGAGATTCGGGAGGAAACCGGCCTTGAGGTGAAGTTTGTAGAAGGATTCCGACAAACGATAGAGTATAGCCCCTATAGGGATTGTTCAAAAACGGTAGTTTTCTTTTTGGCGTGTGCGGACAGTACAAGGGTAATGGTTCAAGAGGACGAGGTCAGGGAAATAGAGTGGCTTCCCTTTGAAGAAGCGCTGGAAAAACTGACGTTCGATTCAACCCGTGACGTACTGAAACAAGCAGAGCATTTTTTGAACGAGGACTATGCCAAGTACGAGGAGTTCCTGCACCAGCGGTATGTTGCCGAAGAGCTGGCCAAAGCAAAACAGCAGGCGGCAGACCCCAACACGCAGTGGGCAGACCACGAAAGCGTATGGGAGACGCTCCACGAACAGTAAATAAAAAACGACCAGAGCCTCTCGCGGTTCTGGTCGTTTTTGCATCTCGTCGGGGATTCAATCCTTTCAGGTTCCGGTGGGTGCGCTTACCCCATCACGACGGTGACCTCCACGGCCTCTCCGGCGGGGGCGAGGGGCAGAACATTGCCCTCAATGGTCTTGCCGTTGACGGTGACGCGCTTCACGCCCTTCTGCACGGCAGCGGGGTTCTCGACCCGGATGTGGTACACGGCACCGCGATACCGGCGGGTGACCGTGAAACCGGGCAGAGTGTGGGGGATGCAGGGGTCGATCTTCAGGCCGTCCAGCGTGGGCTGCACGCCGAGGATGTACTGGCTCACGTTGAAGAAGGTCCACGCAGCGGTGCCGGTCAGCCAACTGTTCTTCGCCTCGCCGAAGGTGGGGGCGTCCTTGCCCGCGACCATCTGGCTGTAGACGTAGGGTTCGGTGCGGTGGATGTCGGAGATGTCCTCGATGTAGGCGGGGCAGGTCTTCTTGTAGACCTCAAAGGCCCGGTCGCCGTGGCCGAGGACAGTCTCGGCGCAGCTGATCCACGGGTTGTTGTGGCAGAAGATGCCCGCGTTCTCCTTGTATCCCGGAGGATAGCTGGAGATCTCACCAAGGTTGAGGCGGTAGGTGGTGTAGGCGGGCTGCAGCAGCACCACGCCGTACTTGGTATCCAGCCGCTCTTCCACGCTCTTGAGGGCCTGTTCCGCCTGACCGGTCTCCTTGCCGATGCCCGCCATGACGCACATGCCCTGCGGCTCGATGAAGATCTGGCCCTCGTCGCATTCCTTGCTGCCGACGGGCTTGCCGAAGGCGTCGTAGGCGCGGCGGAACCATGCACCGTCCCAGCCGGCGGTCAGCGCGGCCTGTTCCACCTGCGCAATGGCGGCGCGGGCGTCGGCGGCTTCGTCCGGGAGGTTCCGGTGGCCGCACAGGTCGGCGTATTCCTCGCCGTATTTGACGAACATACCGGCGATGAAAACGCTCTCCGCCACAGGGCCTTCGCTGGGACCGGTGATCTGGAAGCTTTCGCCCGGATGCTCGGAGAAGCAGTTCAGGTTCAGGCAGTCGTTCCAGTCGGCGCGGCCGATGAGGGGCAGACCGTGGGGGCCGAGGTGGGTGCGGGTGAAGTTGAAGCTGCGGCGCAGATGCTCCATCAGCGGCTGAGCCTTGCTCTCATCGTTGTCAAAGGCCACGGACTCGTCGAGGATGCTGTAGTCACCGGTCTCGCGCAGATAAGCGGCGGTGCCCGCGATCAGCCACAGCGGGTCATCGTTGAAGCCGGTGCCCACGTCCCGGTTGCCCTTTTTGGTCAGGGGCTGGTACTGGTGGTAGGCGCTGCCGTCCTCAAACTGGGTGGCAGCGATATCGAGGATGCGGCTGCGGGCGCGTTCGGGGATCATGTGCACGAAGCCCAGCAGGTCTTGGCAGGAATCGCGGAAGCCCATGCCGCGGCCGATGCCGCTCTCGTAGTAGCTGGCCGAGCGGCTCATGTTGAAGGTGACCATGCACTGATACTGGTGCCACAGGTTCACCATCCGGTCCAGCTTTTCGTCGCCGGAGTCCAGCTGCAGGGCGGACAGCAGGTCGTCCCAGTGGGCGGCCAGCGCCTTGCGGGCCTCGTCCACCTGCGCGTCGGTGGCGTAGCGGGCCATCATGGCCTCGGCGCGGGCCTTGTTGATGACGCCGGGGGCGGTGAACTTTTCGGCCACCGGGTTCTCGATGTAGCCCAGCCCGAAGAGGATGGTCTTCGTCTCCCCAGCTTCCAGCGTGAGGTGGAAGTGGTGGGCGCCGATGGGGGCCCAGCCGTGGGCCACGCTGTTGGAGCAGTGCCCTGCCTTGACGGCTTCGGGTTCTGCCGGGCCGCCGTACACGCCGCAGAAAGCGTCGCGGCTGGTGTCGAAGCTGGTGACCGGAGTGTTGGCCCAGAACACCGCGTAGTGGTCGCGGCGCTCGCGGTACTCGGTCTTGTGGTAGATGGCGCTGCCCACCACCTCTACCTCGCCGGTGGAGAAGTTGCGCTGGAAGTTGGAGCTGTCGTCCATGGCATCCCACAGGCAGAACTCCACATAGCTGAACACATCCAGCGTGCGGGGGGCGTCCGTCTTGTTCTCCAGCGTCAGGCGGTCGATCTCGCACGCATCGCCGCGGGGCACGAACAGCTCCTGCTGGGCGCGGATGCCGTTCTTCTCACCGGTCAGGATGGTGTAGCCGAGGCCGTGGCGGCAGCTGTAGGAATCCAGCTCCGTCTTGGTGGGCTGCCAGCCGGGGTTCCAGATCGTGCCGCCGTCGTTGATGTAGATGCGGTGGCCGTCCATATCCAGCGGGGAGTTGTTGTAGCGGTAGCGGGTGATGCGGCGCAGCCGAGCATCCCGATAAAAGCTGTAGCCGCCACCGGTGTTGGACACGAGGCTGAAGAAGTCCTCGCTGCCCAGATAGTTGATCCACGGCAGGGGCGTGCGCGGGGTGTCGATCACGTATTCCCGGTGTGCATCATCAAAATGTCCGAATTTCATAAGATCTGTTCCTCCTTTGCTGAAAACAGGAAACGCGCTGCAACCATCAGAAAAGCGAAAACGATTGAGAACGCGCCGCAAAGAGAAAGAGAACGATTACGCTGCTTTAAGCATAGTCGATTCCGCGCCGAAATGCAAGGGGGTTTATGAAATATACAACACACCCGACGAAACACGCTCTTTGGTCGGCTTGTAAGAATTTTGTAATTATTTTGAAGGAAGCAACGAACTTTTTTCTCATAAAGAATGATGGGGGCAAAAATCCGATGGAGAGGGAACCGAAGAAAAAACCGCTCAAAGCAGCAAATCGGAAAAGAAATTTCCCATATATAAAGTAATTATAGAAATCCAGTCTTTGCTTCGCCCATTGACGAAACGCCGGAACGAAATTTCATTCGAAAAACAGCGAAACTGACCGAAAATGGAGCAAACTGCATAATTTGGCCCCGGCATAATCGAGCAAACCGCCAAAACGACTCTGTTTAGCACAAAACTTTTGATTTTGAGCTTGATTTTTGGTACGGAATGCGCTATATTGAAGTTGCGAAAACGATTTAGGATTCGTTCAGAGCCAACCGGTTCCTGAGAGGAGGACGACGACATGTCATCCCTGAAAGATCTGGCGCAGGAATGCGGGGTCTCGGTGGCAACGGTGAGCAAGGCGCTCAACGGCCAGCCCGATATCTCCGAAGCCACCCGCGCCCGTGTCCGGGAGGCGGCCCGCCGGATGGGCTATGTGCCAAACATGGCGGCCCGCTCCATGAAGACCAACCGTACTTACAACATCGGCGTCCTGTTCGTGGACGAACAGCAGAGCGGCTTGGCACACGAGTATTTCTCCGCTGTGCTGGACAGCTTCAAAGTCCGGGTCGAACAATTGGGCTACGATATCACTTTTATCAACCGCAACCTCGGCGGCAGGACGATGACCTACCTAGAGCATTGCCACTACCGCGGGGTGGATGGAGCCGTGATCGCCTGTGTGGACTTCAACGATCCGCAGGTCATCGAGCTGGTGAACAGCGATGTGCCGGTCGTCACCATCGACCATGTGTTCAACAACCGGATGGCGGTCCTGTCCGATAACGTTATGGGCCTGTCGGCTCTGGTTCGGACGGCGTACGCCCAAGGCCACCGCCGCATCGCTTTTATCCACGGCGAGCGCACCGCCGTCACCGAGAACCGCCTCGCGGGCTTCTACAAGAGCTGCGATGAGCTGGGGCTGGAAGTTCCCGATGCGTATGTGCGGGAGGGCATCTACCATGACGCCGCTCGCTGCGCACAGGAGACCAAAGCCCTGCTGGCTCTGCCGCAGCGGCCCACCTGCATCATCTTCCCGGATGACTTCTCCGCCATGGGCGGCTACAACGCCATCCAGCAGGCAGGGCTGCGCATCCCGCAGGACATTTCCGTGATGGGCTACGACGGCATCTACCTCTCCCGCGTCATGAGCCCCAAGCTGGTGACCTACCAGCAGAACACCATGATGCTGGGACGCACCGCAGCGGATAAGCTGGTGCAGATGGTCGAGCACCCGCGTGTGACGCTGGCCGAACAGCTCCTCGTGACCGGCAAGCTGCTGGATGGCAGCTCGGTAGGCCGGCCGCCTCAAATTTAGTTCCCAAGCTCCGGGCGGACCGGAGTTTAGAAAAAATGGATTTAGGATGAACGAGAAAACCATTGAAGGAGGTTTTTCATTATGAGAAAGATTTCGCGTCGTAATTTCCTGTTGGCTTCTGGTGCAGTCGCAGTGACCGCAGCGCTCTCCGCATGCGGCGGCAGCTCTTCTTCTACCGCAGGCTCCACCGCATCCTCCACCGCCGCTTCTTCTGCTGCAGCTTCTGAGTCCGCAGCCGCTGAGGGCAAGGTCCTGAACATCTGGTGCTGGAACGATGAGTTCCAAGGCCGCTTCAACGACTATTATCCCGAAGTCTCCGAGGTCGCCGCGGATAAGTCCACCACCACCCTGAAGGATGGCACCGTCGTCAAGTGGACCATCAACGCCAACGAGAACAACAACTATCAGAACAAGCTGGACGAGGCCCTGCTGAATCAGGACTCCGCAGCCGATGATGATAAGATCGATATCTTCCTGATCGAGGCCGACTACGCCCTGAAGTACGTCGATTCCGATTACGTTCTGGATGTGAAGAAGGACATCGGCCTGACCGATTCCGATCTGGCTGGCCAGTATCAGTACACCAAGGACATCGTTACCGTCGATGGCAGCCAGCGCGGCACCACTTGGCAGGCAACGCCGGGCCTGTTCGCATACCGCCGCAGCATCGCCAAGGATGTTCTGGGCACCGATGATCCCACCGAAGTGCAGACCTACCTGTCCGACTGGGATAAGTTCAACGATGTCGCCGCACAGGCAGCCGCAAAGGGCTACAAGATGCTGTCCGGCTTCGATGACGCATACCGCACCTTCTCCAACAACGTCGCAGCACCTTGGGTCAGCGGCACCACCGTCACCGTCGATGAGAACATCATGAAGTGGGTCGATCAGACCAAGGAGTACACCGACAAGGGCTACAACAACCAGTCGAGCCTGTGGGACTCTCAGTGGGCATCCGATCAGGGCCCCACCGGTAAGGTCTTCGGCTTCTTCTACTCCACTTGGGGCATCAACTTCACCCTGCTGGGCAACTCTCTGGCAACGCCTACCGCCGAGGGCGGCAAGGAAGAAGTCGGCAACGGCATCTACGGCGACTACGCAGTCTGCGAAGGCCCTCAGCCCTATTACTGGGGCGGCACTTGGATCTGCGGCGCAGCAGGTTCCGATAACATCGAGACCATCAAGGACGTCATGCAGAAGCTGACCTGCGATGAAGCCATCATGAAGCAGATCACCCTCGACACGCAGGACTACACCAACAACGAGAAGGCCATGAACGAGATCGCCAACAGCGATTATAAGTCCGACTTCCTCGGCGGCCAGAACCACATCGCTCTGTTTGCAGAAGCTGCAACCAAGATCGATATGTCCAACGCCGGTCCTTACGATCAGGGCCTGAACGAGAGCTTCCAGAACGCCTTCAAGGATTACTTCACCGGCAACGTCGATGAGGACACCGCAAAGGCAAACTTCGAGACTGCCATCAAGGAGAAGTATCCTGAGCTGACCGATGTTGTCTGGCCCGCATAAGAGTTGGGACGACCTCATAAACAACTGAAATAAAGGGGGCGGGCCGGACGCTGTGTCTCGCCCGCCCCTTTTTTTCCTGAAAAACCGTCAGGAGGCAGTCACATGGGAGAAAAAACGAATAAGAAAGGGTCGATCAGCTACGCGAAATGGGGCTACATCTTTATTGCGCCGTTCTTCATCATCTTCGCGGTATTTCAGCTGATCCCTCTGGCATCCACCATTTATTACAGCTTCTTTGAATATTACCGCAGCGGCCTGAAGGTCATCGGACCCAGTTTCGTGGGCTTGAAGAATTACATGACCCTCTTTGCAACAGACCTGCCGAAGTATTTCGGCAACACCCTGCTGCTCTGGATCATCGGGTTCATCCCGCAGATCGCAGTCTCCCTGCTGCTGGCGGCGTGGTTCACCGACCTTCGCCTGAAGCTGAAGGGCCAGACCTTCTTCAAGACGGTCATCTACATGCCGAACCTGATCATGGCCTCGGCCTTCGCCATGCTGTTTTTCGCCCTCTTCTCTGACAACGGCCCCGTCAATGCGGTGCTGGTCGGCATGGGCATCCTGAAGCAGCCGTTCAGCTTCCTGAACACCGTCTGGGGCAACCGCGGGCTGATCGGCCTGATGAACTTCCTGATGTGGTTCGGCAACACCACCATCATGCTGATGGCCGCCATCATGGGCGTGGACCCCACCCTGTATGAGGCCGCCGAGCTGGACGGCTGCACCCCGAACCAGATGTTCTGGAAGATCACCATCCCCCTCATCCGCCCCATCCTCGTCTATGTCATGATCACCTCGATGATCGGCGGCTTGCAGATGTTCGATGTGCCGCAGATCCTGACCAACGGCAAGGGCGGCCCGGACCGTACCTCCACCACTATGATCATGTACCTGAACAACCATCTGTTCAGTAAGAACTACGGCATGGCCGGTGCCGTTTCCGTGGTGCTGTTCCTCGTCTGCGCGGTGCTGTGCGTCATCGTTTACATGAGCCTGACCAAGGAAGACGACGGCCGCAGTAAAGCGGAGCGCAAGGCTTTGAAGGGAGGAAAGAAGTAATGGCAAACACTGCTAAGACAAAGTCGGAAAAAGCCACACTGGCTGCCCGCCGTACCGGCTGCTATATCGCACTGGTCCTCATCAGCTTTCTGTGCCTGTTCTTCTTCTACGTGCTGATCGTCAATTCCACCCGCACCCACTTCGAGATCCAGAAAGGCTTCTCGCTGCTTCCGGGCAGATCCCTGATGACCAACCTGAAAAACGTGCTGAACGACGCGAACATCCCGGTGCTGACCGGTGTGCGCAACAGCCTCATCGTCTCGGCTTGCTCGGCGGCCCTCAGCGTGTATTTCTCGGCCCTGACGGCTTACGGCATCTACGCCTACAACTTCCGGTTCAAGAAAGCCGCTTTCGCCATCATTCTGCTCATCATGACGATGCCCACGCAGGTCTCCGCACTGGGTTTCCTGCAGCTCATCACCAAGATGGGCCTGAAGAACTCCTTCCTGCCCCTCATCATCCCCAGCATCGCAGCACCGGCGGTCTTCTTCTTCATGAAGCAGTACCTCGACGCAAGTCTGCCGATGGAGATTGTGGAAGCGGCCCGCATCGACGGTGCCGGTGAGTTCTACACCTTCAACAAGATCGTGCTCCCCATCATGAAGCCGGCGCTGGCCGTTCAAGCCATCTTCGCCTTCGTGTCCAGCTGGAACAACTACTTCATCCCCGCTCTGGTTCTGGACTCCGCCGACAAAAAGACCCTGCCCATCCTGATCGCACAGCTGCGTAGCGCGGACTTCCTGAAGTTCGATATGGGCAAAGTTTACATGATGGTCGCCATCGCGATCCTGCCCGTCATCATCGTCTACCTGCTGCTCTCGAAGTTCATCGTCCGCGGCGTGGCGCTGGGTGGCGTGAAAGGCTAAAATTTCGACCGCGGCCAGTGGCCGAAACAGGGAGAAATTTTTGGCGCAGCGGTCTGCAAGACGCGAGGCTCGCTCAAGGGCCGAAGCGGATGCAGGGCACCGCAAGAGGGCGCTGCTTCCGTTTCCCGCACGTAAGACCCAACGAGCATTTTCTACGCAATCACCCATTCTCCTTCCATATATCAAGCAAACAACCCGGCTGGCCGCCGGGCTGTTTGCTTTTTCTGATTTACAAACCTGAACCGCTGTATTATAATGAAGTAAAAAATCATAGGAGGAATCCGAATTTGGTTCATCTGATCGAAGTGGTCTACCGTTTTCTCTGGGGCGATTGGTTCGTGCTGCCCATCGCGGGCGGCGTGGGGATCTCGCTGATGGTGGTGCTGCTGCTCACGGCGGGGGTGTTCTTCACCCTGCGCACCCGGCTGCTGCCGGTCCGCCTGTTCCGGGATATGATCTCCGCCGTCTGCGAGAAAAACCAGAATAGGGAAAGCCTCTCGTCCTTCCAGACCCTCGTGGTCTCCACGGCCACCCGCGTGGGCATGGGCAATCTGGTGGGCGTCGTGGCGGCGGTTTCGGCGGGCGGTGCCGGAGCGGTCTTCTGGATGTGGGTCACGGCCCTGCTGGGGGCCTCCACCTCCTTTGTAGAGTCCACCTTGGCCCAGAAGTATCGGCAGCCTGACCCGCTGTATGGCGGCCAGCGCGGTGGTCCGGCCTATTATATCCACGTCCTCGCCGAGCGCAAGCGGGGGAAAAAGCTGCGCCGCTCGGTGGTGGCCGTGTTGTTCGCGCTGGCGGGCCTCATCTGCTGGTGCGGCATCAGTCAGGTCATCTCGAATTCGGTCAGCTCCGCCTTCCAAAATGCGTTCCAGATCCCGCCCATCGTTACCACCGTCGCGCTGGTGGCGTTGGCGGCGGTCATCGTCCTGCGCAAGAATGCTACCGTCAAAAGTCTGGACGTCATCGTGCCGATCATGGCGGTCTGCTATTTTGTTATGACCCTCTTCGTCATCGCGGCCAACATCACCCATGTCCCGGCGGTGCTGGGCCGGATCTTCTCCGAAGCCTTCGGTCTGCGGCAAGCGGCTGCGGGCGGCTTCGGTGCTGTGCTGATGAACGGCATCAAGCGCGGCCTCTTCTCCAACGAAGCGGGCAGCGGTTCGGCCCCCTGCGCGGCGGCAGCCGCCTCCTGCGATGACCCGGTCAAGATGGGGTTGGTACAGGCGCTGGGCGTCCTCATCGACACCATCGTGATCTGCAGCTGTACGGCCTTCGTCATGCTTCTCGCCCCGGCATCCGTCACGGCGGGCCTGACCGGCATGGATCTGCTCCAAGCGGCGGTGCAGTACCACTTGGGCAGTTTCGGCGTCATCTTCATCGCGGTCACGCTGGCGCTGTTCAGTTTTTCCACCTTCCTCGGCATTCTGTTCTATGCCCGCTCCAATGTGGCCTACCTCTTCGGCGACCGCTGGCTCTGGCAGACGCTGTACAAGCTGCTGGCGCTGGTCATGCTGCTGATCGGCGGCATGGAGGCCTACACGGTGGTATGGGACCTCGGCGATGTCGGGATCGGCCTGATGACCATCTTCAACCTCATCGCGCTCTACCCGCTTTCTGGCGAGGCCATCGCCGCCCTGCACGACTATGAGCGCCGCAAGCACCTTGAACGCTGAGCCTTGAAAAACAAGCTGAAAAAATACGAAAAAACAGTTGACAAATCCGCCCCACTCTGCTAAAATAAACAAGTCGTCCGGCAACGGACGTGAACAGAATCTGGGCGTGTTCCCGAGTGGCCAATGGGGACAGACTGTAAATCTGCTGCTTTTCAGCTTCGGTGGTTCGAATCCACCCGCGCCCACCAAAAAAGCTCAACGCATGAACGTGCGCTGAGCTTTTTGTTTTATAGCACGTTTGCCACGGGTTTGCATTATGCGGTAGTGCCTTGACTTTTTCGCGCCGACTTTTTGACCCACTTAAAATACATAGTCATCAACCAGATAATGACAAGCAACAACAAGAGTCCCATTGTTATCCTCTCAGTGCCCGCGCGCGGACTTCCGGCGACGCTGCGACAAGCAGATCGTAGAGGTTGACCATATCGGTGACGGCCTGTCGGTCGTCGGCAGTCCATGTGTAATCGTACTGCGCACCGGATGCACCGGAATATCTTGTGATGATGGTTTTGGCACTGAGCATCTCACGCAGCCAATCGATTTCGCTGGGCTCCATCTCAAAATTGGAGAGGGCCCACCAAACTTCTTTGTCTGTATCATAGGCGTAATCTGTATAATCCGGGTCGCACTCGTAAGTGTACAGATTATCTCCAGCGCGGACATAGACTGTGTTCAGGTCGATGCAGGAAGAGCCGTTGTAGGAAAAGTCCTCGTCGAAATACACGTCCTTGCATCCGTCGAAGATGTAGATCCACGGAGAAAGGCAGCAGGTCTTGTTTTTCTCGGCCTTGTCATAGATGGGGCTGTCAAACTGCCAGCTCCGCTGTACCTCGTCATACTTGACGTTCACCTTCGCAATGGCGGCTTTCAATGCCTGAACTTGGGCTTCTTCGTCGTCATTCATTTCTTCGATCTGCGCAAGCGAGGTGCACCCGGCGGGGCTGATCGCCAGCGCGGGCATAGCCGCACCGGCCAGAGTTGCCATCATGCACAAACTTGCAACCACAATTTTGCCACATTTTACAAGCTTCATTTTAATTTCCTCTTTTCTCTTGCTTTTTCTTGAATGCGGTTGTGATATAGAACCATTAAATACGACTTAAAGGAGTATTGCAGATGACGGTTGAAGAAGCCATGGCTTTTTTCCGCGAACATCCAGAGCTTATTCCGAATTAGATTTCCGCAAGTCTATTATAGTCCGTTTCCGCTCGCATGACAATGTTTTATTAGCCGTTTTGGAAAACATTTTACACAAGCGAGGTGGAAAACGTTGCAGACAAGTTTCAGCGTCACATGGAAAGCGGCGGCCGAAGCTCGTCGAGGCTTTCCAGCGTCCAGTCAGGCGCTGGGCCAAGCGAAGGAAAGACACTGTTTAGCCAAAAGGCTTTACAGCTTTTTTACTTTAACGTTAACAGCGCAAAATGAAACAGATGACGGCATCGCGGAGGTGCTGGAAAGGCTTCGGTTTGACCGGGAGACGAATCTATGCTAGGATAGGGCCAGACAAGAAAAGGCCGTGCCGCACGAAGAAGGTACGAACTTGAAAAGGAGGTTCCTTTTATGAACTCGACTCTGCGAGAGGATGCGGATGCCATCATCCGCGCCAGCCTGAACGCTGTTCTGCCGGACGAAGCGGTGCGGCGGGCGCTGGAAGCCTTCCGGCCCGGCAAAGGCCGGGTGCTGCTGGTGGCGGCGGGCAAGGCCGCGTGGCAGATGGCACACACAGCGGTGGAGGTGCTGGGCCGGGTGGACGGCGGCGTGGTTGTGACGAAATACCACCACGGAAAAGGCGAGATCCCCGGCGTGGCGTGCTATGAAGCGGGCCACCCGGTGCCGGACGAAAACGGCTTTGCGGCCACGGAACAGGCACTGGAATTGGTGCGGGGCCTGACGGCGGAGGACACCGTGCTGTTCCTGCTGTCGGGCGGTGGCAGCGCGCTGTTTGAAAAGCCGCTGATTCCGGGGGATGAGTTACAGGATGTTACATCCCAGCTTCTCGCCAGCGGGGCAGACATCGTGGAGATGAACACCCTCCGCAAGCGGCTGTCCGGCGTCAAGGGCGGGCGGTTCGCGCAGCGCTGTGCCCCTGCGCAGATATTCAGCATCGTGCTCAGCGATGTTCTGGGTGACCCGCTGGACATGATCGCCAGCGGCCCGGCGGCGCCGGACTCTTCCACCTGCGCACAGGCCCTTGCCATTGCGGAAAAGTACCGGCTGAACCTGTCGGAACAGGCAAAGGCTTTACTGGCGCAGGAGACGCCCAAGGCGCTGGACAACGTGACTACAAAGATCACCGGCAGCGTGCGCCAACTCTGCGCGGCGGCGGCCGAAGCTTGCCGGGCGCGGGGCTATGAACCCGTTCTCCTGACCGACCAGCTCTGCTGCGAAGCGCGGGAAGCGGGCAGCTTCCTCGGCTCCATCGCCCGCGCCCACGCAGGGCAGGGCCGGAAGCTTGCGTTCATCGCGGGCGGGGAAACGGTCGTGCACCTGACCGGCAAAGGCCTCGGCGGACGCAATCAGGAGCTGGCGCTGGCCGCAGCCCCGGCTCTGGCGGGCCGGAACGCGGCGGTCTTCTCGGTGGGCAGCGACGGCACCGACGGCCCTACCGATGCCGCTGGCGGCTATGTGGACGGTGGAACCCTTGCCGCGCTGGCCGCAGCGGGCTGGAACGTCTACGATACCCTGCAAAATAACGACGCCTACCACGCCCTGCAAGCCGTGGACGGCCTGATCCTCACCGGGCCCACCGGAACGAACGTCAACGACGTGGCTGTGGCGCTGGTGGAGGGCAAAGGCGCTTGGTGAGAGATCACCATGCGCCTTTAGCGGTGCACCCATTCCCCTTCTCTCCCGAAAAATCTTGCCTTTTCCCTGCAAAAGGCTTACAATGGTCTCGGCAAACCGAACGGAACATGACAAGATCTCGGAGGGACAAAGCAATGGCTTGTACTACAATCTTAGTTGGCAAAAACGCATCCTACGATGGCTCCACGATGATCGCCCGGAACGACGATTCGGGGTCGGGCCATTTCACCGCAAAAAAGTTCGTGGTCGTAAAACCGGAAGAACTCCCGGCGGTCTATCAGTCGGTGATCTCCCATGTGCAGATTCCGCTGCCCGGCGCAGGTCAGGCCATGCGGATGACTGCCATGCCCAACGCCGTGGCGGGCAAGGGCATCTGGGCGGCATCGGGCGTGAACGCGGCCAATGTCGGCATGACGGCTACCGAGACCATCACCTCCAACCCGCGGGTTCTGGGCGCGGACCCGCTCGTGGTGTACCAGCCCGCGCAGGGGGATCTGCCGGAGGTGCCCGGCGGCATCGGTGAGGAGGACATTGTCTACCTCGTGCTGCCCTATATCTGCTCGGCGCGTCAGGGCGTCGAGCGGCTGGGCAGGCTGCTGGAGACTTACGGCACCTATGAGATGAACGGCATCGCGTTTCAGGATGTCCATGAGATCTGGTGGCTGGAGACCATCGGCGGCCATCACTGGATGGCCCGCCGCGTGCCCGACGACAGCTATGTAGTCATGCCCAACCAGCTTGGCATCGACAGCTTCGACTTCGCCGATGCAGCCGGTGCACAGGAAAACTACATGTGCTCGGCTGATTTGAAGGAGTTTGTGGATAAGTACCACCTTGACCTCTCGCTGGATGGCGAGTTCAACCCGCGGGACGCCTTTGGCAGCCACGACGACTCCGACCATGTCTACAACACCCCCCGCGCATGGTTCATGCTGCGGTATCTGAACCCGAATACGTGGGCGTGGGACGGCCCGGATGCCGACTACACCCCGCGGTCGGACGATCTGCCGTGGTGCATGGTGCCGGAGCGGAAGGTCACGCCGGAAGATGTGAAGTACCTGCTCTCGTCCCACTATCAGGGCACGCCCTATGACCCCTATGCGGCTTACGGCGACCAGAAGAGCAAGGGCGCATACCGTTCCATCGGCATCAACCGCAACGACTTCATGGCCCTGATCCAGATGCGCCCGGATGTGCCGGAGGACTTCCGCGCCGTGGAGTGGATCGCCTATGCGTCCAACGCCTTCAACACCATGGTGCCCTTCTACGCCAACGTGGACACCACCCCGGCCTACCTCGCCTGTACCACCGGCGAAGTCTCCACCGACAGCTTCTATTGGGTCAGTCGGATGATCGCGGCTATGGCGGATGCCGCCTACGGCAAGTCCATCTTCCACATCGAGCGCTATGAGGAGGCCGTCCTCTCGGCCACCCGCGCCCTGCTGCATGAGTATGACGAGAAGCAGCGGTCCGCCTTTGATCCCGCTGCCCGCGCCGCCCTGCGCGAGGAGGCCAACGAGGCCATCGCCAAGGCGCTGAAAGCCCGCGCCGCCGATACACTGGATAAGGTCCTCTTCGAGCTGAGCTGCAATATGAAGAACGCCTACTCCCGCTCCGACGCATGACCCTTTTTTGAAACAGAGAACGCCCCTTCGCGGTTTTGTTCCGTGAAGGGGCGTTTTTGCGTCATTTTACCAGCATCTGCTGGAACTTCCGCGCCGCCGTGTTCAGCGGGCGGTGGTGGTCGTAGACGAGGCAGATGGAGCGGGTGGGGATGATCTCCTGCAAGTGGAGCTGGACGAGCTCGCCCCGCGCCAGCAGGTCTTTTGCCATGGGTTCCGGCACAAAGGCGAGGCCCAGCTCGCTTTTCACCAGCGTCAGCATCTGGTCGGTGGTGGCGGCCTCGGTGTCGGGCCGCAGCACCGCGTCGTGGTCGAGGAAGAACTGCCGGTAAAAGCTGCGGGTCATGCTCTCATCGCTCAGGGAGATGAGCGGGTAATTGCTCAGCTCCTTTAGGGTCAGGCTTTGGCTGGCCAGTGCGGTGAAGGTCCGGCCGCCCACCAGCACCTCGTAAAAGGATTTCAACTCCACCAGCTTCAGCCCCGGCTCCACCTCGGCCGGGGTGGAGATGATGGCGAAATCGACCTCGCCGTTCTTCACGGCCTGCAATGCTTGGGGAGTGGAGTGGTTCGAGATGCGCAGCCGGATGCCGGGGTACTCGGCGTGGAAAGCCCGCAGCTTTTCGGAAAGGTAGATGTTCAGGGCCGTCTCGGTGGCGCTGATGGAGATGGCTCCGTGTTCCAGCGTGGCGCTGGCACTCAGCTCTTCCTCGGCGTCTTGGATCTGCACCGCCGCCGACGCGATGCGGGAGTAGAGCATCTCGCCCTCCGGCGTCAGGGTCACGCCCCGGTTGGAGCGGATGAACAGCACGCAGTTCAGCTGGCTTTCCAGCCGGTTCATCGAGTGGGTGATGTTGGGCTGGTTGTTGCCCAGCACCCGCGCGGCCTTGGTAAAGTTTTGGTATTTCGCTACATAATAGAAAATTTTGTAGTATTCCCAGTCTACATACATGATGCGTCTGCCTCCTCCATGTAAAAATCACATTGCAGCTATGTGCAGGATACTTTTTACACATTCTTTCTCCGCTTGTATAATAGCAACTGCAATCGGAAATTGCAAGAGGGAATTTGAAAGTATTAAAGTTGGTTTTGAACGGAGGCAGTTACCGCGTCTGAAATCAAAAAGGTCGTGCTGGCATATTCCGGCGGTCTGGATACGTCCATCATCATTCCGTGGCTGAAAGAGCATTACGACAACTGCGAGGTCATCGCCGTCTGCGGCAATGTGGGCCAGAAAGGCGAATTGGAAGGGCTGGAAGAGCGCGCCAAGGCGAGCGGCGACTATAAGCAGAGCGATGCCACCGGTTTCATCAGCATCTACGGTCTGCCCACCAAGGTGCAGGCCATTGTAAACAACGAAAAAGAAGGGAAATAAAGAGTTATGCTTACTGCTGTTACTGGAATCAACTGGGGCGATGAGGGTAAGGGCCGCGTCATCGACCTGCTGGCCGAACATGCTGACATCGTTGCCCGCTATCAGGGCGGCAACAATGCTGGACACACCGTCGTCACCGAGAAGGGCAAGTTCATCCTGAACCTGCTGCCCTCCGGCATCCTGCACCCGGACGTGACCTGTGTGCTGGGCACCGGCATGGTGATTGACCTCGATCACCTCGCAAACGAGATGCAGGCTATCGAAGCCCGTGGTGTGGAAGTCAGCCCCAAGAATCTGAAGCTCTCCGATAAGGCCACCATTTCGATGCCGTGGCACAAGGTGCAGGATGGGCTGGAAGAAGACCGCCTTGCCCAAAAGGGCGGTGCCTTCGGCTCCACCCGCCGCGGCATCGCCTACGCCTACAGCGACAAGTACCGCAAAAAGACTCTGCGTTTGGGCGACTTGCTCCACTTGGACGAGAAGCGCACCCAGAACCGTCTGCGTATGATTTTGGACTCCAAGAACATGGAGCTGGCGGGCTGCTACCATCAGGAAAAGATGTCCTACGATGCCCTGCTGAGCTGGTGCAAGTTGCAGGCCGAGCACTTTACGCCGTACATCTGCGACGTCGGTGCTTTTTTGCAGCAGGCTCACGACAGCGGCAAACGGATCGTGCTGGAAGCCCAGCTGGGTGCTATGCGCGACATCGATTACGGCATCTTTCCCTTCACGTCCAGCTCCAACACGCTGGCCGCTTACGCGCCGCTGGGGGCCGGTATCCCCAATTGCAAGCTCGACCATGTGGTCGGCGTGCTGAAATCTTACTCCACCTGCGTGGGTGCAGGTCCCTTCGCCGCCGAGAACGCCATGGGCGAAGAGTGGAACGAGAAGCTGCGCAAGGCAGGCGGCGAATACGGCGCGGCCACCGGCCGTCCCCGCCGCGTCGGCCCCTTCGACTGCGTAGCCAGCCGCTATGGTTTGGCCTGTCAGGGTGCGGATAAGATTGCCCTCACCAAGCTGGATGTGCTCAGCAGCATGAAGGAGATCCCAGTCATCACCGGTTACAAGTTGGATGGAGTGAAAGTCCCCCGCTTCGACACCCTGTCCGACCTCGACCGGATGGAGCCGGTGGTCACCATGCTGCCCGGCTGGAACACCGATATCTCCGGATGCAAGAGCTGGGATGACCTCCCCAAAGAAGCAAAGGCTTATGTGGAATTCCTTGAAAAAGAACTGAACCACGAGATTCAGTTCGTCTCCACTGGTGCCGAGCGCGAGAAGTTTGTGCTGAAGGGAGAATGGCTGTGAGACACTTCATCGAGCCGAACAGCTTTTCTCTGGACGAGCAGTTGGCCCTTCTCGACCTTGCCGACCGGATGGAAGCGAATCCCGCTCCCTATGCGCACCTGTGCGACGGGCGCATCCTTGCGACGCTGTTCTATGAACCCAGCACCCGCACCCGCCTCTCCTTCGAGTCGGCCATGTTGCGGCTGGGCGGCAAGACGCTGGGCTTTGCAGGGGCCCAGCTTTCTAGCGCCAGCAAGGGCGAGACGGTGGCCGACACGGCCCGCGTCGTCAGCAACTATGCCGACGTCATCGCCATGCGCCACCCCAAAGAAGGCGCCCCGCTCCGGGCCTCTATGTATGCCCGCGTCCCCATCATCAACGCGGGCGACGGCGGCCATGCCCACCCCTCCCAGACCATGATCGATCTCATGACCATCCGCCAGCGCAAAGGGCGGCTGGATCATTTGACGATCGGCTTCTGCGGCGACCTCAAATTTGGCCGGACGGTCCACTCCCTGACCGCAGCCCTCAGCCAGTTTGAGGGGAACAAGTTCGTGTTCATCTCGCCGGAGGAGCTGCGCATTCCCCAGTACGTCAAGGACGAGACATTGACGCCTCTCCATCAAACGTACAAGGAGACCACAGACCTCGAAGCTGAGCTGCCTGCCCTTGATGTCCTCTACATGACCCGCATCCAGCAGGAGCGCTTCTTCAACGAAGAGGATTATCTGCGGCTCAAAGGCTGCTACTCCCTGAACGCAAAGCTCTTGGAGCTGGCCCCGCCGGACATGCCGGTGCTCCACCCGCTGCCCCGCATCGACGAGATCAAGCTGGACGTGGATAACGACCCCCGCGCCGCCTACTTCGATCAGGTGCACAACGGTGTCTACATCCGCATGGCCATCATTCTGGCCCTCCTCGGCATCCCCGACCCCCTGACCGGCAAAACCGTCCTGAACTGAACGATGAATGCACAAAAGCAGCAGACCCCGCGCGGGGTCTGCTGCTTTCTCAATGTCCCCATGCAGATTCGAACTGCAGGCCTTTCGCTTAGGAGTAGGGGCTGAAGCAATAAATCCTAGACAAAAGTAGGTAAAACAAG
>ERZ1673737.481-NODE-481-length-50757-cov-39.011696_pt1 | contig 50757 bp, 48 predicted proteins | sample MGYA00580211_ERZ1673737 | MGnify/ENA primary metagenome ERZ1673737 (study PRJEB41218, sample SAMN15661789) | gut metagenome | host: Homo sapiens | place: Canada: London | collected 2015-08-20/2019-03-30 | study: EMG produced TPA metagenomics assembly of... | reverse complement strand
TCATCTGGTCGCCGGTGTAAGCATGAACGGTGGTCATGATACCGGAAACGATGGGATAGGTCTTGTTCAGGGTGTTAGCCATGGGAGCGAGGCAGTTGGTGGTGCAGGAAGCAGCGGAGATGACCTGATCCTCAGCGGACAGGGTCTTCTCGTTGACGGAGAAGACGATGGTCTTCAGGTCGTTGCCTGCGGGAGCAGAGATGACGACCTTCTTTGCGCCAGCCTGAATGTGAGCCATGCTCTTCTCCTTGCTGGTGTAGAAGCCGGTGCACTCCAGAACGACATCCACGTTCAGCTCGCCCCAAGGAGCATCCTTTGCGTCCTTGACAGCGTAGATCTTGATCTCCTTGCCGTCGACGATGATGGAATCCTCAGTAGCCTCGACGGTGTGCTTGCCTTCGCCGATCTTGCCGCAGAAAGAACCCTGAGCAGTATCGTACTTCAGCAGGTGAGCCAGCATCTTGGGGCTGGTCAGGTCGTTGATTGCGACGACCTCGTAACCCTCAGCATCAAACATCTGACGGAAAGCCAGACGGCCAATACGACCAAAACCATTGATAGCAACTCTAACAGCCATGTTAATAATACCTCCTAAATGTTCTTACCCTTTTCATCGGATAATCTCACGGTGTTTTTATTGTAGTCCAAAACGCGAAAAGTTTCAAGTGTCTGCCAAAAAATTAACAACTCAATTTTACACTTTTTGGCTTTTGTATGATTTTTCTACCTCTTCTCGGCCGCTTTTCGGCAATTCAGCCAAGAGAGTGCTTACTCCCGGCTCTCCAAGGCAGCGGCTGCGGCGATGCGCGCCACGGCAAAAACCCCCAGAACGCCCACGCACGCAATGCCGAGGCCGAAGAAGATGGCGGGGAGACTAGTCAGCTTGAACTGGGAAGGCATGGCCAGCGTCAGGGTCTGGGGCAGCTCCCAGCAGAAGGCCAGCATGAAGCTGGCCAGACCGGACATGCACAAAAGCTTGCCGTCCGACGTTTCAGGCAGCCAGAGCGCCCGCACGAGGCTGGACAGGAAGAGCAGCACCGCCAGCATCTCCCACACCATGACGGTGGGCGAGACGCGGTGCCAGCTGGAGCTGTTCTCCATGAAACGGCTCAGCACGCACCAGTAGAACACCAGCGTGCCCCAGATGCCGGAGGCCATGCTCTTTGTGGGCGGCTGCCAGTCCTTCCGCAGCCAGCTCTTCGCCAGCTGGGCCAGCCACTGGCCACACAGAATTTCCAGTATCGCGCGAACAAACGAGCCTGCGCCAGTCATTCCAACGGCGAAGCGCAAAAATCCTGCGGCAGTAAAGAATGCCCCTGCCATCGCCGTGACGATGCCGGACGGTTTGCAGTGGTTCCGCAGTTCCTGCGGCCTATGGGCCAGCTTTCGGCCAATGCAGATGGCCACCAGCACGCCCACGGCCAGCGCGGCATAGCGCAGCCAGACCGGGCCGACGGCGCACAGGCCGCTTTCCAGATCGGTCCAGAGGCCAAGGTCCAGCGCACGGCCGATGGTCAGCGCAGTTCCTACAACGAACAGAAGTTTGATTCGTGGATTCATCAGCGTTCCTCGATTGGTTTATATTTCTGGCGCACGCCCAGATATTTGTAGGCGGGCCGGATGATACGGTTGGCGAAAACGACCTCCTCGACGCGGTGGGCGCACCAGCCCGGCACACGGGCGATGGCGAACAGCGGGGTGTAGAGATCCTCGGAGATGCCCAGCATGTTGTAGATCAGGCCGCTGAACAGGTCCACATTGGCGCAGACGGGCTTGGTACTGCCCTTTTCCTCGGCGAAGATGCCGGGGGCCAGCCGCTCGATGCTGCACAGCATGTTGTACTCTTCCTCAAAGCCTTTCTCGTAAGCCAGATGGCGGGCACGATTTTTCAGGATGACCTCGCGGGGATCGCTCATGGTGTAGACCGCGTGGCCCACACCGTAGATCAGGCCGGAGCCGTCGCCCGCCTGTTTGCGGAGGATGCGGCGGAGGTACTCCCGCACCTCGTCGTCATCTTCGGGGTTCTCCACGTGCTTGAGGATGTCCTGCAATTGGCGGTTGACCATCAGGTTCGCGCCGCCGTGCTTGGGGCCCTTCAGCGCGCCGATGGCCGCCGCGATGGCCGAGTAGGTGTCGGTGCCCGACGAGGAGAGCACGCGGGCGGTGAAGGTGGAGCAGTTGCCGCCGCCGTGGTCGGCATGGACCAGCAGACACATATCCAGCAGCTTCGCTTCCTCGTGGGTGAACTTCTGGTCCGGGCGGTAGGTGCTGAGGATGTGCTCTGCCGTGCTCTGGCCGGGCTTGGGCAGGTGGAAGAACATGCTCTGCTTATCGTAATAGCGGCGCTTCATCTGGTAGGCGTTCACCATCATGGTGGGCATACTGGCGATGAGGTTGATGCTCTGGTTCAGGATGTTCTCAAGGCTCAGATCCTCGGCGTGCTCGTCGTAGGAATACAGGCCCAGCACGCAGCGCTGCATCTTGTTCATCACGTTGGGCGAGGGGGCGTTCATGGTATCCATGAAGCCGTCGGGCAGGGCCCGGTGCTCGGCCAGCAGCTCGCAGAACTCGTCCAGCTGGCTCTGGGTGGGCAGACTGCCGAACAGCAGCAGCCAGATGACCTCTTCAAAAACGAAGCGGTCGTTGCGGTAGGCCTCCTCCACGATCTCCTCGATGTTGACGCCCCGGTAGATCAGCTTGCCGGGGATGGGAATGACATGCCCCTCCTGATCCTTTTTGTAGCCAACCACATCGCATACATTGGTCAGACCGGCGAGGACGCCGGTTCCATCCGGGTTCCGCAGACCGCGCTTGACCCCCAGCCGCTCGCTGGTCTCCGGGTCGATGTAGTTGTTGGCGATGTACTCTTCGCACAGGGTCCGCATCATCTGCGGGGACAGAGTTGCCACCTCTGCGTGCTTATAGTTCATGCGTAGACTCCCCTTTCTATTCTTACTTTATACTTTTCCCTGCCATCCACACTGATGGCATGAGTCTATCATAGCGCTTTTGTGAAACAAATTCAAGAAGAAGATGAAATCTGCGCTTTTTCTCCCGGCGGTTCTGCTACACTGGCCGAAACGAAACTGCCTGTCCGGGAGGGGTCCTGTGATGAAACGCACCTTTTTTCTGCTCTGTGCCGTGCTGCTCGTAGCGGGCAGTCTGCTGCCGCTGGCCGGGTACCGGCTGGCCACTGCCGCGCTGGGCCGGGCGGCCCCGGAGGCTGCGGAGAGCGCCCCGGAACCGGCGGCATCCGACCCGGCTGCCCTGCCGGAAGCTGCCGTGCCGCCCTCCGATCAGGACAGCGAGAGCTTCCTCATCCGGGACCTGAGGGACGGAGCCGTGGCGGCGGTGCCGCGGCGGGAGTATCTGATCGGGGCAGTGGCGGCGGAGATGCCGATCACGTGGCCGGACGAAGCGCTCAAGGCACAGGCCATTGCCGCCCACAGCTACGCGCTCTACTGCCGGGATCACGCAGCCGACCCCGCTGCCGGGTGGCTGACGGCGGACCCGGCCCGGCGGCAGGGCTACCTGACCGACACAGTCCTGCGCAGCTACTGGGGCACAGCCTACGAAGAGAATCACGCCCGGCTGGCGGCGCTGGTGGACGCGGTGGAGACGCAGGTGCTGTACTATGACAACGCCCCCGCCGGGACCAGCTATTTTGCCATCTCCAACGGACAGACGGAAGCCAGCGAAAACGTCTGGGGCAGCGCCGTCCCCTACCTCGTCCCCGTGGACAGCAGCACCGACCGGGAGGCCGATCATTTTACTTACACGGTCCAGTTTTCCACCGCGCAGACCGAAGAGCTGCTGAAAGGGCTGGGCCTCGCCCCGGACCTTTCCGCACCGGAAGGCTGGTTCGGGGTGGCCGCGCTGACCCCCTCCGGCTATGTGGCTTCCCTGCCGGTCTGCGGGCAGACCATCACCGGCCCGGCCCTGCGCAAGGCGCTGGGGCTGCGGAGCGCCTGTTTCACGGTGCAGTACCAGAACGGGACGTTTTTCTTCACCACCATGGGCTACGGCCACGGGGTCGGGCTGAGCCAGTGGGGTGCCAAGGCGCTGGCCGAGCAGGGGCAGACCGCCGCGCAGATCCTCGCCCACTACTTCCCCGGAACGGAACTGCGCCAGTAAACAGCGAAGCAGCCGGACATTTCTGCCCGGCTGCTTTGTTGATCGAAAGGACGTTTTTAAGAAAAATCACTGAAACATGCCGTCCAGCCAGCTCCAAATGTCGCTGGCGGTATCGGAGGAAGTCGTCTCCTCCGTGGGTGCGGCTTCGGCAACTGCTTCCGTCTCCTCAGCGGCCACAGCGGCTTCCAGCTCTTCCAAGCCGGTGCCGTCATCGTTGGCGTCGGAGGTGATGTACCAGTAGCAGGACGCGCCGGAGATGGAGATGCTGGCACTGGACAGGGGCACACGCCCCGCAGAAACGCCGTTGGCCGGATCGGAGCAGTAGAACACACCGTCGGTGTAATCGGTCAGGAGCACCGCGTGGGGCTGGCGGCGATCATAAAGAACGATGCCTTCCGGGTGCTCGGCGAGGATCTGGATGAGGGCCTCGGTCTTGGCGGCCTTGCCGGAAGGAAGGGTGGCGTAGCCAACGTGCATCGCATTGTATGTAAAACTGTGGGACAGACCGCCGGACCATGCCGTGCTCTTGATGCTGTTCTCGGTCACATCGACCCAGCCGTCCAGCCCATCGAAGTAAGCGCGGCGGCGGAGCATCATGGCGGCGGAGGCCAGTGTGCAGGTGCCGCCCCGGCTCTGCTTGAAGTAGAACCCGACGTCCACGTTCAAATCCACGGCCAGCGCGGCGGGCAGCAGCGTCAACATCAATGCCAGCGTCATCATCAGTGCCGACAGTTTCTTCCATGCGTGGTGCGGTGCAGTTTCCACCTTTTCCATCTCCCTTGAATTTCGTCGTTATTCATTGTTGTAAAGTATACCAGCCTGTTACACTTTTGTAAACACTTCCTTCGCATTTTTCTCAATATTTACACGTTTTGGTCACAATTCAAAAGCACCTTGCACAAAAGGCAGAGGTGGGCTTTGTGGGTTTTGGACAAAGGCCCTGCGCCGGGTCTGCCCTCTCCCTACCGAAAGCATCTGCTAAACAAAGGCCCTGCGCCGCCGTGAGCGGGCTTGCCCTCTCCGTCATCGCTTCGCGATGCCACCTCTCCCAAAGTGAGAGGCCTTGGCAGTCCGCCAAGTTTCCGGTTTATATTTTACGCCCTGCTGCCGCAAGGGGAGCCGTCAGGCGCTGCGCTCAGACTTCACGCCTTTGCCAAGGGCTCCCACTTTGGGGGAGCTGGCGCGAAGCGCCTGAGAGGGCGAGGATGCGGACAAGAAGCTGCGCACTTGGTTTGGCACTGCCTTGCGGAAGCGCAGCTCCATCGGAAGCACAATCTAAACCTAGGCCCTGCGCCGCCTCTGCCGGGCTCGCCCTCTCCGTCATCGCTTCGCGATGCCACCTCTCCCAAAGTGAGAGGCCTTGGCAGTCCGCCAAGTTTCCGGTTTATATTTTACGCCCTGCTGCCGCAAGGGGAGCCGTCAGGCGCTGCGCTCAGACTTCACGCCTTTGCCAAGGGCTCCCACTTTGGGGGAGCTGGCGCGAAGCGCCTGAGAGGGCGAGGATGCGGACAAGAAGCTGCGCACTTGGTTTGGCACTGCCTTGCGGAAGCGCAGCTCCATCGGAAGCACAATCTAAACCTAGGCCCTGCGCCGCCTCTGCCGGGCTCGCCCTCTCCGTCATCGCTTCGCGATGCCACCTCTCCCAAAGTGAGAGGCCTTGGCAGTCCGCCAAGTTTCCCGGTTTATACTTTACGCCCTGCTGCCGCAAGGGGAGCCGAAGGCGTTACGCGGAGACTTTCCGCCTTTGCCAAGGGCTCCCCCTTTGGGGGAGCTGGCAAAGCCGTCAGGCTTTGACTGAGAGGGCAAGCCCGGCAGCGGGAACCCTGCGCCTTTGTTTCGCACTGCGTACCGTAAGGCAGAGAGGGCAAGGATGCTTGCTTACGGTTGGAAGAGGCCGCCCCGACTCGCCTATTCCATTTCTCCTGCAAATATGGTATACTTGCCCCGAAATCGAAACTTTGCAGGAGCGCATTTATGAAAGCAACCATCGTCATCCCCAACATCAACGGCAAGGGCTGGCTGAAGGACTCCATCGAGTCCGTCTATGCCCAGACCGAGCAGGACTTCCAGCTCATCGTGGTGGACAACGGTTCCACCGACGAAAGTCTGGAACAGGCCCGCAGCTATTGCAGCCGCCCCAACTTCACGCTGATCGAAAACGGGCGGAACACCGGGTTTTCCCACGCGGTCAATCAGGGCATTGCACGGGCAGAGAGCGAATTCGTGGTGCTGTTCAACAACGACGCCTTCGCCGAGCCGGAGTGGCTGGCCGAGCTGATCCGGGCCGCCGAGAGCGACCCCAAGATCTTTGCGGTGCAGAGCCTGATGATCCGCCACTTTGACCGGGAGCTGGCCGACGATGCGGGCGATTATGTGACATGGATGGGCTTTGCCTGCAAGACCGGCGACGGCCGCCGGGCCAGCCGCTATACCAAGCAGAAGCGGATCTTCTCGGCGTGCGGCGGCGCGGCGCTCTACCGCAAGCGCATTCTGGACGAGATCGGCGGCTTCGACGAGAACTTCTTCGCCTACTTCGAGGATGTGGACCTGAGCTGGCGGGCCAACAATGCGGGCTACAAAAACATCCTCTGCCCCACCGCCAAGTGCTACCACATCTGCGGAGCCAGCACCGGTGCGGTCAAGTACAACGCCTTCAAGAGCCAGCAGAGCGGCCGCAACAGCATCCTGCTCCCGCTCAAGAACGAGCCGCTGCTGATGCTGATCGTCAACTTTCTCCCGCTGGCGCTGGGCTATCTGCTCAAGTATTACAAGTTCCACAAGCAGGGCTTCGGCGACGCATGGGACAAGGGGATGCACGAGGCCTTCGACCTGCTCCGCTCCGGCAAGCTCGGCAAGCGCCCCTTCCGGCTGAAGGACCTGCCCCACTACCTGCTCATGGAGGTGTGGATGATCTGGAACATGATCCCCTATTTGTGGTATCGGCTGGTCGTGGTGCGGTTTGATCTGAAATGATCTCTCATAAAGCAGAACCACCCCGGTTCCGGGCGCTGCAAGCGCCTTGGAACCGGGGTGGTGTTTTGTTTCTGCGGTTTGCCTTACGCGGCGGTGCTCTCCGAAGCGGCCTCGCCGGAGGCAGCCGTGCTCTCCGCAGCGGTGCTGTCGGCAGCGGGAGCGCTCTCCGCCGGGGTGCTGTCCGCGGACTCAGCGGGGGCGGCCTCCTCGGAAGAGACGGCACCGGAGTCACCGGCGGCGGCAAGGATGGCGTCCTGCACCTCGCTCTCGGCCATGGGGGCCGGCTCGGAGGCGGCTGCGGCGGTGGATTCGGGCTTGGTCTCGCTGTCCGTCAGGCCGGTGAGGTACCAGCTGCCGTTCTGGCGGCGGAACAGGTAATCCATATACTTGGTGGGCGTGTCGGACAAGGTGTTCAGGATGCTGTCGTCGGTGCTCTGGGTGGGGATGTAGCCCACGGTGACGTGGAGCAGGCCGTCCTTCTTGAACAGCTTGGTCACGGTGGCGCTGTAGCTGCCCACACTGCCGGTGACGGGGATCTTGTAGCACTGGGTCGTCTCGTCGAACTCGACGGTCATATCCTCCATCTCGAAGGTCTTATGGTTCATCTTGAAGCTGGGGCCCACGAGCTTGGCAAGGTAGGCGTCCACATCCACCGAGGGGAGCAGGAGCTGCTCGGTGTCGGGGTCGGTGTTGTAGTTGTCGAAACTGCCCTGCGTCTCCTGAATGCTGTACACGCAGCCCCAGACCGCCGCTTCGCGGAGGGTCAGGTCGTCGATGTTCTCAATGCCGTCGAAGGGCACGGGGTCGAAGAGGACAAGGCCTTCGAGCTCATCCTCGTATTCCTGCCGCTGCTGGGTATCGTCAAACAGCTTTGCCACGGTGCGCACACCCGCACGCACCACGGTGACCGCGCCCACCAGCACCAGCACTGCCACCAACAGGCCAAGGGCCTGACGGGCACGGCGGCGGTGGAGCCGGGCGTGTTCTTCCGGGGTCATATAGGTTTTCATCTTGATTTTCGTCTCCTAAATTGGACTGTAGTCGGTCATACCGGGTCTTAGTATACCACGTTTTGCCCCGAAGTGCAAAATCCGGGGAGTGGATTTTTTGTGAAAGCGCGTTTTATTCCCACGTTTTCCAGACATCCGGCTGATAGCCCACGGTGGCTTTGCGGCCGTTGCGGACGATGGGCGTCTTGAAGAGCTGCTGGTTCTCGAAGAGCTTATCCTCCTTCTGCCAGTCCACAAGGGCGTCCAGCAGGGCGAGGGTCTGCTTATCCTTGGCCGCCGGGTCCACCAGCTGCTCCCAGCCGCCCAGCGCGCGGGCGACGTTCTCGAACTCGCCGCGGCTCATCTCCTTTTCCTTCAGGTCGATCATCTGGAACCGGATGCCCCGCTCCTTGAAGTAGCGCTGGGCCTTTTTGGTATCGAAGCACTTGCTCGTGCCGAAGATCTGGATGTTCATGCGTTTGTCCTCCCAAAAGTCTCCTTTTATTGTATCATACTCCGGCCCCGTTGCATAGGGATATTTCACAGCTCCGCCGGGCAGACTAGCGGCAGACTGAAGTTTGGAGGTATGTTTTATGAAAGCATTCGTTGACCCTGACCTGTGCATCGGCTGCACCCAGTGTGCCGGTATCTGCCCGGAGGTGTTCTCCATGGAGGGCACGCTGGCCGTGGCCCAGCCCGGCGAACTCCCCGGCGAACTGGTCCCCACCGCCATCGACGCGGCGCAGAATTGCCCCGTCTCGGCGATCACCATCTCGGAATAAGGAAAACTCCCTGAAAATTTTCAAATATCCCTCCGATCCCTGCGATTTTGTGCTATACTGTAAGGTGTGAAATTATGGATCGGAGGAAAATCGCCCATGCGTTTACTGGTCATTGACGGCAACAGCATCGCCAACCGCGCCTTTTTCGGCATCAAGCTGCTGACCACCAAGGACGGCCGCTATACCAACGCCATTTTCGGCTTTCTGAATATTCTGAACTCCCTGCTCAAGGAGTGCTCCCCGGACGAGGTCGCCGTGGCGTTCGACCTCAAAGCCCCCACCTTCCGCCACAAGATGTACGACGGCTACAAGGCCACCCGCCACGGGATGCCCGACGAGCTGGCCCAGCAGATGCCGGTGCTGAAGGAGCTCCTGACCGACCTCGGCTACCGGCAGGTCACCGCCGAAGGCTGGGAGGCCGACGACATCCTCGGCACGCTGGCCGCCGCCTGTGACGCCCGGAAGGACGACTGCTTCCTTGCCACGGGAGACCGGGACAGCCTGCAGCTGGTAAGCGAGACCACCACCGTGCTGCTGGCTACCACGGCGCTGGGCCGCAGCAAGACCGTGGCCATGGATGTGGCCGCCATCGAGGAAAAGTACGGCATCCAGCCGAGGCAGCTCATCGAGGTGAAGAGCCTGATGGGCGATGCGTCCGACAACATCCCCGGCGTGCGGGGCATCGGCGAAAAGACCGCCCTCGCCCTTGTGCAGAGGTTCGGCACGCTGGAAAACGTCTACGCCAACCTCGACGACAAGAGCATCAAGCCCAAGCAGCGGGAACACCTGCTGGAATGCCGGGCCGATGCGGAACTGAGCCATCTGCTCGGCACCATCCGCACCGATGCGCCCATCGACACCGCCGAGGGGGCTTACAAGGTCGGCGAAGGGAACAAGGGCGCCGCCGTGCGGCTGATGCAGGAGCTGGAGCTCCACAGCCTCATCCCCCGGTTCGGGCTGGACGGCGTAGCCCCGGAGGCCGGGCCCGAAGAGGTCCCCACGCTGGAGGGCACCGTCTCCCAGCTGCCCGAACCCCCCGCCGGGCATTATCTGGTGGCCACCCGCCCCGCCGTCATGGGCCGCGCGGGCGTGAAAAATGTCGTTTTGCAGCCGGAAGCGTGGTACGCCGTGCAGGGCAGCACCGTCTACCCCCTGAACAGCGGCGAGCTGGTGCATCTGCTGGACGCCCCCGGCGTGACGCTGGACGTCTTCGACTCCGCTCCCCTCTACGCGCTGGCCATGGCCCACGGCGGCTGGGGCAGCAGCATCGTCTGGGACGGCAAGCTGGCTGCCTACCTGCTGGACGCCTCGGCCTCGAAGTATCAGGTCACCGAGCTGCTGACCAGCTACCGCGCCAAGGCCGCCTTCACCTGTGAGGCGTGGCCCGACGCGGGGGGCCTTGCCGACCTGTTCGCCAAGATGAAGGCCGAGATCACCGCGCTGGGCGAGGACAAGCTCTACAACGAGATCGAATTCCCGCTGGCACAGGTGCTGGCCGACATGACCCGCACCGGCATCCTTGTGGACCGGCAGGGCGTCGAGGAGTTCGGGCTGCGGATGCGCACCGAGCTTTCGCAGGTGCTGGCCCGCATCCAGATGGAGACCGGCAGCACCAGCTTCAACCCCAACAGCCCCAAGCAGCTGGGGGAAATGCTCTTCGACACCATGGGCCTCCCCCACGGCAAAAAGACCCAGCGCGGCTGGTCCACCGACGCAGAAACGCTGGAAGCCCTGCGGGACTACCCGCTGGTGGAGGACATTTTGCAGTACCGCGCCTACCAAAAGCTGAATTCCACCTATGTGGAAGGGCTTTTGAAGGTCATGGGCGAGGATGACCGGGTCCACACCCGGTTCAACCAGACCGAGGCCCGGACGGGCCGCCTTTCCTCCGACAACCCCAACCTGCAGAACATCCCCATCCGCACCGAGCTGGGCAGCCAGCTCCGGGCCTATTTCATCGCCAAGCCCGGCTGGGTGCTGGTGGACGCCGACTACAGCCAGATCGAGCTGCGCATCCTCGCCCATGTCACCGGCGACGAACACATGCAGCACGCCTTCCTCTCCGGCGAGGACATCCACCGCTCCACGGCGGCCCGGATCTACAATCTGCCGCCGGATCAGGTCTCGCCCCGCATCCGCTCCTCGGCCAAGGCCATCAACTTCGGCATCATGTACGGCAAGGGTGCCTACAGCCTTTCCAAGGACATCGGCGTGTCGGTGAAAGAGGCCGACGCCTTCCTCAAGAGCTATCTGGCCGCTTTTCCCAAGGTGAGCGGCTATATGGACAAGACCATCGCCGACGCGCGGGCTTGCGGCTACGTCTCCACCCTGTTCGGACGCCGCCGCGCCCTGCCGGAGCTGACCAGCACCAACCACAACATCCGGGCCAGCGGCGAGCGGATGGCCCGCAACACCCCCATCCAAGGCACCGCAGCGGATGTCATCAAGCTGGCCATGGTGCGGGTCTGGCGGCGGCTGCGGGACGAAAAAATGGAGAGCCGTCTCATCCTGACCGTCCACGATGAGCTGATCGTGGAGGCACCGGAAGCGGAGGCCGAAAAGGCCGCCGCCATCCTGCGGGAAGAGATGGAAGGCTGTGTGCAGTACGCCGTGCCCCTGAGCACCGACGTCCACATCGGCAAAAACTGGCTGGAGGCCCACTGAATCATGATCGTATTAGGAATCGAATCCACCTGCGACGAGACCGCCGCAGCCCTTGTGGAGGACGGACGGAAGCTGCTGAGCAATGTCATCTCCACCAGCGTGAAGGAACAGGCGCTGTACGGCGGCGTCGTGCCGGAGATCGCCAGCCGCCGCCACTGCGAGTTCATCAGCGCCACCGTGAAAAAGGCCCTGCTGGACGCGGGCAAGACCATGGACGACGTGGATGCCGTGGCCGTGACCTTTGCGCCCGGCCTCATCGGGGCCGTTCTGGTGGGGGTGAACTTCGCCAAGGGGCTGGCCTATTCGGCCGGCAAGCCGCTGGTGCCCGTGCACCATCTGCGGGGCCACATCGCCGCCCTCTACCTGACCCACCCGGAGCTGAAGCCGCCCTTCCTCTGCCTTGTGGCCTCCGGCGGCCACAGTCACATCGTGGAAGTGCAGGACTACACCCACTACCACATCCTCGGCCACACCGTCGATGATGCGGCGGGCGAGGCCTTTGACAAGGTGGCCCGGACGCTGGGCCTCCCCTACCCCGGCGGGCCCAGCGTGGCCAACGCCGCCAAGACCGGCGACCCCAAGGCCTACCGTCTGCCGGTGCCCCACGTAGAGGGCAAGTACAACGTCAGCTTCTCCGGCCTGAAAACCGCCGTGCTGAACGAAGTGAATCAGGCCCAGATGAAGGGCACGGAAGTCAACGTGCCCGACCTCGCGGCCAGCTTCCAAGAGCGGATCGCGGGCATCCTTGCCGAAAAGCTGCTCCTCGCCGCCGCCGACACCGGGGCCAAGCAGGTCTGCCTTGCGGGCGGCGTAGCCGCCAACGGCCGTCTGCGCCAACTGGTCAACGATGGGGCTCAAAAGCTTGGAGCCAAGGTCTACTTACCGGAGCTGAAGTTCTGCGGCGACAACGGCGCCATGATCGCAGCCCAAGGCTACTACCAGTACATCGCCGGCCACACCGCCGGGCTGGAGCTGAACGGTCTGCCCACCCTGCCCATCGATTACGAATAAGAAAGAGAGCAAGAGGTCTGCGCCACCCGCAGACCGCTTGCTCTTTTCCGTTCCACGTTAGTATTTGAAATAGAACCGGACCTCGCCGATCTTCTTTTTCCGCAGCAGGAAGGCCGCCGGGATGAGGTAGACCAGCACCGACGAGAGCATCGTGATGTCGTAGCCGCTGACGCTTTCGGCCACCGTCTCGGTGCCGTAGAGCCCGCCCATCAGCATGGACAGAACGTCCATCCCGCCGTGGAGGAAGACCGTGACCCAGAGGTTGCCGGTGCGGAAATAGATGGCCCCATACAGCACGCCCAGCGACGTGGCGAAGACGCACTGCATCAGCACCCCCAGCGGGGCGCTGGTGAACAGGTTGGTCAGGTGGGCGCAGCCGAACAGCACGCCGGACAGCAGACACGCCTTCCAGATGCCGCCCCGGCTGGTGCCGAAGTGCTCCAGCAGCGTTTCCGCGACCACGCCCCGAAACAGAAACTCCTCCGCGACGCCCACCAGCATCATGTTGGCGAAAAAGCTCAGGATGCGCCACAGCGGCAGCAGGGTGCCGTCCGCCGCGAGGCCGAACAAGAGCTTCACGTACAGGTTATAGGCCAGCAGCGCCGCCGGGTACATGCCCACCAGCAGCCCATTGAAAAAGCCGCAGCCCCGCCGCGTCAGCAATTGCCCCTTGCCCGTGCGCCGCAGCAGCACCACCGCCACGCCGATGCCCACCAGCTCCTGAATGCAGCCCAGCAGGTAATCATCCGCATAGGCAAAGTTGAAGCGGAACAGGAGCAGGGCGATCACCACAAGATACGATGAAACGAACAGGCTCCCCAGAAACACTGCCTCCGCCCCGATACAATAGAGGAGCGGATGGTTCTTGCGCAGACGTTTGAGCATGGCGATTTCCTCCGTTGCTGAAATGTTGCTTTTATTGTATCATATTGAGAGGAATTGTTCAAATAAAACGATGCAGCGCCAGCTCGGAGCCCACGAAAAAAACTTCGAAAAAAGTGTTGACAAGAGGGGTGTTTGATAGTATAATGTCCCTTGTCAGCGGCGCTTACCGCTCCTGACAAAACCGAATATTGGGGATTTGCATAGTGGTAGTGCGGTAGACTCTGACTCTACTTGTGGGAGTTCGATTCTCTCATCCCCAACCAGACCGCAGCCGAAAAGCTGCGGTATTTTCGGGGCATAGCGCAGTTGGTAGCGCGCTTCGTTCGGGACGAAGAGGCCGTGGGTTCAAATCCCGCTGCTCCGACCAAAATTGCACGTCGATCCGTTGAGGATTGACGTGCTTTTTTCTTTTTCCGCAAAATCCTCCGTATCTTCCGGCAGGAAGCACAAGGGCGGATGCACGGTGCAGCACCCTCGCAATAAGAAAACCTTCTGCCAAAACAAAAGCTCAGCGCACGTTTATGCGTTGAGGCTTTTTGGTGGGCGCGGGTGGATTACGCGAGCCGCGCTGCTAAAAACAGCCCACTGGGCTGTTTTTGCGCTGTCTTCTGCGACAGCGCCGCAGCTGTTCGAATCCACCCTCGTGGGTGTGACTTAAGATGCCGGGCAAAACAAAAAACCAGCGTATTTTCTACGCTGGTTTTTTTGGTGGGCGCGGGTGGATTCGAACCACCGAAGCTGAAAAGCAGCAGATTTACAGTCTGTCCCCATTGGCCACTCGGGAACACGCCCAGATTCACTTTTATGCGGCCATCGCTGACTGCCTGTATATCTTACCATCGAATCGGAAATTTGTCAACCATTTTTTGCAAAAAAATCTTGACATCTTTTGTCAGCCGGTGTATACTACAACCAATGATTGTGGTTCAGACGCACAAATTAAAACAGAAAGGAGACTATTCTTTATGACGACTGACCGCGAAGCATTTCTCGCATCGTTCAAGGAGTATCTTGCCACCACCCCGGCTGTGGAACTGCTGAACGACTACACCTATTTGTTGATATACATCAATCACGACCCCTACGATGAGCAGGAACGGTACCAGTACCTTGTGGATGCCGTTTCTACCGTAGGCACGAAGTTTTCTCAGGTTGACACATGGCGTGCCGGGTGCGCCAAGCGCCAGCGTGAGGACGACAACGCCTTTTGGGAATCCGCAATGGCATGGCACGACCACCACTACGCCAAGGCCCCGGAGCCCTACTGCCTGAGCGATGTGCCCTGCGAGGAGACCGAATGGCTGGTGCCGGATGTCCTGCCGCGGGGCGAGATCTCCCTGCTGGGTGCCGACGGCGGCACCGGCAAGGGCATCTGGCAAGCCCAGCTCATCGCCTACGTCACCGCCGGGCAGACCAGCGGCTTCTTCCCCGAACCGCCCGCCCAGACCGGCCGGGTGCTCATCCTTGCGGGCGAGGACGACCCCGGCAAGGTGCTCAAGGGCCGCATCGCCGCCGCCGGAGCCGACATGTCCAAGGTGATGGTCGTCAGTGCCGACGACTACTACCTGCGCACCGGCCACCAGCTCTGCATCGGAGACGACGACATCACCACCTTTGTGGCGAAGATCAACCCCATCCTGTTGATCTTAGACCCGCTGCAAAGCTTTCTGCCCCCCGACGTGGAGATGGCCAGCCGCAACCAGATGCGCGGCGCCGTGCTGCCCCTGAAGAGCCTGAGCACCAAGTACCACCTCGCCACCCTCATCTCCATGCACACCAACAAGCGGCCGGGCGTTTCGGGCCGTGGCCGCCTCGCCGACAGCTCAGACCTGTGGGACATTGCCCGCAGCGTGCTGATGATGGGCCGCTGCAAGAACAGCACCGAGGGCCAGATCTACCTCAGCCACGAGAAGAGCAGCTACTCCAAGCCCGCCCAGACCGTGCTGATGCACATCGAGGACGTGACCGTGGACGGCGTGCCCACCGCGCGGGCCATCTTCGACGGCTCCACCGACAAGAAGGACGCGGACTTCATGGAGGAGCGCCGCCTCCGCCTTGCCCAGACCAAGGACGACACCACCGCCGCCATCCTCAACGCGCTGGCCGAGAGCCGCCTTGGCAGCATGGCCAGCAGCGAGCTGCGCGCCGCCGTCACCAAGGAGGTCGGGTGCAGCGAGAAGACCTACAACCGCGCCTACGCGGAGCTGGTAAAGAGCGGCCGCATCACAAAGAAGGCGATCCGGGAGAGGGACGGCTGCAACCGGTGGTACTCCTTCTCCGACTGGAGTAAATCCGATGACCAACTTAAAAAATAACTACGTTCTTATGTTTTAATTTGAATGTTGGTCTGGTTGGCCAACTTCGGTTGCTGGCCAAGTTCGAACTTGGTCACCCCCCTGTTGAACCCGGCCATGCTGGCCAAGTTCGATTTACAGCGATGCTTCGCCATTATTTCCGATGTTGGCCACCAAACCAGCTTGCAGTAGAGATGCAAAAGGCCCCAGAGCGGTGAAGCTCTGGGGTCTTTTTTCGTGGAGCCAGTGACAGGAAACGACATTCCAGCACAGCTACTTTCATTTACAGCCCAAACAAGTCGGGGTGTGTACCAGTCGCAACCAAGTACAGTTCCGTATCTGTCTGCCGATAAATCAGCAGCCAATCCGGCTGTATATGGCATTCACGGCAGCCGGTATAGTTGCCGGTCAGATTGTGATCTCTGTTCTTCTGGGGCAGTGTGTCCGGCACTCGCAGCACATCAATGACCGCTTGCAGCAAGTCCATATTGTAATGCCGCTTTATGCAGGTCTTGTAATCTTTTTTGAACTGCGTGGAAGTGTTCAGTTTTAACACGGTTTAGCCCTCCGCAGCCAACTGGGCGAAGAAATCAGCGGTAGAACCCTCAAAGTGTTCCCCCTTGCCCGTCCTGATCATCTCGTCTACTTCATCCATCGCCGCCAGCGTTCTGACGTTGGGAATCTCTGCGTCTTCCGGCGTTGTCACGCCCTGAAGATATGCGACAACATACAGCAGCTTGCTTTCTGGCACCTGATCCAGCAGGGTTCGTGCCAATTCTCTTGTGCTCATTCTACACCCATCCTTTCATGTGTAAGTTGTGGGCTTCTCTGTGGAAGTTTATGCGGTTTCCTTCCCGGCTGCTTCCTCGCCTTCTGCACCAGCCGGGCACACATCCAACAGAATATCCAGACAATACCGCTGAACGCTTTTGCCAGCGTCCGCAGCAGCCTTGCGAATCCTTGCCCCATCCTCTTTGGATGGGCGAAGCATGATATTGTCCTTGCTTGCGTTGTATTTGACCGATGCTCTTTTGTGTGCATCAGATACAGCCATTACAGCACCCCCCTTTTTACTATATTATAACCGTTCATGATATAACCGTCAACGTATAATTTGCATCAAACACAACCGTTAACATTGTGCATTTTGCAACGCATACAAAAGCAAAAATCCCACGATACACTCCGTTGTTTTAACGGTATATCGCAGGATTTTTCTTGGAGCTAGTGACAGGAGTTGAACCTGCAACCCACTGATTACAAATCAGTTGCGCTGCCATTGCGCCACACTAGCACACGTTACTTGAATAGTATACCACTGGCGGGCGGGTTTGGCAAGGCTGATTTTCGGGTTTTGGGCCGGGCGGCAAAACAAAAGCCCTCCGGCAGGGGCCGAAGGGCGCAGGGCGTTATTGGTCTGCCAGTGCCGCTTGGATCTTCGCGAAGTCCTCCAGCGTGAGGGCTTCGGGGCGGATGCGGGCGTCGAAACCCGCAGCCTCGATGGCGGCGATGACGCCCTCCTTGGGGCGGGAAAGGCCGCTGGCGATGGCGTTGGCGGCGGTCTTGCGGCGCTGGCCGAAGGCGGCGCGGATGAGGGCAAAATAGCCCTCCTCATCGGCCACCTCCACGGCGGGGGTGGGGCGGATGTCCATCCGAACCACGGCGCTGGTCACCTTGGGGGCCGGGTAGAAGCTGCCCGGCGCGGCGGTGAACATCATCTTTGACTGGGCGTAGTAGCTCACCGCACAGCTGATGGCGCTGGAAGCGCGGGTGCCGGGGGCTGCGGCCAGCCGGTCGGCGGCCTCTTTCTGGACCATGACGGTCAGGCTCTCCACCGGGAGGCGGTCGCCCAGCAGCTTCATGACGATGGGGCTGGTGATGTAATAGGGCAGGTTCGCGCAGACGGCCACCGGCATTCCGGGGAACTCCTCGGCGATGAGGGCCTTCAGGTCCACCTTGAGCACGTCGTTCATGACCAGCTTGAAGTTGTCCACGTCGGCCATCGTCTCAGCCAGCAGGGGCGGCAGCCGCTCGTCCACCTCGATGGAGACCACCTTGGCCGCGCGCTTGGCCAGCTCGCGGGTCAGCACGCCGATGCCGGGGCCGATCTCGATGACGCCGTAGCGCTTGTCCACCCGGCTGGCGTCCACGATCTTGATGGGCAGACCGGGGTTGATGATGAAGTTCTGGCCGAAGCCCTTCGACAGCGCGAAATCGTACTTTTCGCACAGCGCACGGACATAGGACAGGTCGGTGAGTTCTGGCATAGGGGCTCCTTTGTTGTCATTCAAGCTTCGTCTTTGTACAACCTCTCAGGCCGCCTAACGGCGTCCAGCTCCCCTAGTAGGGGAGCCTCTGGCGTGCCGCTGTGCTTCGTTCTCGTGGTGTGCCATACTGCTGCCGCAAGGAGCACAAACTGCACCGCGATGCCAAGGGCTCCCCTACTAGGGGAGCTGTCTGCGAAGCAGACTGAGAGGTTGTACGGAAGGCACGCCTTCCCTTTGCAAGCAGCATCTGCCGGTTTGCAATTTGAGAGGTTGTGCAGAGGGTAACCTCCCAGTTATTCCCCCGCTCCCTCGCTGCTGGCGGCGGGTTCGCTTCCACTGGCGGCTTCACCTTCCGCTTGACCTTCCGCTGCGCTCGCTGCCTCACCTTCGGCGGGTGCGGCGGCGGCGCTGTCAGCGGTGCTGTCGGCTTCATTGACGCCGGAGACGGTGGTGGTGCCGGTCATCTGCTGGGCGGTGGCCACGGCGCGCTGGATCTGGGGGTCGGTGGAGGTGGTGTAGTCGTAGTAGGCGGTCTGCTCGTCGGCGGTCAGGGTACGATCCACATCCACGGTCAGGCCGGTGCCGTCAAAGGACGAGCCGTCGCCGCAGAGCAGCTTTGCCACGGTGACCACCACGGCGCTGCCGTCGGACAGGCGCTGGGGGCTGCTCTGGATGGTGCCCTTGCCCATGGTGGTGGTGCCCACAAGGCGGGCGCCGCTCATGGTGCGGAGACTGCTGGCGAAAAGCTCCGCCGCGCTGGCGGTATTGCCGTTGACGAGGCAGACCAGCGGCTGCGTGATGATGCTGTCGCCGGTGCTGGAACCCAGCGCGGTGCGGTTGCCGTTCTTGTCCTCGGCGTAGGCCACGGTGCCTTCGGGCACGATGAGGTCGATGCAGCTGATGGCGTCGTCGAGGATGCCGCCGCCGTTGTCCCGCAGGTCAAACACGAAGCTGACCGCGCCGCCCGCATTCAGGCTGCGCAGGGCGTAGTCCAGCTCACTGGGGGTGGAGCCGTCGAACTGGCGGACCCGGATGTAGCCCACGTTGTCTTGGAGCATCTCATAATCCACGGTGGTGGTATTATAGCCGGAGTGGGTCAGGTCGGCGGTGTGCTCGGTGGCCTCGCGGTCCAGCCACGTGACGTTCACGGTGGTGCCGCTCTCGCCCCGGAGCTTGGTCTGGACGGCTTCCACGCCGGTCAGGTTCTTGATGTCGGTGCCGTCCACGGCGGTGAAATAATCCCCCACGGTGATGCCCGCCTCATGGGCCGGGGAGTCATCGTAGACCTTGGTCACCTTGGCGTAGCCGGACTGGTCGATGGCCAGCTCCACGCCGATGCCCATGAGGGTGCCGTTCTGGGTGTTCATCAGGTCTGTATAACCTTGGGCGGTATAATACCGAGCGTATTTATCGCCGGTGCCCAGCAGGTAGCCCGCCGTCAGGCGGTCGTACAGAGTCGTTTCGTCGATGGTATAATAATCGTTGCTGCGGACGTAGCGGTCCACCTCTGCGATCTTATTGTACATGCTCTCCTTTTCCTTCACGCTGGAAACGGTGCTGTCGAACAGGCGCATCGCCACCAGCATGGTGATGGAGAAGGTCACGGTCATGGCAAGGATGACGATGCTGACCGCCATGCCCACGGATATCTTGCGATTCATAGTTGCTTTTCCCTCCCGCTCAGACCAGCAGCATCATGACCAAGCTGCCCAGCAGGGACAGGCCGAACACGCATGCCAAGATCAGGCAGCCCACGCGCAGGATGCGCTTGCGTTTTTTATCGTTCATCGTCCGAACGACCTCCTTTGATACAGACAGGAATTATTTCATGGGAATATAACCTCTGGGATTCACGGCATTGGCCTTGGAACCACCCTTCCAGACTTCGAGGTGGAGGTGGTTGCCGGTGGAGTTGCCGGTGGAACCCACGTAGCCGATGAGTTCGCCCTGCTGGACATACTTGCCCGCCGAGGTAGCCACCGACCTCATATGGCCGTACAGGGTGCTGTACTGCTGGCCATCGGACATTTTGCCGTGATAGATGATAACATAGTTGCCGTAGCCGCCGCTGGACCAGCCCGCCACCTGCACATAGCCGCTGGCGGCTGCGTAGATGGGGGTGCCCCCCGGAGCGGCGAAGTCCGTGCCCGCGTGGAGCTTGTTCACGCCGGAGACCGGGTTCTTGCGCCAGCCGTACTCGCTGGAGATGCGGGTATAGCTCTTGAGGGGGCAGATAAAGCCGGTGAAGCTCAGCTGCGGCTTGGAGGAGGCCGCGGCTGCGATGAGCTTCTGGACCTGTTTCTTGACGGCCTCATAGTTCATCTCGTCCGACTCGATGGCGGCTTGGGCGTCCTTCTGGGCCTTCTGGGCCTCGGCGGCGCTCAGCTTGGCCGCAGCCACGCTGGAGTTCAGCTCGCTCTGCTTGGCGGTCATCTGGGCGTTCTGGCTGTCCAGCTCGCTCTTCTTGCTCTGCAGCTCCGCCCGCTGGCTGTTCAACTGGGTCTTCTGCTCTTCGAGCTGGACCTTGTCGTTTTCCAGCGCCTCTTTGGCGTTGCGCATATTGGTCAGGATCTCGGTATCCTTCACCGAGATGTCCTGCAGGGCTTGGTTGAAGGTGAGCAGCTCATACAGGTTCGTCACCGAGGAGAGCATGGCGACGCTGCCGCCCTCCCGCAGCTCCTGCATGGCGGCCATGTGGCCCTTGAAGGCCGTCCACTGGGTGTCGATCTCCCCCTGCTTGGCGGTGATCTCCTGCTTCTTGGCGGTGATCTCCTGTTCCTTGGCGGCGATCTCCTGTTCCTTGACGCCGATGCTGTTCTGCACCACGGCGATCTGGCTCTTGAGCACACCGATCTGGCTCTGGACCACCGTGACCTTCTCCTTCAGCTCGGATTCGAGGGCCTTGGCGGCCTGTTCCTTCTTTTTCGCGTCGGACAGTTCTTTTTTATGTTGTTCGATGGACTGGCTCAGCTTGTTCAGCTTATTTTGGAGGCTGGACATGCTGGTGGCCGCCGTGGCCGGGTAGACCGACACGCTCAGCAGCAGACAGGCCGCCGCCAGAAAGAGGCTGGCTGCCCGCATGGCCCGGTTGTGATGCCGGGAGGGCTTGGCGTGTTCGGGGCGGTGGTAGAGCCGGAAACCGGCGGAATGGCGTGCTTTCATGCTCTGTTCCCCTCCCTTACACGTTCAGATGCTTGCGGATGGAGAAGGTGCTGCCCAGCGCACCGACCAGTGCGCCGCCCGCCAGACTGTAGGTCAGGATGGTGGGCCAGACGTTCTCCACCGGCACAAGGGCTGCGCCCATGAGCATCTCCCACAGGCTGCCGAAGGCGCTGGATGCTTCCACGATATAATAGTAGCCGCCGATGCCCGCTGCCGAGGTGATGGCACCGGAGATCAGGCCCATGGTCAGGCCCTCCATGAAGAAGGGCAGGGTGACCATGGCATTGGTGGCACCGACGTACTTCATGATCTCGATCTCCCGCCGCCGCGCAAAGACGCTGAGGCGGATGGTGCTGCCCACCGTGATGATGCTGACGATCATCAGCACCGCGATGATGGCCTGTCCGCCCTTGGTGACGACCTTCTGGATCTCCACGAAGGTGTTGGTCATCTCCACCGGCGCGGACACGCTGTATACGCCGGGGATGGTCTGGAACTGCTGGCTGATGGCGGACATCTGGCTCAGGTCGCTCAGGGAGACCCGGTAGTTGGCTTTGAAGGGGTTGTCGTTCTCAAACTCGTCCAGCAGGGACGCATAGTCGGACAGGAAGCCCCGGTAGGCGTTCAGGGTGTCCTCCTTGGACATGTACTGCACGCTGCTGACGCCGGGGGTGGCGGTGATCCGCTCCCCCACCGAAGCGGTGGTGGCGTCGTCGGCCTCCGGGTCCACGAAGACGACCATCTCGTTCTGCTGGCCCAGATAGTTGACCATGCTGTCCACGTTGACCTCCGCCAGCGTGGCGAAGGTGTTCAGCGTCATGCAGACGCTCAGGGAGGCGATGCACGCAATGGTCATGGCCCAGTGTTTGCCAAGGTTGCGCACGCCGCGGCGGGTCAGGAACCCAAAGGTGGAAAGTTTCATACCAGCGCCTCCTCTCCCTCTGCGGCGGGTTTGAGCGTGATCTCGCCGGTGGTGTCCAGCCCGGTCAGGGGCAGGTCAAGGTCGGCCCTGCCGTCGGCGGGGATGTCGGAAACGATCTGGCCGCCCTTCAGCGTCACCACCCGGCGGTGGAACCGGTGGACCAGCTCGTGTTCGTGGGTGACCACCAGCACGGTGATGCCCATATCGCTCACCCGCTCCAGCAGCTCCATCATCTCAAGGCTCAGCTCCGGGTCGATGTTGCCGGTGGGCTCGTCCGCGATGACCAGCTTGGGGGCATGGGCCAGCGCACGGGCCACGGCCACGCGCTGCTGCTCGCCGCCGGAGAGGAACTCCGGGTAGACGTTGGCCTTGTCCTCCAAGTGGACCAGCTCCAGCATGTAGGGCACACGCTCCTTGATCTGCTTACGGCCGATGTTGGTGACGTGCATCGCAAACGCGATGTTCTCGTAAACGGTCATCGTGGGGATGAGCCGGAAATCCTGAAAAATAATGCCCATCTGGCGGCGCAGGTAGGGGATCTTGTGGCGGCGGAGCTTGGCCACGTCCTTGCCGTCCACAAGGACTTGGCCGCTGGTAGCCCGCTCCTCCCGCAGGATCAGCTTGAGCAGCGTAGATTTGCCCGCGCCGCTGTGGCCCAGCAAAAATACGAACTCGCCGTCGTCCACATGGAAGTTGATGTCTTCCAGCGCGGGCTTCTCGCCGTGCTTGTATTGCTTCGTAACGTGTTCAAAGTCGATCATGAGTATTGCTCCCGAACTATATTTTTTTCAGCTTTTCATCTTTGAATGGAGCCTTGCGTTTCAAGAGGTAGGTCTCGTCTCTGTACAACCTCTCAGGCCGCCTAACGGCGTCCAGCTCCCCTAGTAGGGGAGCCCTTGGCATCGCGGTGCAGTTTGTGCTCCTTGCGGCAGCAGCATGGCACACCACGGAAACGAAGCGCGGCGGCACGCCAGAGGCTCCCCTACTAGGGGAGCTGTCTGCGAAGCAGACTGAGAGGTTGTACGGAAGGCACGCCTTCCCTTTGCAAGCAGCATCTGCCGGTTTGCAATTTGAGAGGTTGTACGAAGGCCCCCCTACCCACAAAAAAACCGGCCAGCATCGGTTTCGAGCGGCCGGTTGGGTACGCCGGCGGGGGATGCCGCGCAGCGTGTGCATCAATATTTGGCCGGGTTGTTGGACAGGTACTTCTTGACCATCAAGGCTACCTTGAAGACGATCGCGTCGTCGAACTCACGCAGATCCAGACCGGTCAGCTTTTTGATCTTTTCCAGACGATACACCAGCGTGTTGCGGTGGACGAACAGGCCGCGGCTGGTCTCGGAGACGTTCAGGTTGTTCTCGAAGAAGCGCTGAATGGTGAAGAGCGTCTCCTGATCGAGGCTCTCGATGCTGCCCTGCTTGAACACCTCCCGCAGGAACATCTCGCAGACGGTGGTGGGCAGCTGGTAGATCAGGCGGGCGATGCCGAGGTTGTCGTAGCGGATGATCTGCTTCTCGGTATCGAAGACCTTGCTCACCTCCATGGCGATCTGGGCTTCCTTAAAGGAAGTAGCCAGATCCTTCACGTTGGAGATGGGGGTGCCGATGCCCACCACTGCCTTGATGTAGTGCTCGCCGGAGAGGGTGTCCACGATGCTGGCAGCCAGCTTCTCCATGTCGGTGCGGTCGATGCCCTTGCGGATCTCCTTGACCAGCACGGTGTCTGTCTCGCTGATGTTGAAGACGAAGTCCTTCTGCTTGTCGGGGAAGAGGCTGCTGACCACATCGTAAGCGGAGATGTCGCCGCCGCTGGTCACCCGCACGATGAACACCACGCGGGACACGTCGGTGGCGAAGTGCAGCTCACGGGCCTTGGCATAGATGTCGCCGGGCAGGATGTTGTCCAGCACCACGTTCTTGATGAAGTTGGATTTGTCGAACTTCTCGTCGTGGTACTGCTTGATGCTCTGCAAGCTGATGGACAGCACCGCCGCGAACTGGCCGGCGGTCTCGTCGGCACCCTCCACGAAGACGGCGTAGTCGTTGTGCTTTGCGCTGGAGAACTGCTGGTAGGTGTAGCCATCGCGCACGAAGCGGTCGCCCGCTGTCAGGCGCTCGGCCATAAAACCTTCACGCACTTCACCGATCAGATTCAGCTCCGAGCAGGAGATCACAGCGCCGGTCTCATCCACCACGCCCACCACACGGTCGATGGCGTCTTTCATCTGGTAGATCACGCTCTGGAATACTCTATTGGCCATAAATGGATACCCCTTTTCTCTTTTGTGCAAGCCGCAGGGGCGAGATTGTTATTTTTACACAATTTCGCCGCATTACATTTTCTATTTTACACAAAAGAATTTACTTTTGCAACATATTTCACCAAAAAATTTTTATCTTTCTTGTTGAAATTATCTTTCGGGGCCTCCAACCGGCCGAAAAAGCACCTTTTTGCGTGGTTCTTACCTGTATTCTACCGGGAAAATGTGACGGTTTTTTGAAATCGTGGTGAAAAGCCGACCCTTTCATCCAGTAATTTTTGCCACTTCAGCGTCCGAAAGCTCCCGCCACTGCCCCGGTGCCAGCGCCGGGTCGAGGGCAAGGCCGCCGATGGCGTCCCGGTGGAGCTTGTTCACCCCCGCGCCGTAGACGCCGAACATCCGCTTGATCTGGTGGTAGACCCCCTGCTTGAGCAGCACCCGCACGGTGCATTTGTCCGCGCTCACCGGCTCCACCACCGCCGGGGAGAGGGCGGTGCCGTCCGCCAGCGTCACGCCCGCGGCAAAACCTTCCACCATCTCGTCGGTCAGCGGCGTGTCGATCTCCACCGTGTAGGTCTTGGAGACATGGCGCTTCGGGGCCAAAATGTCGTGGGCGAAGCCGCCGTCGTCCGTCAGCAGCACGAAGCCGGTGCTGGTCTTGTCCAGCCGACCCGCCGGGAACAGCTCCCGCCGGGGGTAGGCGTCCCCCACAAGGTCCACCACCGTGGTATCCCGCTTGTCTGTGGATGCGCTGACCACCCCTTCGGGCTTGTTCAGCATCAGGTAGACGAATCTCTGGTAGCGCAGCGCCCGGCCCTCCACGGCCACCGCGTCGCCCTCCTTCACCTGCACGTCGCCCTTTTTGCAGACCGCCCCGTTCACCGTCACCTTCCCCTTCGCTAACAGCGTCTTCGCCTCGCTCCGGGTGCATTGGGCCGTTTCGGATAGGTATTTGTCTAGGCGCATAGGTTGATCTCCTTTTTCTATGGATACGCTCACCTTCGTACAACCTCTCAGTCTCACTTCGTTCGACAGCTCCCCTAGTAGGGGAGCCCTTGGCATCGCGGTGCAGTTTGTGCTCCTTACGGCAGCAGCATGGCACACCACGAGAACGAAGCACGGCGGAACGCCAGAGGCTCCCCTACTAGGGGAGCTGGCACGGCGCAGCCGTGACTGAGAAGTTGTACAGAGAAGAAGCCCCGCCCCCACTGACCGCTGCCAACGAGGACGGGACCTGTACGATTTTATAGGGGAATTACACGCTCAAGCTTGCATGCTGCTCCACGGCATCGGGGTTGGCATCAAAGATGGGCTTGAGGATGTGGGCGATGAACTCCTCGACCTGCTGGGGAGCGCGGCCCACGAAGTTTTCGGGCACGAGGCCCGCCACGATCTCTTCCTTGGTCAGGCCGAAAGCCGGGTCGGCGGCGATGCGGTCCACCATATCGTTGGGCAGACCCTCTTCCTTGACCTGCTTGCCCGCCGCAATGGCGTGCTGGCGCAGACGCTCGTGGAGCTCCTGCCGGTTGCCGCCCTTCTCCACGGCCTGCATCATGATGTTCTCGCTGGCCATGAAGGGCAGCTCGGCCATCAGGCGGCTGCGGATGACCTTGGGGTAGACCACGATGCCGTCGGTGACGTTGAGCATGATGTTCAGGATGGCGTCCGCCGCGAGGAAGCCCTCCGCCATGGCGACGCGCTTGTTGGCGCTGTCGTCCAGCGTGCGCTCGAACCACTGGGTGCCGGTGGTGAAGCTGGGGTTCAGCACATCCACCATCAGGTAGCGGGCGAGGGCGCAGATGCGCTCGCACCGCATGGGGTTGCGCTTATAGGGCATGGCGGAGGAGCCGATCTGGTTTTTCTCAAAGGGCTCTTCCATCTCCTTGAAGTTGGCCAGCAGACGCAGGTCGGTGGCGAACTTCATGCAGCTCTGGGCGATGCCCGCCAGCGCATTGAGGATGAAGGAATCCACCTTGCGGCTGTAGGTCTGGCCGGACACGGGGATGACGGCTTCGGGGTCGAAGCCCATCTCCGACGCAATGGACGCATCCACGGCGCGGATCTTGTCCGCATCGCCCTTGAACAGCTCCATAAAGGAGGCCTGTGTGCCGGTGGTGCCCTTGACGCCGCGGAGCTGCAGCGTCGCGAGGCGGTGGTCGATCTCGGCAAGGTCCATCACCAGCTCGTTGGCCCACAGGGTCGCGCGCTTGCCCACGGTGGTGGGCTGGGCGGGCTGGCAGTGGGTGTAAGCCATGCAGGGCATGTCTTTGTACTCCTCGGCGAAGCGGGCCAGCTTTGCCAGCACGCCGATCAGCTTTTTGCGGACGAGCTCCAGCCCCTGCCGCATCACGATGATGTCGGTGTTGTCGCCCACGTAGCAGCTGGTAGCACCCAGATGGATGATGCCGGCGGCCTTGGGGCACTGCTGGCCGTAGGCGTAGACGTGGCTCATCACGTCGTGGCGCACCAGCTTTTCGCGGGCGATGGCCACATCGTAGTTGATGTCCTCCACGTGGGCTTCCAGCTCTGCCACCATTTCGGGGGTGATGTTGGTCAGACCCTGCTTCATCTCCGCGCGGGCCAGCGCCACCCACAGGCGGCGCCACGTGCGGAACTTGTTGTCGTCCGAGAAGATGTACTGCATCTCGTCGGAGGAATAGCGGGTCGAAAACGGGCTGATATAGCGGTCATGCTGAGACATTTAAGGTTTCCTCCTGAAATCACTCCCCCAGTCGCCTCCGGCGACAGCCCCCTCACAGAGGGGGCCTTGAGCCTCCCTCCCTGAGGGAGGTGGCACGGCGTCAGCCGTGACGGAAGGAGTTTTCTTATATCATACCATCAAATCTTGAAATAGTCTACGCCGCCTTCAAAGATCGGCTGATATTTGTCGCCGGTGACGTTCTTGTACAGGTACTCCCCGCTGCGCTCGGAGTGGCCCATCTTGCCGAAGACACGGCCGTCGGGGCTGGTGATGCCCTCGATGGCCAGCAGCGAGCCGTTGGGGTTGTAGCGCTGGTCCATGGTGGGCTGGCCGTCCAGATCAACGTACTGGGTGGCGACCTGTCCGTTCTTCACCAGCTCGTCCAGCACATTCTGCGGGGCCACGAAACGGCCCTCGCCGTGGCTGATGGCCACGGTGTGCTCGTCGCCCACCGCGCACTTGGACAGCCACGGGCTGCCGGTGGAGGCGATGCGGGTGCGCACCAGCATACTCTGGTGGCGGCCGATGGTGTTGAAGGTCAGGGTCGGGTCATAGGCCGTGATGGGGCGGATGTCGCCGTAGGGCACCAGACCCAGCTTGATGAGGGCTTGGAAGCCGTTGCAGATGCCCAGCATCAGGCCGTCCCGCTTGTGCAGCAGCTCGCGGACCGCCTCGGTGACGGCGGGGCTGCGGAAGAAGGAGGCGATGAACTTGGCGCTGCCGTCCGGCTCGTCGCCGCCGGAGAAGCCGCCGGGCAGCATGACGATCTGGCTCTTTCCAATGGCCTTCACCAGTGCCTCGCAGCTGGCGGTAACGTCCGCCGGGGTCAGGTTGCGGATGACCAGAATCTCAGGGTCTGCACCGGCCCGTGCAAAGGCCTTGGCGGTGTCGTACTCGCAGTTGGTGCCGGGGAAGACCGGGATGATGACCTTCGGCTTTGCGATGCCGATCTTGGGCGCGGCTGCGGGAGCCGCCAGCTTGCCGTCGATGGGTTCTACGTTGGCCCCGGCCTTGCGGTAGGGGTACACCGGCTCCAGCTTGGCTTCCCAGATCTCCTGCAGCTCGGCCATATCCATCTTCTCACCGCAGCACTCGAAGGTGTACTCCTTGGTGGTCTCGCCCAGCAGCTCACCGGCGGGCGAATCGGAAACCATTTCCAGCACGATGGAACCGTACATGGGCTCGAACATCTCGGCGGTGGACTTGTCGGCCATCATCTTGAAGCCGATGCGGTTGCCCAGACCCATCTTGAACAGGGCCTCGGCCAAGCCGCCGTAGCCCACGGAACAGGCCGCCGCCACCATGCCCTCTTCGATCATCTGCTCGACCATCTTGTAGTTGGCCTTCAGGGAGAAGAAGTTGGGGCAGCCGGTCTCCGGGTCCAGAATGGGCCGGATGAGCACCACGGTGCTTTCCGGCTTCTTGAACTCGGTGGAGACCACGCGGTTGGCCTTGCCGATGGCAGTGGCGAAGGAGACCAGCGTCGGGGGCACATCCAGCTGCTCGAAGGAGCCGGACATGCTGTCCTTGCCGCCGATGGAGCCGATGCCGAGGCCAATCTGGGCATCCAGTGCGCCCAGCAGAGCGGCCAGCGGCTTGCCCCAGCGTTCGGGCTTGGAGCCTAAACGCTCGAAGTACTCTTGGAAGGTCAGGTAAGCGTCCTCATACCGGAAGCCGGTGGCCACCAGCTTGGTCACGCTCTCCACCACGGCCATCCGGGCGCCGACGTACTGGTTGGCGCTCATCAGATAGGGGTTGTAGCCCCATGCCATGCCGGAGCAGGTGTTGGTCTCGCCGTCCACAGGCAGCTTTGCCACCATGGCGTTCTGCGGGGTCAGCTGGTAGGCGCCGCCGAAGGGCATCAGCACGGTGGCCGCGCCGATGGTGGAGTCGAACCGCTCAGAAAGGCCCTTCTTGCTGCAGACGTTCAAATCGCCCACCATGTTCTTCATCTTCTGGCTGAAGGTCAGGCCCTCCCACTGGGGCTGCCAAACCGTGGCCTTTTCCACGTGGACGTTCTGGTGCTTCTCGGCACCGTTGGAGTTCAGGAACTCGCGGCTGATGTTCACGATGGACACGCCGTTCCACACCATGTTCAGGCGCTTCTCCTCGGTGACTTTCGCCACAGGGGTAGCCTCCAGATTCTCTTCGGTGGCGATGGCGATGAACTTGTCCACGTCCTCCGGGGCAAGGGCCACGGCCATGCGCTCTTGGCTCTCGCTGATGGCCAGCTCGGTGCCGTCGAGGCCGTCGTATTTCTTGGTGACCTTGTTCAGGTCGATGTACAGACCGTCCGCCAGCTCACCGATGGCGACGGACACACCGCCCGCGCCGAAGTCGTTGCAGCGCTTGATCATCTTGCACGCATCCTCGCGGCGGAACAGGCGCTGGAGCTTGCGCTCGATGGGGGCGTTGCCCTTCTGGACCTCGGCACCGCAGTGGTCGAGGCTCTCAAGGTTGTGGGCCTTGGAGGAGCCGGTAGCGCCGCCGATGCCGTCACGGCCGGTGCGGCCGCCCAGCAGGACGATGACATCACCGGGGGCCGGGCATTCGCGGCGGACGTGGGAAGCGGGCGTTGCACCCACCACTGCGCCGATCTCCATCCGCTTGGCCACATAGCCGGGGTGGTAGATCTCATCCACCTGCCCGGTGGCAAGGCCGATCTGGTTGCCGTAGGAGGAGTAACCGGCGGCGGCAGTGGTCACCAGCTTGCGCTGGGGCAGCTTGCCGGGCAGCGTCTCGCTGACGGGCTTGAGCGGGTCGCCCGCGCCGGTCACGCGCATGGCCTGATAGACGTAGCTGCGGCCGGACAGCGGGTCGCGGATGGCACCGCCGATGCAGGTAGCCGCACCGCCGAAGGGTTCGATCTCGGTGGGGTGGTTGTGGGTCTCGTTCTTGAACAGGAACAGCCAATCCTCGTCCTTGCCGTTGACGTCGCACTTGATCTTGACGGTGCAGGCGTTGATCTCCTCGGACTCGTCGAGGTTCTTCAGGATGCCCTGCTTCTTCAGCTCCTTGGCACCGATGGTGGCAAGGTCCATCATGCAGCGGGGCTTGTTCTCCCGGCCAAGGTCCTTCCGCATGGCCATATAGCGGTCGAACGCAGCCTGAACCACCTCGTCGTCGATCTGGACATCATCCAGAATGGTGCCGAAGGTGGTGTGGCGGCAGTGATCGGACCAATAGGTGTCGATCATCTTGATCTCGGTGATGGTGGGGTCCCGCTTCTCGCTGCGGAAGTACTCCTGACAGAACTTGATGTCGCCGAGGTCCATGGCAAGGCCCTGCTTTGCGATGAAGTCCTTCAGGCCCTCCTCGTCCAGCTCGTTGAAGCCGTCCAGCACCTTCACCGCCGTGGGGATGGGGTACTCCATCTTGAGGGTGGTCTTGGGTTCCAGCGAGGCTTCGCGGGCCTCCACCGGGTTGATGACGTACTTTTTGATCTCGGCCACCTCGGCCTCGGTCAGGCTGCCCTGCAGCAGGTAGACCTTGGCGGAGCGCACCAGCGGGCGCTCGCCTTGGCTGATGAGCTGGATGCACTCGGCGGCGGAATCGGCCCGCTGGTCGAACTGGCCGGGCAGGTACTCCACCGCGAAGGACACGCCCTCGAACTGGGGCAGCTCGGCGTAGGTGTTGTCCACCGGCGGCTCGCTGAACACCGTGGAGGCGCACTGCTCAAACAGCGCCTCGTCGATGCCCTCGACGTCGTACCGGTTCAGCAGCCGCAGCCCCGTCAGGCCCGCTACCCCCAGCAGACTCATCAGCTCCTTCTTCAGCCCCTCGGCTTCCACATCGAAGCCGGGTTTCTTTTCAACGTAGATACGATATACCATAGGATTTTCCTCCATATGTTCAAATTCAACTGCCCACGGGCTTGCCCTCTCTGCCTTGCGGTACGCTGTGCTAAACAAAGGCGCAGCCTTCCCTCTGCCGGGCTTGCCCTCGGCCTACCGAAAGCACCCGCTAAACTGGGGCTCAGCGGCCCGGTCAGCGGGCTTGCCCTCTCTGCCTTGCGGTGCGCTGTGCTAAACAAAGGCGCAAGGTTCCCTCTGCCGGGCTTGCCCTCTCAGGCCGCCTAACGGCGTCCAGCTCCCCCAAAGTGGGAGCCCTTGGCAAAGGCGGAAAGTCTGAGCGCAGCGCCTGACGGCTCCTTTGCGGCAGCAGGGCGTAAAGTATAAACCGGGAAGCTTGGCGGACTGCCAAGGCCTCTCACTTTGGGAGAGGTGGCATCGCGAAGCGATGACGGAGAGGGCAAGCCCGCTGACAAGAACGCACCGCGTAAGTTTAGATTGAGGCTTTCGGAAGTCTGCCCCATCATTCGCGCCAGCTAAACCGGGGCGATGGCAAGCCCGCTTCCGGCAAAGCTGCACCTCAGTTTGGATATCCGGCCTTTGTTATTGCTCCGCAATCGCCTTCAGCGCCCGCAGGCCGATATCCGTGCGCTTATGCAGCTTCTCGAAGTGGATCTTCTCGGCGGCGGCATAGGCTTGGGTGATAGCGGCGGTCAGGCGGGGAGCCGTGGCGGTGACGCCCAGCACACGGCCGCCGTTGGTGACAAGGGTGCCGTCCTCCCGGATGGCGGTGCCGGAGTGGTAGACCGTGATGTTGGTCTCCCCTGCCAGCTGGCCGTCGGTCAGGCCGGAGATGGGCTTGCCCTTTTCATAGCTGACCGGGTAGCCGCCGGACGCCAGAATGACGCACGCCGCCGCGCCGTCCGAGAACTTCACCTCGGTGTCGGCCAGCGTGCCTTCGGTGCAGGCGGTCATGATCTTGAGCAGGTCGCTCTCCAGCAGCGGCAGCACCACCTGCGTCTCCGGGTCGCCGAAGCGGCAGTTGTACTCGATGACCTTGGGGCCGTCCGGGGTCAGCATCAGGCCGAAGTAGAGGCAGCCCTTGAAGGGGCAGCCCTCGGCGTTCATGGCCTTGATGGTGGGCAGGAAAATTTTCTCCATGCACTCGGCGGCGATGGCCGGGGTGTAGTAGGGGTTCGGGGCCACGGTGCCCATGCCGCCGGTGTTCAGGCCGGTGTCGTGGTCGTTGGCCCGCTTGTGATCCATGGACGACACCATGGGCTTGACCACCTTGCCGTCGGTAAAGCTCAGCACGCTGACCTCCGGGCCGGTGAGGAACTCCTCCACGACTACGTGGTTGCCGGACGCACCGAACTTCTTGTCCAGCATGATCTCCTTGACGCCGTCGGCGGCTTGCTGCTCGTCCTCGCAGATGAGCACGCCCTTGCCCAGCGCCAGACCGTCCGCCTTGATGACCACCGGGTACTTGCCCTCGGCCTTGATGTAGTCCATGACCTTGGCGGGGTCGTCGAAGGTCTCATACTTGGCGGTAGGGATGCCGTACTTCTTCATCAGGTCTTTGGAGAAGACCTTGGAGGCCTCGATGCGGGCAGCCGCCTTGTCCGGGCCGAAGGCCGGGATGCCGACCTTCGCCAGCGCATCCACCATGCCCAGTGCCAGCGGGTCGTCCTGCGCCACCACCACATAATCGAACTTTTCCTCCGCCGCAAAGGCCACCATGGCCTCCACATCGGTGGCCTTGATGTTCTTGCACTTGGCATCGTAGCCGATGCCGCCGTTGCCCGGCGCGCACCAGACCTCGCCGCAGTCCGGGCTCTTCTTCAGCGCCTTGATGATGGCGTGCTCCCGCCCGCCGCCGCCGACGACCAGTATTTTTTTAGACATTTTATAACCTCCCGAAACAGGTTCCTTCTTGGTCAGGTTGTACGAAGAGAAACCTTCTCTTTAGTGATGGAACAACCGGATGCCGCAGAAGGCCATCGCGATGTTGTATTTATTGCAGGTGTCGATGACCTGCTGGTCGCGGATGGAGCCGCCGGGCTGGACGATGGCGGTCACGCCGGAGCGGCGGGCCCGCTCGATGTTGTCGCCGAAGGGGAAGAACGCATCCGAGCCGAGGGACACGCCGGTGATCTGGCTGAGGTAGGCTTTCTTTTCCTCGGCCGTCAGGGGGGCGGGCTGCTCGGTGAAGGTCTCGGCCCAGACGTCGTCGCCGATGACATCCTCCGGCGTGTCGCCGATGTAAACGTCGATGGCGTTGTCGCGGTTGGGCTTCGAGACATCGTCCCGGAAGGGCAGGTTCAGCACCTTGTCCATGTGGCGCAGCTGCCAGTTGTCGGCCTTCTGGCCCGCGAGGCGGGTGCAGTGGATGCGGCTCTGCTGGCCCGCGCCCACGCCGATGGTCTGGCCGTTGTAGGCGTAGCAGACACTGTTGGACTGGGTGTATTTCAGGGTGATGAGGGCGAGGACCAGATCCCGCTTCTGCTCATCGGAGACGGTCTTGTTCTCGGTGACCCAGTTGGTCAGCATGGTGTCGGCGTTGATGGTCAGCTCGTTGCGGCCCTGCTCGAAGGTGATGCCGTACACCTGCTTGTGCTCCACGGGGTTGGGCTTGTAGTCCGGGTCGATGGCCACCACGTTGTAGTTGCCCTTCTTCTTGCCGGCAAGGATCGCCAGCGCTTCCGGCTCATAGCCGGGGGCGATGATGCCGTCCGACACTTCGTGCTGGATGAGCTTTGCAGTGGGCACGTCGCAGACATCGGACAGGGCGATCCAATCGCCGAAGGACGACATCCGGTCGGCACCGCGGGCGCGGGCGTAGGCGCACGCCAGCGGGGAGAGCACAGCGTCCGGGGCGATGTGGTACATCTTCCGCTCCACCTCGGTCAGGGGCAGACCCAGCGCTGCGCCCGCCGGGGACACATGCTTGAAGGAAGCCGCTGCGGGCTGGCCGCAGGCCGCTTTCAGCTCCTTGACCAGTTGGATGGAGTTGAGGGCATCCAGAAAATTGATGTAGCCGGGCTTGCCGTTCAGAACGGTCACGGGCAGGTCGGAGCCATCTTCCATATAAATGCGGCTGGGCTTCTGGTTGGGGTTGCAGCCGTACTTCAATGCCAGTTCGTTCATGGGTCTTCCTCCTTAGTTCTGTTTCTCTGCGGCCAGAGCCTCCAGCTCTTCGGGCAGCAGGGCGGGTTCTTCGGGGTCCTCGTCGTCGTTATAGACGGCGTCGTATTTGTTGAAGATCATGTCGCCGGTCTCGCCGGTGTCAAGGTCGATGACGCGGGCGAACAGGCTGACCTTGTTATCGGGGTTCAGGTTCTGCCACAGGCCGTGGGCGAAATCGCCGATGGTGCGGGGGCACGCAAAACGGAGCGGCTCCCCCTCAAAGCTGGGGATGGGGCTGCCGTTGTGCTTGTAGGTGCTGATGAAATGGCCCTCACCGGCCACGGGCTGCGGGTAATCGAAGAAATAGCGCTGGACGCTGTCGCCGTTGCCGTCGGCCGATTTCAGAATGCTCATCTGGTAGCTGCCGTCCTCGTACACCACCGCCGAGATGCGGGGGGTGTAGTTGGGGCCGTCCGGCTCAAAGGTGCGGGTGCGCAAAGCGTCCGCGAAGCTCTTGCCCCGGCTCATGAGGTCGTAGATGGTGTCGGTCTGGTCGCCGTTGGTCACGATCTGGGTCCTGCCCAGCGTCAGCACGGGATTATAGATGATGAGGCTGGGGTCTTCCAGCTTGTCGGGGTCGGCGGCCATGGTGCAGATGCCGCCCCGCTCCGGGATGGGGTCGAACACGCGGTTGCGGCTGTTCTCGCTGCGGCCCATGATGAAATAGCCGATGAACATCTGCCGCCCATCCGGGGCCATGGCCACCGCGATGCCGCGGCCGGGGTACTCGTTGGATGCCAGATACTCGTTCAGATTGATTTTCTCCATAAGGTTCTCCTTTAGCACACGCTTCGTCTCACAGCGGAGCCCGGCATTTTTGTTTTTCGCACTTGTTTGCCGTCCTGCCAAGGGCTCCCCTACTAGGGGAGCTGGCGAGCCAAAGGCTCGACTGAGAGGTTATTCGATCTCTCCACTGCAAACCATGGCAACGGCCTTGGGCAGGAGCTTCCACTCCGCCTGTTCCATCACCCGCTTCTGCAACACTTCGGGGGTGTCGCCGGGCAGGATGTCCACGGCCTTTTGCAGCAGGATGGGCCCGCCGTCGCACTCCTCATTCACAAAGTGGACGGTGGCACCGGTCACCTTGCAGCCGCGGGCCAGCGCCGCTTCGTGGGGGCGCAGACCGTACATGCCCGGCCCGCAGAAGGACGGGATGAGCGCCGGGTGGACGTTCAGGATGCGGCGCGGGTAGGCCGCAATGACGCTGGGCCCCAGCACGGAGAGGAACCCGGCCAGCACCACAAGGTCGATGTGGTGGGTTTTCAACTGGTTCAGCAGAGCGGCGTCGAAATCTTCGCTGCTTTCGTAGTCCCTGCGGCGGACCACCACGCTTTCCACCCCGGCCTTGGCGGCCCGCTCCAGCGCATAGACGCCGGGCTTGGAGGCCACCACCAGCGTGATCCTGCCGTTGGGGTTCTCCCCGCGGGCCTCGCTGTCCAGCAGGGCCTGTAAATTGGTGCCGCCGCCGGACACTAGCACAGCAATGTTCAGCACAGTTCGACCCCCTCGCCCTCTGCGATGACGCCCAGCTTGTAAGCCTCCGGCTCACCGTTGGCGTGGAGGATGTCCAGTGCCTTGTCGGCCTGTTGGGCGGGCACGGTCAGCACCATGCCGACGCCCATGTTGAAGGTATTGAACATGTCGTGCTCGGAGATATTGCCCACCTTCTGCATCAGGTGGAAGAGGGCCGGGGTGCGGACGTCCGCCTTCTTGATGCGGGCGCAGCAGCCCTTCTTCAGGCTGCGGGGGATGTTCTCGTAGAAACCGCCGCCGGTGATGTGGGAGATGCCCTTGACGTCCACCTCTTCCAGCACCTTGAGCACCGGCTTGACGTAGATCTTGGTGGGGGCCAGCAGAGCCTCGCCCAGCGTCTTGCCGGAAAGCTCTGCCGGGGCAGTCTTCAACACGTCGGGGTCCTTGTCGATATCAAAGATCTTGCGCACCAGCGAGAAACCATTGGAGTGCACACCGGTGGAGGGCAGGGCGAGGATGACGTCGCCGGGCTTCATGGTGTCGTTGTTCAGGATCTTCTCCTTGTCCACGACGCCCACGGTGAAACCGGCCAGATCGTATTCGTCCTCCGGCATCATGCCCGGATGCTCAGCCGTCTCGCCGCCCACGAGGGAGCAGTCGGCCTGAACGCAGCCCTCAGCCACGCCCTTGACGATCTCGGCGATCTTTTCGGGGAGATTCCGGCCGCATGCGATGTAGTCGAGGAAGACCAGCGGCTTGGCACCGGCGCAGATGACATCGTTGACGCACATGGCCACGCAGTCAATGCCGATGGTATCGTGCTTGTCCATGATCATGGCGATCTTCAGCTTGGTGCCCACGCCGTCGGTGCCGGAGATCAGGACGGGGTGCTTGTAGCCCGTGCAGTCCAGCTCGAACAGGCCGCCGAAGCCGCCAAGACCGCCGATGCAGTGCTCGTTCATGGTGCGGGCGACATACTGCTTCATCAGTTCAACAGAGCGGTAACCGGCGGTGATATCCACACCGGCGGCTGCATAACTTTCCGAATAGCTCTTTTCCATGGTCTTACTCTCCTAACTTTTTCTCGTCCTTGGGACGGTCGTTCAGGTGGCGTTCGTGAATATCGGTCGAAAGCACCTCGTCGGGCTTCACGGCATATTCCCCGGTGAAGCAGGCGGTGCAGAAGCCGCAGTTGGCACCCTTGGCCAGCTGGACCACATGCTCCGTGGAAAGGTAGCCCAGCGTGTCCGCCCCGATGATCTCGTTGATCTGGGCCACGGTGCGGCCCGTGGCCACCAGCAGCTTCTGGTCGGGGATGTCGGTGCCGAAGTAGCAGGGGTATTTGAAGGGGGGTGCCGACACGCGGAAGTGAACCTCCGCCGCCCCGGCGTCCCGCAGCAGCTTGATGATGCGGGCGGAGGTGGTGCCGCGCACGATGGAGTCATCCACCAGCACCACCCGTTTGCCCTTCACGGTGCTGGACACCACGTTCAGCTTGATGCGCACGCTGTTCTCGCGCTGCTTCTGGCTGCCCTGAATGAAGGTGCGCCCGATGTATTTGTTCTTGATGAAGCCGATGCCGTAGGGGATGCCGCTCTCCTCGGAGTAGCCCAGCGCGGCGTCCAGACCGGAATCCGGCACGCCGATGACCACATCGGCCTCCACGGGATGTTCCTGTGCAAGGAACCGGCCCGCCTGTTTGCGTGCCTCGTGGACCGAGCAGCCCTCAATGATGCTGTCCGGGCGGGAGAAATAGATGTACTCGAAGACGCACATCTGGGTATCCTTCCGGCCGCAGTGATCCTTGATGCTCCGCAGCTCACCGCTGCGGGTGTCCACCACCACGATCTCGCCGGGCTCCACGTCCCGCAGCAGGGTCGCTCCGGCGGCGTCCAGCGCGCAGCTCTCGCTGGCGAAGACGTAGCCGCCGCCGGGCAGCGCGCCGATGCACAGGGGCCGGTAGCCGCGGGGGTCGCGCACCGCGATGAGCTTGGTGGACGACATGATCACAAGGCTGTAGGCTCCCTCTAAAACATCCATGGTCTTGCTGATCGCCGTCTCGATGCTGCCCATCCGCAGCCGGTTCCGGGTGACGAGGTAGCAGATGACTTCGGTATCGGAGGAGCCGTGGAAGATGGCGCCCTCATTTTCCAGCTGGCGGCGCAGCTCCAAGGCGTTGGTCAGGTTGCCGTTGTGGCACAGGGCCATGGTGCCCCGCCCGTGCCGGACGATCATGGGCTGGGCGTTGGCCCGCACCCGGCTGCCCGCCGTTGCGTAGCGGACGTGACCGGTGGCCATGTGAGCTGCCGGGCTGGAAATACTGGCCAGCACCGCCGGGGTGAACACCTCGTTCACAAGGCCGAGGTCCCGGTGGCCGGTGATAACGCCGTCCTCGTTCACCGCGATGCCGCAGCTCTCCTGCCCGCGGTGCTGCAGCGCGTACAGCGCCGAGTAGGCGGCAGCCGCCACATCCTCGGTGCCCGCGCGGTCATAGATGCCAAAAACGCCGCACTCTTCGTGAAGCGGATATGCAAAATCAGACATTAGAGTTCCTCAATTTCTTTCTGCAGTTTCTGTTCCTTGGCGGCGATCTGCCATGCCATCGCGGCGCGCTCGTCGGTCAGCTTGGCGGCCAGCTCGTCGTCGCTCAGCGCGAGGATCTCCGCCGCCAGCCATGCGGCGTTCTTTGCGCCGTTCAGGGCCACCGTGGCCACCGGGATGCCGCTGGGCATCTGCACCGTGGCCAGCAGCGCGTCCATGCCGTCCATGGCGCCGCCCTTCATGGGGATGCCGATGACCGGCAGGGTGGTGTTGGCTGCAAAAGCACCGGCCAGATGCGCCGCCATGCCCGCCGCACACAGGATGACGCCGAAGCCGTTGTCCTTGGCGCTCTTGGCGAAAGCCGCCGCCTCAGCAGGGGTGCGGTGGGCCGAAAGGATGTGCGCCTCAAAGGGGATGCCCAGCGCCTTGAGCTGGCTGCACGCGCCCTTTACCACCGGCCAATCACTGTCCGAACCCATGATCACAGCAACTTTACGAATCATATTCCGAAGCCTCTCTTTCTCTTTCCCGTGTCCACACAAACAAAAAAGGCTGTGGTGTGCCTACACCACGGCCTTCTGCTCCTGCGAAATCTGCAAAGTGTTCCCACACAAAGTTACACGGGTTCCCTGCACTGCACCCGCACGCGGACGACGAATGACCTCATGCAGCATTTCCAGCATTCCGTAACCCCTCCGAACTTCTATGGGAAACTCACTTTTCCATCCTCTGCAAACGGCGCGGCAGACCCGCACCGTCCTTCTGATAGATACAGTTTACGGCAAAATATCCGCTTTGCAAAGGGTGTTTGGGCAATTTCTCCCTTGTGTTCTCTTGCTCCAAAAAACTTTCAAAAGTTTTGTGCAGTTTCGACACTCATTTTCTTTTTAAGTATGACTTATTTGTAAGGTATGATTTTTTAACTTTCAGGTTGTTCTCCTGCGGGAAGGCGTGCCTCCATACAACCTCTCTGTCTCACTTCGTTCGACATCTCCCCTTGTAGGGGAGACTCTGGCGAAACCAGAAACTCTGCGGGGACTGCCAAGGGCTCCCCTACTAGGGGAGCTGGCAATGCGAAGCATTGACTGAGAGGTTGTACGAAGGAAACCCTTTCAAAAAATAATTTTCGCCGTCGTCGCCCGCGCCGCCTTGATGAGGTCGGCGGGAACGCAGCACACCTGCGTGCCGATGCGGCCGCCGGAGACGTAGACCTTCTCCTGCGCCAGCACGCTTTCGTCAAAAACGGTCACATACTGCTTTTTCATGCCCACCGGGCTGCAGCCGCCCCGGACGTAGCCCGTCACCTTGTTGATGTCGGCCACATGAATCATGGCGACGCTCTTTTCGCCCACGCTGCGGGCGGCAGCTTTCAGGTCCAGCTCCGCCGCCACCGGAATCACGAAGACGAAGTAGTTCCGGCTCGCCCCCTGTGTCACCAGTGTCTTGTACACGCACGCCGGGTCCTCGCCCATGCTCTGCGCCACATGGATGCCGTCCACGGCCACCCCCTCCTCGTGGGGGTACTCGTGGGCCGTGTAGGCCACCTTTGCCCGCTCCAAGATCCTCATTGCGTTCGTTTTTGCTTCTTTGCCCATGGTATGATCCCTCTTTGAATTTCTGAATGATTTTGAATTTTTCGTGGTGTCTTTCCCCTGCCGTATCTTGCGCAGTGCTAAACAAAGGCCCTGTCGCCCCGGTTTAGATGACGCTTACGATGGGATAGGCTTTCAAAAGCCTCAATCTAAACTTACGCGGTGCGTTCTTGTCAGCGGCCTTGCCCTCTCCGTCATCGCTTCGCGATGCCACCTCTCCCAAAGTGAGAGGCCTTGGCAGTCCGCCAAGTTTCCCGGTTTATACTTTACGCCCTGCTGCCGTAAAGGAGCCGAAGGCGCTGCGCGGAGACTTTCCGCCTTTGCCAAGGGCTCCCCCTTTGGGGGAGCTGGCGCGAAGCGCCTGAGAGGGCGAGGATGCCTCCGGCGAGACTTCGCCTCAGTTTAGCAGTTACTCGCGGCGGGGCGAAGTCCCATCCACTCCCCTATTCTACCACTTTCTCAAAAAAATATCAAAATCCTCTTGACTTCAGGAAACTGAAGTGATATGATAAGCCCATGCTTCAGGAAACTGAAGTTTGACGAAACAAGCTTACGGCAATGGAGCCGGTCTCCGGTGCCGTTTTTGAGAGGAAAAAGGCAAAGGAGAGATTCCTATGATCATCGTATTGAAACAGGACGCCCCCGACGTACAGATCCACGAATTCTGCCGCGAGCTGGAAAGCATGGGCCTCCAGATCAACGACTCCAAGGGCAGCGACACCCACATCCTCGGCCTCATCGGCGACACCAAGGCCGTTGCTGAGAGCTGGGTGCTGGCGAACCCGGTGGTCGAGACCTGCCGCCGCGTGTCCGAGCCTTATAAGAAAGCCAACCGCAAGTTCCACCCGGACGACAGCATCATCGACGTGGACGGTGTGAAGATCGGCGGCGGCAATTTCGCGGTCATTGCAGGCCCCTGCAGCATCGAGAGCGAGGAGCAGATCACCTACTGTGCTCAGCGCGTGAAGGCCGCCGGTGCTTCCCTGCTGCGCGGCGGCGCGTTCAAGCCCCGGACCTCGCCTTACTCCTTCCAAGGGATGCGCAGCGAGGGCCTCGACCTGCTCAAGCTGGCCCGCCGCGCCACCGGCTCCCCCATCGTCACCGAGATCATGAACACCGAGCACCTGCCCCTGTTCGAGAACGTGGACCTCATCCAAGTCGGTGCCCGCAACATGCAGAACTTCGAGCTGCTCAAGGCCGTCGGCCGCCAGAAGAAGCCCGTCCTGCTCAAGCGCGGCCTTGCCAACACGCTGGAAGAGTTCGTGATGAGTGCCGAGTACATCATGGCCGAGGGCAACGAGAACGTCATCCTCTGCGAGCGCGGCATTCGCACCTTCGAGACCAGTATGCGCAACACCCTCGACCTTGCGGGCGTGGTCATGCTCCACAAAATGACCCACCTGCCCGTCGTCGTGGACCCCAGCCACGCCTGCGGCCACGCATGGATGGTGCCCCAGCTGGCCAAGGCAGCCGTCGCCGCCGGTGCCGACGGCCTGATGATCGAGGTCCACAACAACCCCGCCAAGGCCAAGTGCGACGGCGCCCAGAGCCTGACCCCCGACCAGTTCGATGAGCTGATGCAGTTCGTCAGCAAGGAAGTCGAATTCTTCGGCAAGAAGATGAACTGATTTTTCTACCCGGAAGCTTCTCCGCTGTGGAGGAGCTTCTTTTTATTTGCCCCTGTTTGTGCTATACTATAGTATATTTTTGAAACACGAGGTCATCAACATGAAAGCACATATCGCACGCAACCAGAACGCCGGGGTCCCGCTGGCGCTGGGCTGGAACCTCTCCGCTGCCGACCGCGGCATCTTGGAGGGCATGGCTCCCGCCTTCGGGATGAAGCTGCTCCTCGTCTCCCCCGCCGACGCGGGCAAGACGGTGGCACAGCTGCTGGGCGAAGTAGCGACGAAGAGCACCCGCACGCTGGTGCTGGAACCCAGCGCCTACCCGCCGGCCCTCGTTCTCGCCAACTTCAAAGATAAGGACGTGGACACCCTGCTGGACCTGATGAAACAGGCGCAGGTGAACATCCCCCTCAAGGCCGTGGTCACCCCCACCAACAAGAGCTGGGTCTTCGGCGACCTGCTGGCCCACCTGCAGGAGGAGCACGCCACCTTCACTGCCGCAAAGGAGACCACCCAAGCATGAACATCCGACGCATCCTGTCCGTTTTCCTTTCTGCCGCCCTCTGCCTGAGCCTGCTGGCCGGGTGCGGCGGGGCCGCTTCGTCCGGCTCCGGCAGCACTTCCGGCACCGCCGACGGCCCGCAGCGCTACTCCACCGTCTTCTACGATGCCTTCGACACCGTGACACAGGTCATCGCCTACTGCGACAGCGAAGCGAACTTCAACGCTCAGATGACCGCCCTTCACGCAGACCTGCTGGAATACCACAAGCTCTACGACATCTACAACGACTATGACGGCATCGTGAACGTCAAGACCATCAACGACAACGCGAGCAAGGCCCCCGTCACGGTGGACGACAAAATTTTGGGGATGCTGGAACTGGCCCAGCAGATGTACGACACCACGGGCGGCAAGCTGAACATCGCCATGGGCAGCGTGCTGAATATCTGGCACAACTACCGCGAAGCCGCCCTTGCCGATGACGACGACTCCAACAACCAGCTTCCCACGCAGGAAGAGCTGGCCTCCGCCGCCCAGCACTGCAGCATCGGAAACCTCGTCATCGACGATGACGCCAAGACCGTCTACCTCGCCGACCCGGAAATGTCGCTGGACGTGGGCAGCGTGGGTAAAGGCTACGCCGTGGAAATGGCGGCACAGGCCGCCGAGGCGCGGGGCCTGACCAGCGCCCTCATCAGCGTGGGCGGCAACCTCCGAGCCATCGGCACCAAGCCCGACGGCTCCGCGTGGGTCGGCGGCGTGGAGAACCCGTGGGACTCCTCCGAGGTCTACACCACAGCCAGTTCCACCGTCGCCGCCGTGAAGATGAGCGACCTTTCCCTCGTCACCAGCGGCGACTACCAGCGCTACTACGTCGTGGACGGCGTCCGCTACCACCACCTCATCGACCCGGCCACCCTTCAGCCCGCCGCCTACTTCGACAGCGTGAGCGTCCTCGCCCCCGACTCCGGCGTGGCCGACTGTCTCACCACCGGCCTGTTCTGTATGCCGCTGGAAGAAGGCCAAGCCCTCGTCGAATCCCTCGACGGCGTGGAGGCCCTCTGGTGCACCACCGACGGCCAAGTGATCCCGTCGAGCGGCTGGAGCAGCCACAGCAATTGATCCAAAGACACAAAAAGACCTGACAGTTTTCCCGCTGTCAGGTCTTTTTTGTTGTCACAATGTCTCCCGGAATGCCTTCCACGGGCCCGCGCGGCCGGTCAAGCGATCGGCAGTCTCCTCGCCGAAGTCTGCTTTCAGCTTCTCGTAAGCTTCCCGCAGCTTTACCGGGCGGGAGGTCGTGTTGTGGGTGTCGGAGGCGATCACATCAATGACGCCCTTCCGCAGCCAGCGGTCTACCCGTCGCTTCTGCCAGAAACCGCCCGGCTCCAGCACGGTGGAGCAATTCATCTGGCACGCAATGGGGTACCGTGCTTTCAGCTTTTCCAACAGCCCGCGCTGCTCAAGGCAGCGGTAGCGTTCCACATGGGCCACGAGGATGGAATACCCGCACCCGGCCACCTGTTCCAGCCCTGTTTCCAGCTCTTTGGCCGACGTCTGGGGCAGATATTCCATCAGCACCCAGTCGGTGTCTGCCAGCGTCGGGAGGCCGGATTCTCTGGCCGCGTCCCGCAGCATGGGGTTATACAGCAGCTCCGCGCCCGGATAGAGGTTCAGCTCATAGCCTTTGGCGCGGCAATAGTCCCGCGCCGATTCCAGATGGCGCGCATACGTCTCCTGCGGGAACCGCTCCAGACCCGGCGCTGCATGGGAGGTCGCAAACAGAGTGGTTACACCGTTTTCGCTGGCCGCATCCAGCATCGCCCGCATCTGCTCCTCCGACCGTGCGCCGTCGTCCACCCCGTACACGAAGTGGGCATGAATATCCAGAAAATCTCCTGCCATGGGCTCAGCCCTTCTTTTTTTCGTCTGCGCCCTTTTCGTCTGCGCCCTTTTCGTAGGCCTTGTAGTAGCTGTAATAGTGCGATTTGTAGTAATATTTCTTGTTCGTAAAGCCGTCGTAATCCACCTGATTCAGGATGGTGCCGAGGATGGGGCAGCCGGAGTTCTCCAACTGTGCCTTTGCATCGATCAGCTCCTGCCGGTGGACCTGATTGTAGTTCACGACCAGCAGGATGCCGTCGCAGTATTTGGCGATCTCGGCCGCATCAATGACCACACCCACCGGGGCCGCGTCCACGATCACATAGTCATATGCCTCGGCCAGACGATCCAGCAGCGCTTGGAACCGGTTCGACGACAACAGTGGGAGTGGGTTGAGCAGATCGCGGCCCACGGGCACAAAATCCATACCGGCGACATTTGTCTTGTACAGCACTTCGTCCTGCTCGGCGATGCCCGCAAGATAGTGCGACAGGCCGTACTTCTTCGAGTCCTGCGGGAACTTGACGCCATAGGCGCTGACGATCCTGCTCCGCCGCAGGTCGGTGTCCACCAGAGCGATCCGCTTGCCGCGCTCCGCCAGCTTCCGGGCCAGACTCAGGCTCGAAAAGCTCTTGCCCTCCGAAGCGCGGGAACTGGTCAGCATCAGCTTTTTGGTATCCCTGCCCAGAAACGAGATGTTGGTGGAGAGGGTGTTGAAGGCCTCGTTCACCGGGTAACTCAGCTGCGGAAGTTTTCTAAATTCAAGCGTATTCACAGCGTTTTTCCTCCCGGCAGCTTCAGACCGCCCTCCTTCTGGTGCTTGGGTTCCTCGCCCTTTTCCAGCGGAATGACCGCCAGCGTCACCAGACCCGTATACTTCTTGATGTCGTCTGCCGTCTTGTAGGTATCATCCATCAAATCGAGCAACACGAACACGCCCGCGCAGACCACAAAGCCCAGCATTGCCCCCAGCATGATCGTCCTCGTCTTGTTGGGGCTGACGGGCGCGGTGGGCACCAGCGCCGTGGACATGATGGAGGGCTTATCCGTCACCATCTTCTTGGCGATGTATTCCCGCACGACCTCCGCGTACTTGTTCGCGATATCCGCAGCCTCCTGCGGGTCCTCCGAAGTCACCGATATCTTCAGCATCCGGGTGTTGGAGGCGTTCGACACCGAGAGCATCGAGTCCAGCTGCCCATAGGTATAGGGCAGGTCCAGCTCTGAGATGACCTGTTCCTGCACCTCCCACAGGTGGAAGACTTGGATGTAGTCATCGGTCAGCTCCGAACCGATCTGAAGGTCGGAGATATTGATGGCGGAATCCTTCCGGCTGATCACGTAGAGCGTGGAGGATGCCTGATACTTCGGCGTTACGAAAAACACCACTGCCACTGCCGCGATCAGCGCACAGGCCACCGTGGCCGCCGCGATCTGCTTCCACTTGCCCAGCAGCACATAAAACAGCTCCAGCAGATCGATGGTCTCTTCGTTCACCTCCGGGTTCGTATCCGGGCGGGGCAGGTTCCCCTCTTTGCGGAGCATCTGGTTATCTGACACAGTATCGTTCTCCCTCTTTTATGGAAACTACAGTAAAACGGAAAGAAGGCGGTGGCAGCAAATGCCACCGCCCTCTGTAAACTTACGAAAGGTGTTCGCTCAGGCTCAGACCTTTGCAATCTTCTTGATCGCGACCAGAGTCACGTTCCTCTTGCCGATCTTCTTCAGCAGAGCACCGGTCAGCTTGACCTGAATCTTGCCGTCCTTGACAACGCCGCTGGTCACGGCGATCTTCTCGTAAGTCACGGTGCCGTCCTTGCCGACCACGGGGACCATGACCAGAACGGTCACCTGCTCGTTCTCCGTGCAGGCGGCGTCGATGACAGCGCTGCTCAGAGAAGCGGTAACCTTGGTGCGGTTGAACAGCGGGGTCTGCTCGCTGGTCACAGTCCGAACAGCGATGACCTCGATCTTCTCCTCAGCCGTTGCACCAACGGTCTCCTTCAGCTCCTCGGTAGAAGAAGCCAGCTCTTTCACGACCTCAGCGGACTGTGCCACGGTGGCCTCGGTCTCCTCGGTGCTGATGGATACACGGTCAAAACCGGTGGTCTCAACGGCAACATCCGCCTTGATCTCGTCAGCAACGGTCTTGCTGGGAGTTGCTGCAAAAGCAGCAGCACCCATGCTCAGGATCAGTGCACCCGTCAGAATAACACTTGCGATACGTTTCATGATGATAACTCCTTTCAAATCTCCACCACACCCCAATCAAATGTGGCTTTATCGTAAACGCCCTCACCGGGCATCCACTTTCACTCTACCGGCTCCCAGAACAACTCCAGCACCGCCTGTTCGATGGAACCGGCGTCCGGATAAAATTCTGTAAAGCCATCGTCAGCGGTCTTGTGCTCGCCGGTCAGTCCCAGTGCGGGTTCCAGCGTATAGTCTCTGGCGTTCCACACCTCGTTGATGATCCGGCCCCGCGCCATATCTGTGACCAGATACGGCTGCAATTCGTCGTACAGGTCTGCGGTAAACTGTTCGCTGGCCCGGACTTTCTGCCCCAGCTGCGCTGCCAGCTGGCTCAGGAACTCCTCTTGGCGCTTCATGCGGGACTCGTTGGTGCCGTCACCGACCGTCATCCGGCTCCGGACGAAGGTCTCTGCCTGATCTCCCTGCAGCGTCAGGGTCGCGCCTTTCGTCATGGCCGGGTCGATCTCGGAAAAGTCATCCTCCAAGGTCACCGTCACGCCGCCCGCCAGATCGTTCAGCGTCGAGATGCCGTCCAGATTCATCGCCAGATAAAAATCAATGGATTCATCCTGCAGCAATCCCTCGGCCGCTTGGCGCGCATACTCGCAGCTTTCTTCCTTGCCGTCGCCGAAACCGTGGGCCAGACTGATCTGCATTTCCTTGGTGCCGACGGGGCTGCCAAAATAGCCCAGCACCGTGCATTCCGCCATGGTGTCGCGGTCGATCTTCAACTGCCGGATGGTCTTGTTTTCCGAGTCGATGACGATCACGCGCTGGAAATCCGCTTGGCCTCCCTCATAGGAGCCCTCGCTCTCCACCTCGCTGTCATGATCCACGCCCATCACAAGGATGGAGGTCAGGTTCTCGCGGCGGCGATAGGTCACCCCGCCAACTTCCCGCGTCTCCACCGTCTCGGTCTGGGTCAAGTCTCCGCGCACCGCTTGCGCATCGCGCGTTTCCAGCCAACGACCGCCCGCGTACAGCGCCGCACCCAGCAGGATCAGCACCGCCACTGCCACCGGAACCAGCCATTTTTCCCGGCTCCCGGCCCGATCAAATCGTTTCAAAAGTTTTCTTCCACTCCTCAAGGATCATTGGCATTAAGATATCATACCTTCTATAGAGTATACCCCTTTCTCCAGTAATTTGTCAATCATTTCTACCAATATTTTCACTTGTTGCGTCGTAAATCTAAAAAGCCCGGAGAGAAAACGACGAAGGTCGTGTTTCTCTCCGGGAAGTTCATTTGATATCCAATTCCGGCGGCACGTCGATCTCATCCGAGACATACCTGCCGTTCTTTTTCCGCTGACGCACGCACTCGGTGAGCAGATACTCGATCTGCCCGTTCACCGAGCGGAAGTCATCCTCCGCCCATGCGGCAATGGCGTCGTAAAGCTTCGCGTTCAGACGGAGCGGGACCTGTTTTTTCGGTTCGGCCATCAGTACAGGCTACCGCTGTTCACAATGGGCTGAGCGTCACGGTTGCCGCAGAGCACCACCAGCAGGTTGGAGACCATTGCTGCCTTGCGCTCATCGTCAAGCTCCACCACCTTGTTTTCATTCAGACGTTCCAGCGCCATTTCCACCATGCCGACCGCACCATCCACGATCATCTTGCGGGCGTCGATGATGGCGCTGGCCTGCTGGCGCTGGAGCATGACGGCTGCGATCTCCGGCGCGTAGGCCAGATAGGTGATGCGCGCTTCGATGATCTCGATGCCCGCCTCAGTCACATTTTTCTGGATCTCGTCTTGGATGCGCTTGGCCACGACTTCGGAGGAACCGCGAAGGCTGCCCTCATCGGCCACACCGTCGCCGGTGGTGTCCACATTGGGAGACACATCGTAAGGGTACACCCGCACGACATTGCGCAGGGCGCTGTCACACTGCAAAGACAGGTACTCCTTGTAGTTGTCCACATGGAAGACCGCCTTTGCGGTATCGGTCACGCGCCAGATGACCGCAATGCCGATCTCCACCGGGTTGCCGAGGCAGTCGTTGATCTTCTGGCGGGAGTTATTCAGGGTCATCATCTTGAGCGAGATCTTCTTGCTGGTCAGCCCAGCGGTCTGGGTGCTGCCGCTGCCGCCTGTCTTGAACTGGGTGTTTTCCCCGTTGTTCACGTCTCCGCTCTGGCTCAGGCGGGTGCCCGCGGCCGGGTTGACGGCGGTGCAGAAGGGGTTCACCCAGTAAAAGCCCTGTCCTTTCAGGGTGCCGATGTAATCGCCGAACAGGGTAAGCACCAGCGCTTCCTGTGGCTTGAGGACCCTCAGGCCGCAGAGCACAAAGATGCCCGCGACCACATACACGATGGACACGATCAACAGCGGCACACCCAGAATGTAGTTTTCCAGTTCCATCTGGAACGCGGCCAGCACAAAGGCAGCGATCGCCGCCACATAGCCCGCCAGCGTCAGCAGCAGGACGGCCATGCCGTTTTTCTTCGTTTGCAGGATCTTTTCTTCCATAACAGAGTTCCTCCTTGTCAGATCTGGAAGTGTTTCTTTCTGATATCATAATCATATCATTTTGTTCTGGCATTGTCAAGACTTCCGGAAGGAGCCGCATACAAAAAAGACGCTCCCGCCTTTCGACGAGAGCGCCTTCATTTTCAAGAATAAAGATTCAAGAAAGAACGTTCAGGGGGACCAAATTACTTGATCTCGACCTTAGCGCCAGCCTCTTCCAGCTTCTTCTTGATGTCCTCAGCCTCAGCCTTGGAAGCCTTCTCCTTGACAGCCTTGGGAGCGCCGTCAACGATAGCCTTAGCTTCCTTCAGGCCCAGACCGGTGATCTCCTTGACCAGCTTGATGACCTGCATCTTGGTAGCGCCAGCCTCAGCCAGGATGACGTCGAACTCGGTCTTCTCTTCCTCAGCGGCAGCAGCAGCGCCAGCAGCAGCGGGAGCAGCAGCAGCAACAGCAGAAACGCCGAACTCTTCGCAGTATGCGTCGATGAGTTCCTTCAGCTCCAGAACGGACAGCTCCTTGACGGAGTCGATGATGGCAGTAATCTTCTCAGAAGCCATGGTAGTAACCCTCCAATATAAATGGTTTGTTTGTTGATTTCAGATGATTTTTAAGCAGCGGTCACGCGGCCATCAGGCAGCGGGCTCCTCCTGCTTGTCGGCATAAGCCTGCATTGCAACGGCCAGACCAGACAGAGTGCTGGTGAGGGCGCCTGCAAACATGGACAGCATGCCTTCGCGGTTGGGCAGCTTTGCGATGGCGTTGGTCTCGGCAGCGTCCATGACCTTGCCTTCCATGAAGCCAGCCTTCACGACGAACTTCTTGGACTTATCGCCATCCTGATACTTGCACAGGATGCGGGCAGCGGACATGGGGTCTTCCTCGTGAGCAAAAGCGATAGCGGTATCGCCCTTGAAGTTCTCGGACAGGCCCTCCAGAGAAGTACCCTTAACAGCCAGACGCAGCATGGTGTTCTTCACGACCATGTAATCGACGCCTGCCTCACGCAGCTCCTTACGGAGCTTGGTGTCGTTCTCGACGTTAATGCCGCCGTAAGCGACGACGCAGCCGGAAACCGCACTCTCAAACTTTGCCTTCAGATCAGCGACGTAAGCCTGCTTTTCAGAAAGAATCTTTGCACTGGGCATTCGGTTTCACCTCGTTTCAAAAACTTGTATCGAAAAACCGGAGTTCTGCATGAAAAAAGCCTCTTTCCCGCACTGTGTCCGAGAAAGAGGCATAAAACAACGTTACGCGCGTTTCTCGGCAGGCGGCATAGCCTTACGCTGGAACTCCAGCACCTGCTGTCTCAAAAACAGCATGATTATTTTACCGCAAACGCGCGGTGTTGTCAAGTACTTTTTTGAAGATTTTTATTTTCCTCTATTTCGCTCCCCTGCTAGAGGAGCCGACTGCGCCAAAGCGCAGACGGAGAGGTTTTATTTCTTCAAATCAGACACCGTACTTCAGAGTGTTCAGGCGGATGCCGGGGCCCATCGTGGTAGCGATGGTAGCGCTCTTGAAGTAGGTACCCTTTGCAGCAACGGGCTTTGCCTTTGCAATGGCGCTCATAACGGTGTCGAGGTTGGTGTACAGCTTCTCAGCACCGAAGGATGCCTTGCCCACGGGGACATGGATGATGTTCTGCTTGTCCAGACGATACTCGATCTTACCAGCCTTGGCCTCGGTGACTGCCTTGCCCAGATCGGGAGCGACAGTACCAGCCTTGGGGTTGGGCATCAGGCCGCGGGGGCCCAGCACCTTACCGAGACGGCCAACGCGGCCCATCATGTCAGGGGTGGTGACAACAACGTCGAAGTCCATGAAGCCGCCGGCGATGCGGGCGATCAGCTCGTCATCACCAACGATGTCAGCGCCGGCTGCCTCAGCAGCAGCGGCAGCAGCGCCCTTTGCGATGGCGCAGACGCGGACAGTCTTGCCGGTGCCGTTGGGCAGAACGACAGCGCCGCGGACCTGCTGGTCAGCATGGCGGCCGTCAACGCCCAGACGGACGTGCAGCTCAACGGTCTCGTCGAACTTGGCGGAAGCGGTCTTGCAAGCCAGCTCCAGAGCCTCGTTCATATCATACAGCTTAGAAAAATCGACCTGCTTAGCAGCATCGACATAGTGCTTGCCATGTTTCATTGTATATCCTCCTATGTGGTCATGCGGGCAGTCTTATGCCCTCCCACTGTTGTTGTCTCAGCCCTCGACGGTGACGCCCATGGAGCGGCAGGTGCCACGGACCATGCTGCATGCAGCTTCCAGAGAAGCAGCATTCAGGTCGGGCATCTTGGTCTTTGCGATCTCTTCCACCTGAGCGGCAGTCAGAGAAGCGACCTTTTCCTTGTTGGGCTTGCCGGAAGCGGTGTTGATGCCAGCGGCCTTC
>ERZ1673737.466-NODE-466-length-51899-cov-6.302870_pt1 | contig 51899 bp, 45 predicted proteins | sample MGYA00580211_ERZ1673737 | MGnify/ENA primary metagenome ERZ1673737 (study PRJEB41218, sample SAMN15661789) | gut metagenome | host: Homo sapiens | place: Canada: London | collected 2015-08-20/2019-03-30 | study: EMG produced TPA metagenomics assembly of... | reverse complement strand
AACTTTATTTCCTCGCTCGGAGGTTTTTGTTTGTTGTCTTGCGTGACAACGGAAAGACATTCTACAGTTTTTTATTTATAAGTCAACATATTTTTTTAATTTTTTTTTAAATTTATTATATTTTGTTGATTTTAAAGATTTTTATACTATTTCTTTCAAACTAAATTCATCTAAAGAAGTGAAACCAAAATGCTTAAACATTTCAAAACGATCTGCATAATTTTTTAACTTTCCTAAATAGAAGGCTCTATGTTCAATTTTATCAACCTCAACTGGTAACATCTTAGCTCCTGAAAATAAACTATCTACACGTTTTCCTATAGCAGCACCACTATCTACAAGCAGACAATCAGGTAAAATCCTTTTGATTACATCTGCTACAAAAGGATAATGCGTACAACCTAATACAATTACATCCGGACGTTCATTTTTATTTAGATTTATAATCGGGCTTAAAATACCAGCAACCTCTGTTTCATCAACATTGCCACAAGTTAAACGATCCTCGGCAATTCGGGCCAATCTAGCCGATCCTATTTTGATAACCCTACAATCAGACGCATAGTTTTTTATAAGGTTATCTGTATACTCACGATTTATGGTTCCCGGAGTAGCTAAAAGTGCAATAATTTTCTTCTTAGATAAAAGTGCGGCTGGTTTAATTGCAGGAACAACCCCAATAATTGGTAAACTTATATGGTTACGTAAAGATGGTAGAGCTACGGTGCTTGCAGTATTGCAAGCTACAATGATGCCTGATAATTCAAATTTTTTTACGGCTACATCTAGGATATCGCTCACCCTTTCAATTAGGAAACTCTCGCTTTTTTCTCCATAAGGAAAGCATTCATTATCAAAAAGATACACAGGTTCGACATCAGGATTTATCTTCTTTACGGCCTGACAAATAGACAGGCCTCCTACTCCTGAATCAAAAAAAAGTATTCTTTTTAACTTGAGTTTTTGCTGTAACATCTTAATATCTCGACAAATGCTTTTACGTTTTTTAAGGATAGCGCATGCTCAAACCACTACTAACTACAACTGATCCTCAAAACTACGATCTATATTTTAATGAAAAAATTGAGACAGTGAAAAATCTGTTTATTCAAGCTAGTTTAAATATTCCAGAAGCTAAACTTTATAAAAGTCCTTCTGAATATTATCGCATGCGAGCTGAATTTTCGATTTTTCATGAATATGATGGCAATATAAGCTTCGTGATGTTCAAACCAAACACTAATCCTAAAGAAAGAATTATGGTTGAACATTTCCCCATTGCTAGCCATGCCATCAATAAAGGAATGGATCTCTTACGTAAATATCTAAGAGATTATTTTGAGTTAAAGAAAAAACTTTTTGAAGCAGAATTTCTGTGTAATCAAAATGGAGATCTAATTATCTCCTTGAGTTATCACCGTCATCTTGACGAAAGTTTATGGAAGGAAGCTGCTTTAAAACTCAAAGAGCAATGTTTAAATGAAGGTTTAAATGTTGATTTCATCGGCAGAGCTCGCAAACAAAAAATTTTAGCTGACAGCGATACCATTTTAGAAACTATCCACACTTGCGATAAGGACTTTTTCCTTTATCAAGTTGAAGGCAATTTTTCGCAACCTAACATTTATACTTGCCAACATATGATAGATTTTGCAAGAAGTCTTTGTAAACAAAAACAACATGTTGATCTTCTTGAACTTTATTGTGGAAGCGGTACTTTTACTATATGTCTGGCAGATCTTTTTAGAAAAGCTCTTGCAACAGAAGTCTCTCGTGTGCCTACAGCCACAGCTCTTCTAAATATCCAAAAAAATATTATTAACAATACTAAAATTGTTCGCTTAAGCGCTGTTGAAGTTGCTGAAGCTTTAACCGGTGTACGTGAATTTAGACGACTCAAACAAGAAGAAGTTGATATCAACTCATATAATTTTGATACCTTACTTATTGATCCTCCTAGAAGCGGCTTAGAATTTCAACAAGCTCGCGATTTCACAGCTCAATTTAATCATGTTATATATGTGTCATGTGGACCTAAATCTTTAGTCGAAGATCTAAGTTATCTATGTAAAACCCATGAAATTACCAACTTAGCTTTCTTTGATCAATTTCCTTACACAGAACATTTAGAAACAATTGTAGAGCTAGTTAAAAAATAATAAAAAACCCAGCTACTATAGCTGGGTTTTTTATCACTTTCTACTAGAAAACTATTCCATATAATTATCAGGAAGCGGTGCCTGAGCTACACCAGACTCAACAGCAGCTACTGCAACTGCACGAGAGAGCTTCTTGAATAAACGGAAATCCATAGCCTTAGGAATTAAGTAATCTGGACCATATTCTAAGTGGTCAACTAAAGCAGCCTTAACAACTTCCTCAGGTACAGGCTCTTTAGCAAGCTCTCGCAAAGCATTCATCGCAGCTTTTTTCATAGCAACGTTGATGCAAGTAGCACGAACATCTAAAGCACCTCGGAAAAGGTATGGGAAGCACAATACGTTGTTAATCTGATTTGGATAATCAGAACGCCCTGTACCCATAATAATATCCGGACGTAATGAAGCTACAACCTCAGGATCAACCTCTGGATTAGGGTTAGAGCAAGCAAAAATAACAGCTTTAGGGGCCATAGACATAACGTCGGCATTAGAAATTAGACCAGGACCTGATACTCCTAAGAGTACATCAGCTCCGGCAATTGCCTCAGATAGAGTCTTTGGACCGGCATCGTTAATAAAACGAGGCTTCTCACCATTATTATATTTAGCACGATCAGATCTGATTACACCATGACGGTCAATCATAAAGAAGTTTTCTTTCTTTGCACCGCACTCAATTAAGAAGCTAGAACAAGCAATACCAGCGGCGCCTGCGCCTACGCATACTACCTTACAGTCCTCAATCTTCTTACCTTGCAACTCAACAGCATTAAGAATACCTGCAGTAGTAACAATAGCTGTACCATGCTGATCATCATGGAAAATCGGGATATGGCAACTCTTTGCTAACTCGCGCTCTATAATAAAGCATTCAGGAGCCTTAATATCCTCTAAGTTAATACCACCAAAAGTATCAGCTATACTTTCTACTGTGGTAACAAAATCCTCAATATGTTCATGTTTGACTTCAATATCGATAGCATCTATCTTACCAAAACGCTTGAATAACAAAGCCTTACCTTCCATAACAGGCTTTGATGCTAACGGGCCTAAATTTCCTAATCCCAAAATAGCAGTTCCATCAGAAATAATGGCTACACTATTACCTTTACCAGTATAACGATAGGCATCATCAGGATTTTTAGCAATCTCTAATACAGGCTCTGCTACACCCGGGCTATAGGCTAAAGTTAAGTCATCAGCAGTTTCAGCAGGTTTAGTTAAAGCAACTGAAATCTTTCCCGGAACAGGGAACTCATGATAAGCCAAGGCTTTTTCATGTAAGTCTTTATGATCAATAGCCAAGATAACACCTCTATATTTATTTAATATGAATCTTGTATTTATGTTACGAAATCTTTTTGTTTGTTTCGCACTAAAGTGTAATACAAATCTATACGAATGAGCTTAATAAAATCGCAGGTTCGAGATACAGTTTAAATAAATAAAATTAAATGTTCAGTAATCACTAGAAATAATTGCAATTTTTTCGCAAATGTGATTCATTTTGGTGAAATTTAATAATAAGTTTATCTAGTTAACTTTTTTTAAACGTTTGTAAACATAACAATTCTATTAAAAAAAGGAATTTGCGATAAAAGAAAGATAAGCTTTTATAGATTAAATTATAAAAGTTAAGAGATAAGCTAACTCATACACAAATGAGTTAGCTTTTATAAGATAGATTAAATGTAAGACTTCCTTAGGATTTTAAAGCTAGTAATAGCTACAGCTAAAACTAATAAAGAAATCAAACTAAAAGCAACAGCTATACTAAAATTATCAGCAATAAAACCAATAATAACCGGACCTGCTAAGATTCCTGAATAACCTAAAGCATTGATAAGTGAAATAGCAACATGAACTTTAACGCCCTTAATATGAGCACCAAAAGAAACTAATTGAGGGACAATATTAGCAGCACCTAAACCAACTAAAGCAAAACCTAAAATAGTTCCAAAAATATTAGCAACCATAACTGTTGTAGCAAAACCTATAGAAACTAACAAAGCACCAATAACTACAGTTTTACGTCTGCCAATTTTTTCAACTAAACGATTACCAACTAAACGCATAAGTGTCATAGCACAAGCAAAAGCGGTATATATAAAACCAGCATATTCAATCTGTAAACCTCTCTCTTGATGAGCAAATACTGCAGACCAGCTCATAACTACACCTTCTGTTGAATACATAATGAAGCATAATAAACCTACAATAATTACTAACGGATGAAAAAAATCATTTCTTTTGTGAGTATTATCTTCTTCATTTTGCACTTGCTCGCTAACTTGAACTTTACTCTTACCATAAAGAGCTTGGCAGCCTAACAAAACTAAACATAAAACAATAGCGAAAACAGTTAAAGCACATACTATAAGGTTAAAGCCGAAACTTAGCATAGAGCTTACCAAAAAAGCTCCTAACAACGTACCTAAAGAATATCCTCCATGAAAGCCAGACATTAAAGGTCTCTTTAATTCATTTTCCACCATAACTGCATTAACGTTAGCTCCAATATCAATGCCAATGGTACTCATACCAAAAATGAACAGTAATGCTCCAGTTAAATATAAATTTGGGCTAATTGCTATTAAAAATAACGTCAGAGCCATTACTATGCCTGAGAGATAAACCAAAGCTTTACAGCCTAATTTAGCACTCATACTTCCTGCTAAAGGTAAAGCACAAAATGAACCTACACCTAAACACAATAGCAATAAACCTAAATTTCCTTCATCTAAAAGAAAACGATCTTTGATAAAAGGAATCATTGGAGCCCAAGAAGCTTCCAAAATTCCTAAAACCATAAAAGAATATAAATTTGCAAATTTTATCTGGTGATTACTAAAATTACTCATACTTCACCATTGAAAAAAGAAAAATAAAACCCCTACAATCGTCAGATCATAAGGGCTTTTAACTTTATAACTTCGGTCTTTATTAGTGCTTGATAGCGAAAGCAGAGATACCGCCAAAACGCTTCTTAAAGGCCTCAACACGTCCGCCAGTGTCAACAATCTTCTGCTTACCGGTGAAGAACGGATGGCACTTAGAGCAAACGTCTAAAGATAAATCGTGACCTGCAGTAGTACGGATCTTGAAGGTATTGCCACAAGAGCAACGTACATTTACTTCCTCGTACTGAGGATGAATATTTTCTTTCATGATAACCTCAATTTACGTGTCGCGCTTTCAGCCGCAAAACTGCGCCGAATACCACACGCATAATATGGAAAAAAGGGTGCGCATATATTAATGCATAAAAGTCATTATATCAAGAGCAAAAATACTAATAAATAATTAAATATATACTATAGATATGCTTTAACTTTTGCTCAAAGCTTAGATTCTTCTTTTTAATGCTAAAATACACCTATGAATGAGCCGTCTTTCTGTTTTGTAGCAGTAGCAATAAACCGTCCTTTGTGGCAAGAATTTACATACAAAGTACAAATATCTACCCCTAATAACCTTATAGGTTCTAGGGCACTTATTAATTTTGCTGGCTCTAAAACCATAGGTATCATAACTAAGATACTAAATACTCAGCCAAATCTTAGCCATATAAAAACTTGCGCTATTTTAGACGAAGGTCTAATTCCATCCGACGTTATGTCTATGATTGATTTTGGATCACGTTACTATCATTATCCTATAGGTCAATGCTATTTAAATGCATTGCCAAAACTTCTTAGAGATGGCAAAAAATGCACTTATGAAGAAATTCCTGGATTAAAACTAACCGAAAAAGGCAAAACTTTTGATAGTAATACTTTAAAATCACCAAAACAAAAAGAGTTACTTGCATATTTACATAAACAAGCTTTTCAAAGACGTCAAATTCGCGAAATGGGCATTAGTTCAAGCTGTGAAAATGCTCTTATCAAAAAAGGTTTAATAGAAAAAGTTGATCTTAAAGAAAAAAAATATCCTTGGACTTTAGAAAAGGATATTCTCAACGAAAAACCTTTAGAACCGAATGAACAACAACAACTTGCTATTGATACTATAAGTACTTGCCAAAAATTTCGTACTTTTATCCTCAATGGCATTACAGGCTCGGGGAAAACCGAGGTTTATCTACAAGTTATTGAAAGCGTCCTCAAAAGAGGACAAGCTGTATTAGTTTTAGTGCCAGAAATTGCTCTCACGCCACAAACATTTAATCGTTTCTACAATCGCTTTAAAGTGCCTATTTCCTCTATGCATTCGCAATTATCTGATAGAGAACGACTTGATGCCTATATTGACATGTACCAGTCCAACTCGGCCATTCTTATAGGCACGCGAACTGCACTTTTTACACCAATTAAAAATTTAGGTCTAATTATTTTAGATGAAGAACATGATAATTCATTTAGGCAAACTGATGGCTTTCGCTATCATGCTAAAGTCTTAGCTATAATCCGCGCTCAATTATGTAACTGCCCCATTATTTTAGGTTCAGCTACACCGAGTCTCGAAACTATTGCTAATTATCAAAAGGAAAATTATCAACTCCTAAATTTATCCATACGAGCCGGCGGAGCACACTCCCCTAAAATCAATATTATAGATTTAAAGCAAGAACCTCTAAGCTATGGGCTCAAAGCAGGAATTTGTTATAGTTTAGAAAATAAAATTGGCGAGGAAACGGTTAAAGGCAATCAGGTACTATTGTTTTTAAATCGTCGAGGCTATGCTCGTAATTTAATCTGCCATAATTGTGGACACATTTTTTCCTGTCCTCATTGTGACAATCCTTTAACTGTTCATAAACACGATCAATCCCTAAAATGCCATATATGTGAATATATTACTTCTCTACCTAAAGTTTGTCCTAAATGTCATAAAAACTCGGCTCTTTTAGAGACTGGTTATGGAACTGAACAAGTAGAAGCTTTTTTACGGCTTCGTTATCCTGATGTAGGAATTGAACGTATCGATAGAGATACTGTTAAAAACAAAACTGAACTTGAAGATCATTTAGAGCGTTTTAAAAATAAAAAAAGTCTTATTCTTTTAGGTACACAAATGATAGCTAAAGGTCATGATTTCCCGGATGTGACCTTAGCTGGCATCCTTGATATGGATTCATGCCTATTCTCAGACGATTTTCGTTCACGTGAGGAATGTTCGCAACTATTACTACAAGTCTCAGGTCGCGCAGGTCGTGCACATAAAAAAGGAGAAGTTTTTATACAAACCCATTATCCCGATGACGAACTTATAAATAAACTAATAACCCCAAATATTAATTATTGGGAAATTGCACAATATCTTTTATTAGAACGTGAACAAAGACAATTACCTCCTAGTACTTTTATGTCTTTTTTATTAGCAAATAGCTTAAATCGAGCTAAAGCTCATGCCTTTTTAATAGATTTACACTCTCGACTTAACAAAGAAGTTAATAATTATGCAAATCTAAAATTAAGTCATGTTCTCTCTGATAAAATGGAAAAAAGGCAAAATCGTTATCACTTCCATATCCTAGTCAATGCTACGGATCGCAAAACATTGTCTAATTTTTTAGATATGGTTACAGATATCGTAAATAACATGAATCTCACCTCTGACACACGTTTTGCAATAGAAGTAGATCCTCTAATGATGTACTGATCTCTGGTGTTTGTGTTATCTTTTACAAATTTATTTAAAATTCATCCTAAACCTGTCAGTTTGGAATCATAACCGTTACATGCGGTTTTTGCGGAGAAAATGATGAAACAGCATATCAACGATCTTATCTGTCAAAGTGTCAATGCTATTAACACCGAACAATCCATTGATACAGCACTTTTAAGCAAAATCAAAATTGAGCGTTGTAAAGATCGCTCTCACGGAGATTTTGCTTGTAATGCAGCAATGATCTTAGCTAAAAGTCTCAAAAAAGCCCCTCGCGATGTTGCCCAAGTTTTAATCGACAATCTGCCCGCTGACGAAAGAATAGCTCGTGTTGAGATTGCCGGTCCAGGCTTTATTAACTTTTTTGTCAACCAAGCCTTTATAGCTAAAAACCTAGAACAAATGGCCGCAGATCCTCGTTTAGGAGTAAAAAACAGTAACCATCAAGGCACTGTTGTAGTCGACTATTCAGCTCCTAATGTAGCCAAAGAAATGGCTGTTCATCATATACGTTCTACAGTTATTGGTGATGCTTGTGTAAGGGTTTTAGAGTTTTTGGGTAATAATGTTATCAGAGCAAATCATATCGGTGACTGGGGAACACAGTTTGGCATGCTCATCGCTTATCTTGAAAAAACAGAAAATGAACAAGGTTCTGGCTTGGATTTAAGCGATTTTGAAGCCTTCTATCGCATGGCTAAAAAATGCTATGACGAAGATCCTGTCTTTGCCGAAAAAGCCAGAAATTATGTAGTTAAACTCCAAGGCGGCGATGTATATTGCCGCGAAATGTGGAAAAAATTGGTCAATATGACCATGGAACAAAATCAAAAACTATATGATCGTCTTGATGTTACTTTAACTGACAAAGATATTATGGGTGAAAGCTTTTATAACGCCATGTTGCCGGTAATTGTTCAGGATCTCATAGATAGAAAAATTGCTGTTGAAGATAATGGTGCTATCGTTGTTTACCTACCTCAATTTAAAAACCAAGAAGGTTTACCTTTAGGCAATATTATTCGCAAGAGTGACGGCGGTTATTTATATACAACAACCGATATTGCTTGCATTAAATATCGTGTAGAAGATCTCCACGCTGATCGTATTCTTTATTTCACCGACTCAAGACAACAACAACATCATGAAGTTACTTGGGCAATTTGTCGTAAAGCTGGTTATGCTCCTGAAAGCGTAAAATTAGAACATTGTCCTTTTGGAATGATGTTAGGTAAAGATGGAAAACCATTTAAAACAAGAAGTGGAGATACTGTAAAACTCAGAGATCTATTAAATGAAGCTGAAAATCGAGTCTCTAAAATGCTTGATGAGCGCAATTCACCTCTTGAGGGCAAGATTCGTCAGCAAGTGATCCATAATATCGCTATTGGAGCAGTTAAATATGCAGATCTTTCCAAAAATCGTAATACAGATTATATCTTTGACTGGGATTTAATGCTGTCTTTTGAAGGTAATACCGCTCCATATCTACAATATGCCTATAGCAGAATACGCTCTATTTTTAGAAAGGCTAAATTACTCCCTGGTAATATTATTATCAGCGATACAACCGAAGAAGAATTAGCGGGCAAATTGTTGGCTTTCCCAGAGGTTGTAGAAAGTGTAGGTTCAAAAAGCTTACCTAATCTTTTATGTAATTATATTTATGAGTTATCAAATCTGTTCATGCGCTTTTATGAACATTGTCCGGTACTTAAAGATGAGGTTCCTGAGGACATTCAAAGAAGTCGCTTAGCTTTATGTGATTTGACCTCAAAGGTGCTTAAACAGGGCTTAGAGCTCTTAGGCATCAATGTCATGGAGCAAATGTAGTGTATTTTTTAATCTTTGTAATCAAACAACGTTTACTTAAATTTGGATTAGAAATTTTTTCAATGTTAACTAAGTTTGAGCCTAAGCAAATTTTGCTTAGATATTTACAAAGATTAATTCCTACTAAAGCTTTAACTCTCGCTTTAGAACGTCAACGCCGTCGTCTTATAGCCATGAGAATCAGTATTCTGACATTATGCATAGCGACGGTAATGACTATATGTGGGTATCCTTATTTTCAAGACCACGTGAAGATTATTTCTCAAGAAAGCAAGTATTTTTCCATCCCAGATTTAAACCATCTTACCTCAAAAAATAGTCTTCATAATTATGAACTTTATTCAAATAGTAAGCTTAATTTAACCTTTCACAATAGGCCTCAACCTTTTGAAAAGGATCTAGGACTGACTCTTCCTGCTACTTTTGACCCTCAAAAACTTGCAAAGAGCTTTTCAAAGTTAGAATATATAGCTAATCCAATCGATTTTAGTTCATTGATAGAAGTGGATTTTTTTCCTAATTTGCGACCGGTAAATATTGCCTATACTAAAGAAAATATTCAATATTTACCCGAAAATTATATTTATTGTGGTAATTTTAGTTTTGAAATTTTAGCTAAAAGTTTAAAAAACAAATTACCTAAGATTATTTACGACAAAACACAAGTTCTACCATATAAAAATGACTTCTATTTAAAAATCGGTCCATTTTTTAAACACCATGAAGCTAAAGTTTTAGCTTCTAACCTTAAGTTAAACCCTTATACTCCATCTTGCTTAATAGCTAATTTTTAGGAGCAATAAATGACCACCATAGTATCTGTAAGACGTAACAATGTCGTCGCTGTAGGCGGTGATGGACAAGTTACCTTAGGACAGAGCACCATTTTAAAAGGCAACGCCATTAAAGTTAGAAAAGTGTTCCATAATCGCGTCATTGCTGGATTTGCAGGATCTACTGCTGACGCCTTTACCTTACTTGATTTATTTGAACAAAAATTAGAAGAACATCAAGGTATATTAGAGAGAGCTTGTATTACATTAGCTAAATTATGGCGTTCTGATCGTGCTTTAAGAAAATTAGAGGCTATTTTAATAGTTGCTGATAAAAATGCTTCTTTCTTAATTACCGGAACAGGTGATGTTGTGCGCATGGATGATGATATCCTAGCAACTGGTTCTGGAGGAAATTATGCGCTCTCAGCAGCTCGTGCTCTATACGAAAATACTGATCTTAGCGCCGCTGATATTGTTAAAAAATCTTTAAAAATTGCCTCTGATATTTGTGTATACACTAATGGCAATCATGTAGTTGAAACTATTGAATATTAAATTATGACTGAACTTACACCACGTGAAATCGTATCCGAACTTGATCGTTATATCATCGGACAAAAAAGTGCAAAAAGAGCTGTAGCTATTGCTCTTCGTAACCGTTGGCGCAGAATGCAACTTGATAAAGATTTGCGCTCTGAAGTTGTACCTAAGAATATCTTAATGATAGGCCCTACAGGTGTTGGTAAAACCGAAATCGCCAGACGTTTGGCTAAACTTGCTCATGCTCCTTTTGTAAAGGTTGAAGCTACTAAATATACAGAGGTAGGCTATGTAGGTAAGGATGTTGAGTCCATAATTCGCGAATTGATGGAAATATCCATAAAAATGGTCCGTGAAGAAGCCTTCAAACATAACCGTGTTAAAGCAGAAGATGCTGCTGAAGAACGTATTTTAGATGCTTTAATTCCTAATCCTAGCGCTACTGCTGAAGAAAAAAGTGCAAGTCCTGCAAGACAGCTTTTCCGCAAAAAGCTTCGTGAAGGAGAGCTTGATAATAAAGAAATTGAAATTATCGTTCAGGATAAAAGTCCCATGGTTAATATCATAGGTGGCGGAAATCCAGCTATGGAAGATATGAACAATCAATTACAATCTCTATTTGATAATTTAAGTGCCAATCGTCAATCTTCAAAGAAGATGAAAGTTGCTGAAGCATTAAAACTCATCACAGAAGAGGAAGCTGGTAAACTTACAAATCCTGACGATATCAAAGCTCAGGCTATTTCCTTAGCAGAAAACAATGGTATTGTCTTTATTGATGAGATCGATAAGATTTGCCAAGAAGGACAAGATCGTGGCAATGTCTCAAGACAAGGCGTGCAACGAGATCTTCTGCCTTTAATCGAAGGCTCTACCGTTAGTACCAAATATGGCATGGTAAAAACCGATCATATTTTATTTATAGCCTCTGGTGCTTTCCAAATGTCCAAACCTTCTGATTTGATTCCTGAGCTACAAGGTCGTTTGCCTATTCGTGTAGAGCTCTCCCCTCTTTCAATTGATGATTTTGAAAGGATCTTAAAAGAGCCTCATAATAGCCTCACCGCTCAATATGAGCACCTCTTAGCTACAGAAAATGTCAAAATCTCCTTTGATAATAGTGCTATAAGACGTATTGCCGAGGATGCATATCAGGTTAATGAACGAACAGAAAATATTGGAGCGCGTCGTTTACATACCTTAATGGAAAAACTCTTAGATGATATATCTTTTGAGGCTCCAGATAGTCCAGGAGCTCAAATTACTATTGATGCTTCTTATGTTGACGCTCATTTAGCCGATCTTGTAAAAAATGAGGACTTAAGTCGCTATATTCTTTAATTATGGCCAAGCTTAATCAACGTGAAATAAAATTGCTTGCAGATTTAGACGAGCTTATGCAACTGTCAGAGCAATTAAGCCAAAAATTGATTTTTGCTCAAAATGCTCAACAAAAATCAGAAGCCGATCTGCAACAATTACGCCAAGAAGTAGTCTCTTTAAGGGAAGAAAATCAACACCTAAGAGAAGTCATGCAAACTTGGAGACAACGTCTTGAAATGACACTCAAAAGTTTAAGTACTCCAGAGTGAACACCCCCCCTCCTTTAAAGGAGGGGGGGGGTGTTTCGAAAATTTATTGTAGCATTCTTATCTCGATTATGGTAACTACCACAATCAGGGCAATCTCATACTCTTACAGATAAATCTTTTATTTTTTTCATAAATATTTAAATGCTAACTAGTCAATATGCTTATATCCAATTCTCAGAGTTATAAATAAGCAAATACCAACAAATGTAGCTACTAATAGAGATATAACGTAATATAGCGGATTTTCAGCTAAAGGAATAATAAAAATTCCTCCATGAGGTGCACATAAACCACAACCATGCCACATAGATAAAGCTCCAGCAATAGCTGAACTTACAACACAAGCTATGCGCATTCTAAATGGAGAGAAGATTAAATAAGGCAATACGCCCTCTGTGATAAAAAATAACCCTTTAACAACTGTTGCCAAAGCAATATTTTTTTCATGACGGGTAAATAAACGTCTTGCCACTATTGTAGCAAGACCTGCACTTAAAGGAGGAACCATGCCTCCAGCCATAACTGCAGCCATAATATTGCTTCCTGGGCCGCTTTCTGGTAAACAATCAGCTAATAATAAAACGCCACAAGCATAAGCTATCTTATTACAAGGTCCTCCCATGTCAGCTGACATCATGCCACCTAAAATACCGCCTAAGATCACCAATAAGAATTTAGGTGCGTAAGATAAAAAGTATTCAAGCTGAGAATTTATAAAAGCCGAAGGAAGATTAGTGATAAATTGCGCAATAATTGTAGTACATAATGCACCAACTAGAGGATAGACTAAAAGGGCAAACATCGCATCATGACCTTTTAAAAAACGCTGTCCAAATGCTGCTGAAATATAACCTACACCGCCACCGACAAAACCATTTAATACAGCTCCAATTACACCAGCATCAGCCATGTCTGCCATAACACCGCCAGTAAAACCGGCAACTAGGGCCATCCTTCCTGAAATAGAAAAAGCAATAAAAGCACTTAGAATCGGAAATAATAAAGTACCTATACTATAGCCAATACTATCTAAAAATAAGCCTAAATTAGTTGAAGCAAATAAATCCTGACGAGCTACTGCAGATAAAATACCTGCTGTTGCGGCTAACGGCATGATATAGGTTAAACCACTCATCAAATGCCGATATAGGCGCATTGAAAATGAAGTGCTCTCATTCATCGATCCTGGAGAATATACTTGGCATGAAGGATCTAAAGCTTTAGCTATAAGTTCATCAGGTTTTCTAATTCCACTGACAACCCCTGTACGTACTAAAGGCTTACCAATAAAGCGATCCATTTCAACCATACGATCAGCTGCAACAATGACAGCCTTTGCATTAGCTATATCCTCAGGAAGAAGGCGATTACGATTGCCAGCAGCTCCATCAGCTTCAACTTTAATTGAAACCCCCATTTCTAAGGCGCAGTGCTCTAAAGCTTCAGCCGCCATATAGGTATGGGATAATCCAGCCGGACACGCCGTAACTGCAACTAAATCATACTGAGGAAAATTTTGCTTTTGTGTATCTTCTAAGACCTTAGTTTGCTCTTCCTCTTTATGCGCAATTTCTATAACTTCAGCATTATCAATAAGTTCTAAAACTTCTTCTTTAGTTTTAGCTTCCATTAAAGACTTTCTAAAATTTTCATCAATAAGCAAACTAGACAACCGGCCTAAAACATAAATATGAGCATCGGATGCCTGATGCGGTGAGGCAATTAAGAAAAATAAAAAAGCTTTTTTTCCATCTAAACTATCAAAATCGACTCCATCTTTAGAAATCATGGCAGCTAAACCAGGTTTGGCAACTCCGGCGCTTTTGGCATGCGGTATTGCTACACCTTCTCCAAGACCAGTAGATCCCTTACTCTCTCGCTCAAATACGGCACTTTTAAAACGTTTAGCATCACAAATACAGTCCGTACGCGATAGCATGTCCACAAGTATATTTATAGCTTCTTCTTTAGTTTTAGGATTAGCATTAAGACAAATTGCCTGTGGATTGAGCAAATCACGAATACGCATAAAAATTCCTTAAACCTGTTTGACTTCTAAGATTGGACATAAAGGTTCTATAGGGGTAGTTATTTCGCTTAAAGTTTGATCCATTACTAAAGAAGGCATCTGTTGTGTTGGATGTCCAACAACACGCGCAGGAACGCCTACAACAGTCGTATGTGCTGGAACATCTCTTAAAACTACCGAACCTGCACCAACAATCGCGCCCTCGCCAATATGAATATTTCCTAAAACTTTCGCACCAGCACCAATCATCACACCTTTACCAACCTTTGGATGGCGATCTCCTTGAACCTTACCAGTACCACCTAGAGTTACATCATGTAATAAAGACACTGTATCTGCTATAACAGCTGTTTCACCTATAACAATACCCGAGGCATGATCTAACATAATACCTCGACCAATCGTAGCTGCAGGATGAATATCAACTGTAAATTGATTAGAAATTCTGCTTTGAATAAAGCCTGCTAATTCTCGTCTTCCTTGTTTATATAACCAATTAGCTATACGCCAAGACTCTAGAACTTTAGGACCTTTTAAAAACAAATAAATTTCACATAAAGAAGATGAAGCTGGATCTCGATTTTTTACTGCTGTAATATCACAAACAGCACAATCTAAAAGATCTGGACAAGCTACATAAGCCTGAGCACATACTTGGAATAATTCTGATCTGCCAACTTCTGCACAACACAGAGATTGAGAAATCATTCTTCCTAAACTGTGACCTAAACCTGAACTATGTAAAATTGCTTGATCTAAAAAAGAACGTAACATTGGTTCTCTTTTATAGATAAGCTCAGCTTCGCTTTTTAAATCAGCAAAAAATTTTTGCACTCTTATGTTTGGTGCTTCCATATTAACCTCAGTGGTATTTATCTATATTACTGTACTAACTTTTAAAAACCACAGTTTCATAAGTTTCAGGAATATCTGGCTCCATATGAATAGTAATCTCGGTTTCTGAAAAAAGCTTCTCTAATTTATATTCAACCTCATTGACAATTCGATGAGCTTGACAGACCTTCATGCACCCCTTTAACACTACATGGCATTGTATAAATACTTTAGGTCCTGCTCGATGTGTTTTCAAATCATGAACTGAAATTATTCCTGGTACTGAATTTATAGTCTGAGAAATTTTCAACATCTCAGTAGCACTTAAAGATTTATCTAAAAGAGTATCTATAGCATGACTACCAATGCTCCAAGCACCCTTTAAAATAAACAAACCAATAATCGCTGCAAATAAACCATCAGCCCATAAATATCCTTGTTGACTCAATACCAAAGCAATTAACACGCCTAAATTAAGACCAATATCAGATAAATAATGGAATCTATCTGCACCAATAGCCTCACTTTGAGTACGTCTGAAAACAAAAGATTGAAACAATACCAAAGCTAAAGTAAAAACCATAGCAATAATACTTACATAAATGGCCAAATCCACATGCTCTACAACCTGAGGATACTTAAAACGATTAATACCATGCAAAATAAGCAATACGGCCGATCCTCCTATAAAAGCAGCTTGAGCTAATGATGCTAAAGACTGAGATTTATAATGACCAAAACGATGATCATTATCAGGAGGAGTCAAGGAATAACGCAATGCCAATAAATTTATAAAAGATGCCAAAGCATCAAACATAGAGTCAGTCAATGACGCAAAAATACTTGTAGAACCACTATAAAACCAAATTATAGCTTTAACAGTAATTAAAACTACAGCTGTTGCCACTGATGCTAAACCAGCAAGCATTACCAAAGAGCGATATTTTTTAGAAAATTCGCGTTGAATATTATCTGTATGCTCTGCCATTTTTTCTTTTCAAAGTTATATAAGAGACTTATATGATACCAATTCTTTACAAGTAGACTAAGGCTAATCACGATTTATCGCACCTAAATTGCAAAAACAACTCAAAGAATTATCGCCAATCTTTGTTAACACCTATAATTAAAATAAATAGTGCACAATAAAGGAAAAAAAATGCTTTTGAATAAAATTCTCCGGGCAATTTTTTACTGGCCATTTAGGCTTACTACAACATGTGTGCCCATTCCTTATGAGCCACTTAAACATATTAAAATCGATCATAACCGGCCTATATGTTATATAACCGTTTCCTCTTCTATCGGCAATTTAATGTGTATTGAGCGCTTAACTCAAAAGTTAGGTCTTCCATCACCATTTGAGCCTTTGGTAGTAAATGGCAAAAGTTATAAACGTTTATGCTATTTACGTAGGCCAGGATTTTTTTCAAGCAAAGGCGCTCATAACTGTCATATCACCCCTATTTTAAATTCTTGGTTTGATCTTTCTTTACAACCAGGACAAGAGGTGCAGATTTTACCTATTACCGTCTTATGGTCTCGAAATCCAGGTTATGAAGGTAAAGCTTTAAGAGGTGTTAACTCTGCAACTCCATCATTACGCAAATTTTTAATGCTAACTTTTGCCGGTCGCGATAACTGTACAATTATCGATGATCCTATTGATGCTTTAACTTTTAAAAAACGCGTAAAAGAACGTAATAAAAAACATTTAATGCATCGAGTGATAAAGTTATCTTTCCTTAAAAAAGCACGCTCTATCATCGGCAAGCCTCTACCTAATCGACAAATGGTAATTGATGAATTAGTAACGCGCCCTGCGGTGCTTAAAGCTATTTCTGAAGAGCAACATAAAACAGGCAAATCTTTTGAAGAATTGCAAACACAAGCTCGAGCTATCTACAACGTTATGGTAGCAGATACCAGGTACTCCCTATTAAAATTTTTAAATACCATTATCACTTTAATTTGGAATCGTATTTATCACGGACAAACCATAATAGGAGCTGATAGGGTAAGAGCTCTAGTGCAAACTGGTCATGAAATTATTTATATTCCATGCCATCGCAGTCATATGGATTATATTCTTTTATCCTTTGTAATTTTCCATGAAGGTCTGCCTATTCCACAAATTGCTTCTGGAGATAATTTAAATTTCTTCCCTGTAGGCCAACTTATCAAGCGTTGTGGTTCATACTTTATTCGCAGAAAAATGAAAGGCGACAACTTCTATATAGCTTTATTTAATGAATATTTATCCTTGCTATTTGAAAGAGGCTACGCTACTGAATTTTTCATCGAAGGCGGTCGTTCACGTACAGGCCGTACCCTACCACCTAAAACAGGCATGGTGGCTATGACTATACAAGCACAATTGCGAGGCTTAGAACGACCTATTGCATTCATTCCAACCTATTTAGGTTATGAACATGTCTCTGAAGTTGGATCATATATGCAAGAGCTTACAGGACAAAGAAAAGCTAAAGAAAGTGCCCGCCAACTTTTAGGTATTTTTAAACGCTTTCGCTATTATGGTCGTGGCTATGTAACTTTTGGAGAACCTGTTGTCGTTACACGTTTTTTAAATCAAAATGTTCCATCTTGGCGTAAAGATATTGATCCAACAGGTCTTAAACGCCCTACATGGTTACATGAAACTGTTAATCAATTAGCTCGTAGACTTATCGTCAATCTTAATGACGCTGCTACTATAAATGGTATCAACCTTTGCGCTTTAGCTATAATGAATGTTCCTGATCATGCTATGAGTATGGGGCAATTACGTAAATGTTTAAACCTTTATCTAACTCTATTACATGTTGATGAAAATCGTCATAAATCCATTCCTAAAGATCCAACTGATATTTTAATTCAACAAGCAATTGAACTTAATAAATTTAAAATTTATGACGTTGGCGATGATATGAAATTTGTAAGACCAAGTCATGGACAATCATTACAACTTACATATTTTCAAAATAATATAGTTCACTTATTTGCATTGCCAGCCTTACTTGCAAATATTATTTTGCGTAATGGCCATATAAAACATGAAGATGTCCGCGCCCATGCCCGCTCATTATTCTATTTTCTAAGACATGAGCTTTTTGCTCCTGATGAGGAAGAAAAACTTGATGAACTTATTGATCGTTATTTAGAAACATTCTTAAATGAAGGTTATATAACCAAAAATATCGATATGATTTATGTATCAGGTGATGGATATACCGAATTTTTCATCCTTTCACGTTGTATCTATCATAATTTGATCCGCTATTTAGTCGCAGAAACCGCACTTGAACATACTGTTGATGGAACAACAGATATAAAAACATTTATTGATAATTGCTTAAGCTATGCCAAACGCTTACCGTGGGAAGTCACCAATAATTCTCCAGAATTTGCAGATCCAATATTATTTAGAATTATGTGTGAAACTTTAAAACGCCATCAATATATTACAGAAAGAGCTGACGGTACTATAAATGTCAATCATGTCAAATTGCAAAAACTTGCAAATGCTTGTAAACCATTATTAGGAGCTCGAGATGTACGTATTCTCAATGGCAAGAAATTATTAGATAAAACAAAATCAGAATAATTAAAAATAAGCTCATTATCACAAATAATGAGCTTTTCTATATTAAACTCCAGAAACAGTCATTTTAGGTAACAAAATTGAACCTGTTTTTATCTTAAAACGAGGATCAATATCATCTGCCATAACCTTTAAATTAGCAAACATATCTTTTAAATTACCTGCTATAGTTATCTCTGATACTGCATGTATTCTTTTACCATTCTTAAAATAATAACCTGATGCCCCGCGTGAATAATTGCCACTGATAAGATCTACGCCTTGCCCCATCAAACTATCGATAACTAAGCCTTCTGAAGTATCAGCTAACATCTGCTCAAAAGATACTTGTTGTGTTCCAAAATCTATAAACCAATTATAGATACCGCCACAGTGGCCATTAGAACGCATATTTAACTTTTTAGCTGAATATGTTGAGAGCAAATATTCTTTAAGCACCCCATTTTCAATAATACTCATAGGTCTTACAGCCACACCTTCATTATCATAAGAGGCTGAACCAAAAGCTTTCTTTAAAAAAGGGTCTTCTTTAATAGAAACATATTCAGGTAAAATTTGTTGATTGAGGCTATCGCATAAAAAGGAACTTTTTCTATATAATGCGCCTCCAGCAATCGCATTTACTAAAGATTGCCATAAAGAAACAGCTGCTCCTTTTGTAAAGATAACATTATAAGTTCCTGTAGGAACACTTTTAGGATTAAGCTTTCCTAGAGTTTGCTCTAAAGCCTCTTTTATAACTTTATCATCGTCAAATAAGTCTTCCTTAGATCGAGCAATACTATAGCCACTACCACGCTCCATATGACCATTGCTCTCTCCTAAGAAAGTTAAGCCTTTATAAAATGAACTTGCTGACTTTGCATGACAAAAACCATGTGAATTTGCTAAAACATTTGTATATACACTTGATGAATAAGAAGCTCCATCTGAAGCCTTAATGCCCAAAGGTAGCAAAGATACAGCCTTTTTTTCTAACTCCACCGCTCGTGAAGCAGCAATTTCAGGCTCACAATCAGGTTCAAATAAAATATCTAAATCGAAAAACTCTCTACATTGCAGATCTTTATCACATAAGCCACAATCAGGATCTTTATCTGCAAAAGAAGCAATATTAATTGCTGAATTCACACATTGTTTTAAAGCATTTTCACTTAAATCCGTAGTTGAAGCACTACCGCGACGCTTATTACAGTAAACAGTAATATCCATACCGTTATCACGATTGAATTCAATATTTTCAATATCACAATCACGACTTGAAACATTAAGCCCGGTGACGCCGCCTAAAGATATCTCCGCCTCGCTTGCACCTTGTTTTAAAGCCTCTTTAATTGTAAAAGTAGCGATATTCTCTAAATGCTTTTCAAAATCTTGAATTTTTGCATTAAAATTGCTCATTTTATCTTCCTCAGAATATTTGCGTTTAATATAGCAAACATCGGCTAAGGTTTTTACACAAATTCACTAAAGCAGTGTAGTTTTAAAATTTTTATGAAAATAAATACATCTATTTTAATTAAACGTTTTAGAAGCTATATGTTGATACTAGCAATTAGCTTAGGTTTTACAGCATATCTATGTTTCCATAATTTTGCCTTTTTACAACCTCTTAAAGCACCTGTAAAGGTATTTGCTCAAGATGGTCTACCTGTACTAATTTTTATAATGCTATTTTGTGCTTTTTGCAAAGTAAAAGTAAAAGAAATGAAGCCAAAACTATGGCATTTTCTTTTAGTCCTTTTCCAGGTAGGAGTGAGTTTAGGCTTTGCTCTAATAATCGCTTATAACCCCAATTCCGATTATATAATTACATATGAAAGTATCATTGTCTGTATCATTACTCCTACTGCCGCATCAGCGGCTGTTTTAGCTGGTAAATTAGGAGGTAATGAATCATCTCTTACAACTTATACACTTATATGCAATATTGCTACAGCTATAGCAATTCCTCTCATTTTTCCAATATTTTCTGACGTAATTCAAGGAACTTTTTTAGACCAATTCTTGGTTTTACTCCATAAAGTTTTCCCTGTAATTGTGTTACCACTATTTATAGCCTTTTTTGTTAAATTATTTGTAAAACCACTACACCAACTTATCATAACTAAATTTAAAGACTTTGGTTTCTATTTATGGGGCTTTACTTTAACAATAATTTCCGGAAGAACTTTTGCCAATATTTTTAATTCAGATGAAGAAAATTCCTATCTATGGATGTTAGCTTTAGTTGGTCTAATTTGTACTATTGTGCAATTTTCTATAGGAAAATTACTAGGCCATTTAGAACATCAACGCATTACAGCAGGACAAGCTTTAGGACAAAAAAATATGGTCTTTGGCCTATGGATAGCTTTAACCTACCTCTCTCCTACTGCTGCTATAGCACCTGGATGCTATATTCTTTGGCAAAATGCTGTCAACGCTTATCAAATGTGGTTGCGTGAACATAATTTAAATAAATGGGAAAAAGCTGGAATTAACCCCTATCAGGAATAGTTTTCTTTCAAAACAATAAAAAAGAAGCTAACTTTAAAGTTACCCCTCTTATTCCACTGTATGAAGATTTCTAGCATACGGTGGATTCATAAACTATAGGTTTACCACGGAATTATCTAGAAGCAAATACGTTCTAAACTTTGCTTTTTTATCTCTCTTACAACCTCATCTGTCTTTTGTACACAAAAAAATAAGCTCGTATTACGAGCTTATTTTCCATATAAAAAGATCCAGACTTCTAGATCTTAAAAATAATTAAGCTAATTTTTGTAAATCTGCTTCGGTAGTATCATCACCAATAGCAATGAACTCAGTACCTGTAAGCTTTGCAAATAAAGCGATATCTTCACGAGTTAAAGCTGTTGAAACTACGCTATGGTGAGCACCGCCAGCATAGCACCAAGCTGCAGTACCGATACTAAAATTAGGCTTATGGCGATACATAATACGAGCAACTGGCAAATTAGGCATAGGTTTAGGCTGCTTTACTAACTCAATATCAGCACAAATAATACGGTAATGAGTGCCCATATCTACCATAGTTACCTGAATACCATCCCCCTCAACACCATCAAAGATTAAACGAGCAGGATCTTCTTTACCACCGATACCTAAAGGTAATACGTCAATCTCCGGTTTTGTTGCAGCAAAGTTTACAGGAACCTCTAACATATGAGAGGCTAACTCTAACTCCTGACCTGCAGTTAAATCATAGGTATAGTCCTCAATAAAGCCTGTTGCTCCTTGACGACCTTCAGCCATTTTCATTAAAACAGCAGAGAAAGCAGAAATCTTATAATCGCCCTCAGGACCAAAACCAATACCCTTACCCATTAAGTTTTGAGCAGCTAAACCCGGTAACTGACGTAAACCATAAAGATCCTGGAAAGTATCAGCAAATGCGCCTAAATTACGTGTAGCTAAGAATTTCTCTAAACCAACCTCATAACGAGCCTGCTCTTTTACAGCCTCAATCTTATCGGTCTTCATAACATATTTAGAAGTATATTCAGCCATCTTAGTATCAATTTCAGCATCTGTTACTGCATTGATTTCTTTAACTAAATCACCAATTGCAAAATAATTGCATTCCCAACCATATTGGATTTGAGATTGGACACGATCACCATCGGTAACCGCAACTTCACGCATATTATTACCAAAAGAGGCGACCTTTAAATGCTTAGAGAAATTTAAAGCACGTGCAACATCTAAGAATTTAGAAATTTCTGCAATAACATCCTCATGCTCATAAAAACCAGCAACAACTTTATGAGGAATACGCATACGAGCTAAGATAAAACCAAATTCACGATCACCATGAGCTGCCTGATTGAGATTCATAAAATCCATATCAATGGAATCATACGGCAACTTCTCATTAGCCTGAGTATGTAAATGTAATAAAGGCTTTCTTAATTCCTGTAAACCCTTAATCCACATCTTAGCTGGGGAGAAGGTATGCATCCAGGTCATAACACCAATACATTCATCATCACAACTAGCCTTACGCATATCTTCAATACAGGTTTCTGAATTAACTACGGTAGGCAATACAACTACTTCAACGCCCTTTAAATGGTCATTGAAAAAAGATGTCATCTTAGCTGCATCAGCGGCAACTTGCTTTAAACACTCTTCACCGTATAGATCTTGAGAACCTACAACAAAATATAACTTATTCATACTAATATACCTTTTGTAATCCCCTTCTTTAGAAGGGGCTGAAATTATTTAATTACGGAGATGGACTTTCTATCAGCAAACAAGGCTACAAACATTAAGAAAATTATGCCCTGAATCAACTGCATCATTTGTGTAGTGAAACCAATCATGGTTAAGCCAGAACTTAAAACCACATAAAGTAATGAACCAACCACGCAATTTCCAAAACGAGCCATAGCACCACCAGAAATAGGCATACCACCTAAAACCAAGGCAATAAGAATTTGGGTCTCTAATTGGTTACCACCTGAAGAAGTCACAGAACCAATCTTAATTGCACTAATAAAAGCAGCAAAACCAGTAATTGCACCAGCTAAAACATAAACCATAAATTTAAGTCTATCGGTACGAATACCAGAGAACATGGCTGCTTTTTCGCCAGCACCTATAGCTTTAAGATAAACACCAAACTTGGTATATACGAAGAAAATATAACCAATGGCCATAACAATTACAGTACAAACAACCTTAAAGGTGGTGCTATCCATGGAAACTAAACTTGCAGAACCTGCAACTGGAGAGTTGGTAGTTAAAAACTTAATTAAGCCACGAAATAAGAACATAGTACAAATGGTCACAATAAAGGATTTAATTTTTCTATTTACATAGAAGTAGCCGTTAATTGCGCCAATTAAAGCTCCTGTTACCATGCCTCCTACAATAGCCAAAGGAATATTGTAGTGAGACAAATAACAGCAAACGATGGCAGATAAACCTAAAATTGAGCCTTGGGAGAAATCCAATCCACCCATAGTCATAATAAAAAATACACCCATAGAAGCAATCATGGTCACATAAACCTGAGACATTGCCAAAGGCAATAATCTCATCATTCTGCCATTAGTGAAGATATTAAACAAAATGAACATCAGCACTAAACCTACAATAGGAAGAAGTGCTCGGATAAGTCTCATTCTACGTAAAGATTTTAATTCTTTATCTTTATTATTTTCAGTAATTACGTCTGACATAATTCGGTCTCTCCCCATTAAACCATCATCGAAATTAGGTTATTTTCATTAAGATCACGAGAACGTGGTAATTGGCCTTTAAGAGCTCCATCCTTCATAATAATAATGCGATCACACATACCAATTAGTTCCATCAATTCCTCAGAAATCATAATGATAGATTTACCATCTTTACGCATCTGGTCCATTAACTGGTAAATATCTTGTTTAACTTTAATATCAATACCACGGGTCGGACTATCTAAAACAACAATATCCGAACCCTTGCCTATCCAACGAGCTAAAACGACCTTCTGTTTATTGCCACCAGATAATTCAGAGACGAACTGATCAGTATTAACCATCTTTACAGACATCTCTTTGGCATATTCATTGGCAAACTTTTTAATTTTTGACCAGCTTAAAAGCTTGCTCTTGCCAATAGTCAACTCATCTAAAGAAGGTATAGCGATGTTATCGCGAATACTCTGACTTAATACAATTGACTCGTTATCTCTATCTTTAGAGGTATATGCAATAGAGTGTTTAATTGCAGTCGGAATATCATTTATATGAGTTCCGTCAGCTAAAACGACCTCGCCTTCACGGTCGTAACTTGCACCAAAAATAGCTTTACCGATTTCATGCATTCCAGACTCTGACAAACCACCAAAGCCTAAAATTTCACCACGATGTAAATCAAAACTTACATCTTTAATCAAACCTGGCACAGTAACATTCTTGACTGATAATACAACCTCATCGGAAATTTTTTCATCATAATCATTACGATAATATTTTCCGGTTACTTCACGACCAACCATCAATCTCTTTAAATCATCTTCATTAACATCTTTACTCTTTACAGTATCGATATATTCACCATCACGTAAAATGGTGATGGTATCTGACTTATCTAAGATCTCTGACAAATCATGAGAAATAAAAATAACCGTATTTCCTTCATCGCGAATGCGGTTCATGTGCTTATAAAGCTCTTCACGCCCCTCTTGAGATAAAGCAGTAGTAGTCTCATCAATAACTACAATTTTTGGATGAAAATAAGTAGCTTTAACAATTTCGATTAACTTACGATCCTCAAAATTGTACTCATCAATGAGAACATGAGCTTTAATATAATCAAAACCATACTCATGTAATAAACGATTAGCTTCATCGTTCATTGCTTTAGTATTACGAAAACCTGCCTTAATAAAACGATCTTCGTGACCTAAAAAAATATTTTCGGCAACAGTTAATCCAGATAAGGTACCTAATTCCTGCACAATAATAGAAATACCATGATTATTTGCATCGACCTGATTTCTAGAATGAACTTCTTCACCGTCTAAAATAAATTTACCTGTTTCCATAGGATAGATTCCGGTAAGCATATTAGTCATAGTTGACTTGCCAGAACCATTTTCACCTATTAAGGCATGAACCTCTCCTTTGTTAATATCAAAGGAAATATTGTTAAGCGCACGGGTAATACCAAAATGCTTGCTGATATTTCTTACTTGTAATCTTACTTCGCTCATTTTTTATCCCCTTATTTAACAATTTCGCCTTTAGTGACTTTAGTGGTAAAGGTAATGATGATAAGTAAGGCTAAACCTGTAATTACATCCTGAATTGCAGTTGGTGCGCCTAAGGAAATGAAACCAAAGAAAATTATATTGACGATAAACTCACCTAAGATAATAGCCTGTAGAGGAATGCCATACTTCATAAAGGCCAAACCGAAGAAACATCCCATAGTAGGAATGAAGTTTCGACTCATTGAAGACATACCAGTAACAGCTACCATTGAGGAACCATAACTAATAGTCAATACAGCCATTGCGCCAAAGAAAGCTCCACTTAAAATAAAGGCTAAAACTTTAAATTTATCAACGTTAATACCCATGTTCTTAGCGACTAACTCATTAGATCCAATAGCATAAGTATAGGTACCAAATTTAGTGTAATTTAAAACCACATAGGCAATGATAAAGGTGACAACAGCCAGAATAATATTGCCAGGCATCTGACCAAAAGCACATAACTCAGTAGGCAAAGTCATTTTTGCCCCACCTGCCATATAATTAGCTAAAGACTCATAAATCAAAGCTAAACCAGCTGTAACAATCATTGACGGAATACGCAACTTTACATAGAAATAACCATTACATAATCCAACCAAAGCACCTGTTGCAATACTTCCTAAAATCAATCCTGCATAACCAAGATCTAAACTAGTAGCTAACTGACAACCAACAATTGCTGACAAAATGATATTTGCGCCAATAGAGAAGTCGAATAGCCCCATATCCATAACAAAATAGAAACCAATAGCACCAACTGTAGCGATAAGACTGGCCTGAAAATAACTTAATAAATTACTAGGAGAGCCGAAATTATCCGGAGTTAGAATTTTAAAGATAAGCCAGGAAAGAAATACCAATGCTGTTAAAACTATATAACCCTTAGCAGCACCGGAAAGATTTTTTATTCCAGTCATATGCAATTCCCTATGTAAGTAAAAAAAACTACCTCTGTATGAGGATTTTGCCAAATCAATGTATTTTCAGTTATTGCACAACTACGCAACACTGCACTTATAAGCTAATAATAGAATAATGTTAATTGTAAAATCGCAAACGTTTACGATTATTCAAGTTGGCGCACATTTTTTTTTCAAATTTTTCACAAAAGTTTGATCACGATCGCAATAAAAAAGGAATCAATTATTGAGGTGAATATAGTTATACCCGTGATTAGTACAAGCTTTGTTAAAAATTTTTTATCTTTAACAAATATTCAAAATAAAAAAAATGATATGACTTTACGTTTTTATCTAAATCGCTAATTAAAAATGACAATCGATTATTTTTTTAGTAGTGGTTATTTACAATCAACAATAAAGATAAATATTAACACCTTGATAAATAATCAAAAAATATAATTTAAAGTAATTTTTTTTAAATTAATTTGTTTTTTGTGACATATGCATACGTTTACAATAAAAAAATCATTATTATTTATAATTATAAGAATCAAGCAAAATTGCTTAGACTTAAAAAAATATTTGTATTAGCTCAGTCTACACATAGGGAAGTATGGTTATGAGATTAACTTTAAATAAGTTGTCAAAGGGCATTGCTTGTAGCGTTTTAGCTGCAGGTTTAGCTACTTTTAGTACTCAGGCTTTAGCTATTGATAACAGTGATATCAAAATCGGTGTTTCAATTTGGTCATCAACAGACGTTTTAGGTTCTTGCTGTAAGCGTATTTTAGATGAGGCTTCTTCAGCCTTAGGTGTTGAAATTCAATACGTCGACCAAGCTCACGTTTCAGAAAAAGTAACCGCTTCCGTTGAGCAATTAGTAGCAGCTGGTTGCCAAGGCATTATCATCTGTAACTCAGCAGATACTGAAATGATTTCTGCTATTAAGACAGCTAATGACAATGAAGTTTATTTAGCTCAGTTCTTCCGTATTATTTCTAAGACAGCAAGCCCTGATATCTACAAGATGGCTACCGATTCACCTTATTTTATCGGTGCAGTTCATGAGAATGAGCCTGAAAATGGCGCTAACCTTGTCAAGATCCTTCTTGATAAAGGTTGCCGCAATATCGGCTTAATAGGATGGGAACAAGGTGATGCTACATGGCTTGGCAGATGGGAAGGTTATAAAGCTGGTGTTGAGCAGTGGAATAAAGATCATCCTGATGATAAGGCTACTTTAAGTGAGCCTCAATATGCAGGTACTTCCTCTGAGGGAGGTTCTAAGGCTGCTGAAGCTTTAATGGCTGCAAATCCTAACCTTGATGCTTTAATCCCTGCCGGTGGTGGTGGAGATCCTTTACAAGGCGCTGTTGCTGCTGTAGAAAGAGCTGGCAAAACTGGTAAAGTTGCTGTAGTGTCTACTGACTTCTTACCTGATTTAGGTGAGCGTTTGCAGAACGGCTCTATGGCTGGTCAGTCTGGTGGTCATTACTGTGATCCGTTATTTGCCTTTATGGCTGTTTATAATGCAGTTAAGGGTAACTACACTGGTTTTGAAGGCAAGTTTGAAGACATTACTTTCCCTTACCTCTATGTTTCATCTCCTGATGACTATGCTAACTACGAGAAGTACTTCGTCAATCAGTTACCTTACACTAAGGATGAATTAGTAGCACTCTCTAACTTAGACTTAGAAAACTTGAAAGTTGCTGCAACTAAGCTCTCTATTGAAGATGCCGCAGCTCGTGCTAATGCTACTAAATAAGTAACTTTATCTCCTTAAAAAAATCCCTCGTTATGATTTCCAATATAACGAGGGATTATTTTTTTTAATTATTTAAATCAAAGAATTACCACAAACTAATTATTAGCCTCTAAACATTTAGGTTCATCTACAGAAAACTCAGCCCCCTCTACAGGCATAAAACCTAAAAGAATCTTGTTTTCATTTAACATCGGAATCCATTGCTCTTTGAAAACATCTAAAGAAATCTGTTGTACATTAGCTGCCGGTAACTTTGCCATATCAATATAAGCCTGAGCAAACTTTTCATGACACCATACAGGCAAAATCATAGCCTGCTCTTCTCCCTCTTGGCCATTGTCTTCTAATAAAAAAGGCCCTTCTTCTTGTAAAACTATAAATAAAACTTTATTTTCTAAAGTCTTATTGATAAATAAAGATTGTCTATATTCGGCATTAAGTTTTAAAGTTGCCTCATACTCGCGCTCAGTCAATTCGTACATAAAAATCTCCATCAATAACCACGATCTAAAATAGGTTTTAAAAATTTACCTGTAAACGAGCGATCACATTCAACTAATTCCTCAGGTGAACCACAAGCAATAATCTCGCCTCCGCCACTGCCACCTTCGGGACCTAAATCAATTAAATAATCAGCACTCTTTATTACATCTAAGTTGTGTTCAATAACAATAACTGTATTGCCTTGATTTCTAAGACGTAATAAAACATCTAAAAGTTGCTTTACATCATGAAAATGTAGTCCTGTAGTAGGCTCATCTAATACATATAAAGTTTTGCCTATACCTCGACGGGATAATTCTTTTGAAAGTTTTATACGCTGAGCCTCTCCTCCTGAAAAGGTCAACGCAGATTGTCCTAGCGTAATATAAGAAAGACCTACATCCATTAAAGTTTGCAATTTATTCGCAATAGCAGGAACTGCTTTAAAAAATTCTAAGGCTGTCTCTACATTCATATTCAAAACTTCAGAAATATTTTTACCTTTATATGTAACTTCTAAAGTCTCTCGATTGTAACGTTGCCCCTGACATTCCTCACACTTAACATAAACATCAGGTAAAAAGTTCATTGAAACTCTAATCGTGCCATCACCCTGACAAGCCTCACAACGTCCGCCTTTCACATTAAAGGAAAACCGTCCTGGGCCATAACCACGTTTACGAGCTTCTGCTGTTTTAGCAAAAAGATCTCGAATATCGGTAAACAAACCTACATATGTAGCAGGATTTGAACGAGGGGTGCGACCGATAGGGCTTTGATCTATACAAATAATTTTATCAAAATACTCAAGACCTGTTATAGATTGATAAGGAGCTGGTTCATCATTTGCACTAACTCGATTAAGTTTTCTTTCTGCAATTCTCACTAAAGTATCATTGATTAATGTTGATTTTCCTGAACCAGATACACCTGTAACTGTAATAAAACAACCTACAGGAAATTTAACATTGATATTTTTTAAATTATTACCATTACAACCTTTTAACTCTACAAATTTATCTGTAGGCTGAACTCTATTTTTAGGAATTTCAATCCGTTTACGTCCTGATAAATAATCACCTGTAAGAGAATTTAAGTTTTGCTCTAAATCAGAAACTTTACCTTGAGCAACAATTGTTCCGCCATGAATACCTGCTCCAGGACCGATATCTAAAATAAAATCGGCATTACGCATGGTATCTTCGTCATGTTCAACGACTACAACACAATTTCCCAAATTACGTAAATTTTTTAAAGCTTCAATCAGCTTACTATTGTCTCTTTGATGCAAACCTATACTAGGTTCATCTAAGACATACATAACTCCGGTAAGACCTGAACCAATTTGACTTGCAAGACGAATTCGTTGAGCCTCACCGCCTGATAAAGTTTCTGCACTTCGAGATAAATTCAAATAGCCTAATCCCACATTGATTAAAAATGAAAGACGACTACGAATTTCTTTTAAAACTCTATCCGCAATTCCATGCTCTTGTTTGCTTAAGCTTAAATCACTAAAAAATTTTTGAGCATTAACTATAGAAAGATCATTAACTGCTGGCAAACTTTTATCGCCTACAAAAACATGGCAATATTCTTTTTTCAAACGCGCACCTTTACATTCAGGACATAAAGATGGAGTCATCAATTTAGAAATAAAATCCCTTACATAATCAGAATCTGTTTCTTTTAAGCGTCTTTCATAGTTAGGAATGACACCTTCAAAAGGTTGCAATGAAGTCTCAACCTTTTGTCCCTTAGCATAAGAAAATTCCATTGGAATTGGTTCTGAGCCAGAACCATATAAAAATATCTCTTGTTCTTTTCTACTTAAAGAGGAAAAACCTTTATGGATATCTATCTTAAAATGTTCGGCTACTGCTTCTAACTGTCTAAAATACCAAACAGAACGCCTATCCCACCCAACAATAGCTCCTTCAAATACAGATTTATTTGGATCAGGTACAACCTTATTTTCATCTAAAACCATTAAAACACCCAATCCTTCACACTTAGGGCACGATCCATGAGGGTTATTAAATGAAAAATCACGAGGTTCTAATTCTTGAATAGAATATCCACAATGAGGGCAAGAATAATGACTTGAAAACAACAATTCATCTTCACTTTGATGTTCATCCATAGGTGAGACAATAGCCAAACCATCGGCATACTTTAAAGCTGTTTCCAAAGAATCTGCTACCCTCTGACGCAGATCGGAACGTATTTTAAGACGATCAATTACAATCTCAATATTATGCTTAACTCTTAAAGCTAAACTTGGAGGATCTGAAAGATCACAGATTTCACCATCTACTCTAACGCGGATAAAACCATCTTGAGCCAAATCAGAAAATAATTGCTTATATTCTCCTTTACGCCCCCTCACAACTGGCGAAAGTATCATGTAGCGAGCCCCTTCTGGCAAAGACATAACAGCATCTGTCATTTGCGTAATAGTTTGAGCCTTTAAAACAGTACCATGAATTGGACATTTAGCTACACCTATACGCGCCCACATCAATCGTAAATAATCATGAATTTCCGTGATAGTTCCAACTGTTGAACGCGGATTATGCGAGGTTGATTTTTGTTCAATTGAAATTGCTGGAGATAAACCATCAATTGAATCAACGTCAGGTTTATCCATAAGAGATAAAAATTGACGAGCATAAGAGGATAAAGATTCAACATAGCGTCTTTGTCCTTCTGCATATAAGGTATCAAAGGCTAATGACGATTTGCCTGAGCCTGATAGACCTGTAATAACACACAATTTATTACGCGGAATCTTTACATTTATATTCTTTAAATTGTGTGTACGAGCACCACGAATAAAAATTTCTTCCATATTTATCTTTTTGATTTAAAAATTTTTTTTATTATGAATCTCTCTAATTTAGCACTCATTGCGCAATTTTGTATAAAGCACTTTTATGCCGTTATAAGCTTTAAACAAATTATATGCTAAACACTTTAACAAAAGTTGCGAGGATTTTTATCATGGCCAGAGGCATCAATAAAGTAATTTTAATTGGAAATATGGGAGAAGATCCGATCATCAGACAAACAAATTCAGGTCTCATGGTAGCAAATCTATCCTTAGTTACTAATGACATGAAACGTAACCCTGAAAACGGACAAACCACAGAGATTGCCGAGTGGCATAGAATTGTACTTTTTGGAAAATTAGCAGAAATTGCTCAATCCTACCTCCATAAAGGATCTCAAATATATATTGAAGGTCGACTAAAGACTAGAACTTATCAAGACAAACAGAATCAAAAACGCAGTATCACGGAAATCTTTGCTGACGAACTTCAAATGCTTGGCAACAAAAACGTAAGTATTGTAAACGAACCTGAAAATCCCAAGAATGAACCCCAATCTCATCGTGGCTCTGATTTTATACTTCCTTCTCCCCCAAAAACTATAAATCAACCTGAAGCTCGATCTAGTTTTGAACCTGCACTAACTGCAGTTAATAATTACGATGGAGATATACCTTTTTAACATAGTCCACCAGAAGTCATCCGCCTTTAAGGGGAGGCAAAGGCGGAACTTAAAAATTTATGTAAGTAATTGAGCTAAATAATTGTTCTATTATCATCTTGTTCTGGTAGTAAAGTATTCTCTGTTGATAATGAGACAATATGCCAAAGATTTTTTTGTTAGTATAGTTTCTGCATACAACACTGCTTTGAAAGAGTGGAAGTATGACCTAGAGCATGTGCATATTATTCCCCCATACAGAGATGTCTTGTTTGTGGCTACCAAGATATATCAGTTAGAGAATAGGATTACTCTAATTGCCTAATTGTAGTAATCACCACAATTAAGACAAGAATGCTGTAATAAAAATTCGTAAAAAAAATTATCCGACTATACGTCAGAAACTTTGGAAAAAGCACAAAGGACTTAAACTTATTTTGCTGGTAATTGTGAAGGTTAACCTATTTCAATTATTAAGCAATATATATAACAGCAGAACACAAGAGATTAGAAAAATGAAATTTTTCTAATCATCCCTCTACATTCTTAAACTTAAGTACGAGGTTTTGTGTGCCCAAAATTTGATAAAGCTGTTATCTTTATAGGAGAGGCACGTTCACTCCTTATCTTTTAAATAAAATTTTTCAAACTCAAATTTCTTTATAACAAGGCTATGAGCTTATTTAATGCAAAAATTCAGGACATTATTTTGTATCTAAGCAATCTCTTTTTATGGTGTGTTATACTTGCGATCATATTTCAGTCTCTGAACAATAACCTATTAATTTGAATCGGTTCTAGGCCTTGGCAATGTTTAAAAAATTACGCAGCTTATTTTCAAATGATCTCTCGATCGATTTGGGAACAGCTAACACTTTAATCTATGTAAAAAATAAGGGTATCGTTTTAAACGAGCCTTCCGTGGTCGCCGTGCGCCTTGACCGTAATGGTGGTGCACAACGTAAGGTAGACGCAGTTGGTAAAGCCGCAAAAATAATGCTCGGCAGAAGCCCTGATAATCTTGAAGTTATCCGTCCTATGAAGGATGGTGTTATTGCAGATTTTCAGTACACTGAAAAAATGCTGCAATTTTTCATAAATAAAGTACTTTCAGGCTCTCATCATTTTCCTTTTAAACCCAGTCCTCGTGTTTTAGTATGTGTCCCTTGCGGTGCTACACAGGTTGAAAGACGTGCTATTCGTGAATCTGTTGAAGGTGCTGGTGCTAGCGAAGTATTTTTAATCACCGAACCTATGGCAGCTGCAATCGGTGCTGGATTACCAGTATCCGAAGCAAAAGGTTCAATGATTGTTGATATTGGTGGTGGTACCACTGAGGTGGCAATCATTTCCTTAAACGGTATTGTTTATTCAAGTTCTGTCCGTATTGGTGGTAATCGTTTTGATCAAGCAATTATTGATTATATTCGTAATACTAAACGCTACGAGATCGGTGAAACTACTGCAGAATCTATAAAAATTGAAATTGGTTCAGCTTATGCTGAACAAGAAATGCATGAAAAGGAAGTTAGAGGCCGCTCTGTAGTTGAAGGTGTACCTCGTTCCTTTACTCTAAATTCAAATGAAATTTTAGAAGCATTATCAGATCCAATTAAAGGTATTGTTAGTGCCGTAAGAACAGCTTTGGAAAAATCTCCTCCTGAATTAGCAGCTGATATTGCCGAACATGGCATGATGCTCTCAGGCGGTGGCGCTTTATTGCATAACTTAGATAAGCTTCTTCGCGAGGAGACCGGTATTCCAGTTGTAATTGCTGAGGATCCACTTACTTGTGTTGCTCGTGGCGGTGGTAAAGCCCTAGAGATGTATGATACTCAGGGCAACGAAGTTTTTGACTAAAATCATTTAGGATCTGCCCACAAAGGTAGATCCTTTCTTCAAATATCGGATCTAATTTTGAATAAGCCAGATCAACCCAGCCTGTTTATTCACCTTCGTTTTGCTGTTATCTTTTTTATCTCTCTAGCTATCATGGCTGTTGACATGAGATCTAGAGTTTTGAATGATTTTCGATACTATATAGAGTCATCTTTATATCCATTGATGGTTTTCGCTGATGCTCCGCGCTCGGTATCAAAATTTGTATCATCACAATTTAAAAGTCGCAGTGAACTTATAGAAGAGAACGAAAAACTTTCTGCAGAAAACTTTCTACAACGAGCAGATATCTTACGCATACAATCGTTAGAAGCTGAAAATGAGGCATTAAGACGTTTATTAAACTCCCCTTCTGCTGATGCTACCAAACGTTTAGTTGCAGAAGTAATTGATGTTGACTCTAATCCTTATTTAAGACGCGTCGTTATCAATCGAGGTTCTAAATCAGGTGTATATGAGGGCATGCCAGTTATTTCAGGTAATGGTCTTGTAGGACAAGTCTACTCTTTAAACTATGGTTTTTCTCGAGTTTTACTCATAAGTGATCCTAATTGCTCAGTTCCTGTTTTATGTAGTCGTACTAATATTAGAGCCATTACAACCGGTACTGGCGTACATGATGAATTAACAGTAAATAATGTTCCTCGTAGTGCTGATATAAAAGTTGGAGACCTTTTAGTTACATCAGGTTTAGGCGGAGTATATCCTTCAGGATATCCTGTAGCTGAGGTAACCTCTGTTGGCTTTTCTGATGCTCAACCTTTTGCAAATATTAAGGCAAAACCTATTGTCGATACCGATACTATGCGTTATGTATTGCTCTATTGGTATCAAGGTATAGATAGTGAAGATACCCAAAATACTATTATCAGCAAACAACGTTCTGATAGTAAACATATTCTTCGTCAGGAAAAAATTAAAAACCTCATAGAATCACTATCACGAACACCTGAACATCAGAACAAAGAATAAAAGTCACAGTCAATAAAAAGAGATAACTTATGGTTACAAAAGAACATAATCGTTCCTTAATATTTATATTTATCCCCTTAATTCTAGTGGCTTTAATTTTCCAAATAGTTCATTTGTCTAATTTTATGATGGAAAATCGACCAAGTCTCTTAGCTTTAATTTTGATATTTTTTACAACATTAGAACGCTTTAGATTTGGGATTGAAATTGCTTTTCTAATTGGTTTAATCTTAGATCTTTTAAGTGGTGCTCCTTTAGGTATCAATGCGCTTATTTGCGCAGCTCATGTCTATATAATTTCCTCACAATTTAAACGTTTTAGACTCTATGTTTTTTGGCAACAAGCCATAATTATTGGAATTATTAATCTAATTATCAATGTTATAGCCTATTGGCTTGAGCATATCATTGGACAAAGCTATTATGAGGTTAATTTTCTCCTTCCAGCTTTATTCACCGCAATTTTATGGCCTTTAGTAAGATTCTTATGCCTAATTTTGGCTCAGACTTTCTCAATTTCTATCAATGAGGAAAAAAAGAATTTATGAATGAACTTATCTTAGCTTCAGGCTCTCCTAGACGTAAAGACTTTATTGAAAGCCTAGGTTTAAAATTCAAAATTGTTGTCCCTGACATTGATGAAAGCAGATTCAAAAATGAAAGTCCTTGTGAACTTGTACAACGTTTATCTAAACTCAAAGCTCAAGCTGTTGCAAGTAAACATCAAAACGATATTGTGATTGCTGCAGATACAATCGTTGTTTTAGATAATGAAATTTTAGGCAAGCCTAGCAATAGAAATGACGCTAAAATAATGCTCAAAAAACTATCAGGTAGAACACACGAGGTATTTACAGGTTATACCGTACAAAAAGGCGAGATTTGTTATCACGGACTCGAACATACGCAAGTAGACTTTGCCATCCTTAGTGATGAATTAATTTCCTCTTATGTAAATTCAGGAGAATGTGATGATAAAGCAGGATCTTATGCCATTCAAGGTCTGGCGGCAATGTTTATAAAAAAGGTAAATGGCGATGTAAACTCAGTTATTGGCCTGCCAATTTGTACTATCCGCATCTTACTAGAAAAATTCGGGATAACTCCTAAATTTGTAAAGGTTCTCAAAAATGAATAATCTTGAACAAGCAAAAAAGTTGCTATGGGATGGCAGTGATATTGATCTGCAAACATTAGAACAAGCCACTAAAACCCTCTCTTCAAACAATATTAACTGGGGAGATATATATTTTGAACTATCTCAAGCTGAGAGCTTTTCTCTTGAAGATGGAATAATCAAAGGAGGATCTTTTGATATCAGCAAAGGCGTAGGTGTAAGAGCCATTTGCGGTGCCAAAACAGGCTTTGCTTACAGCGATATTGTTGACAAATATTCATTACTTGAAGCTTGTAAAGCGGCTAAGACCATAGGTTCAGGACAAAATTGTAATACAGTTAATGTAAATACAAATTCCCTATCCAAAGAGGCTCTTTACTCTTCTGAAAATCCTATCTTTTCTTTAAAACGCGAAGATAAAGTAGCTATTTTAGAAAAAATTGATAATTATGCTCGCAGTAAAGATCCTAGAGTTATACAAGTAATGGCTGCATTATCTTGTAGTCATAAAGTTTCTCTTACTATGACTACAGAAGGAGATATTACCTGCGACATAAAACCTATTGTACAAATAGTTGTAAATTTGGTTTTAGAACAAGGAAAACGCCGCGAAATGGGCTTTGTTGCTGCCGGTGGAGCAATTATGCTTCCCGAACTTTTACAAAACAATAAAGCAATAAAGCTTGCTGATGAAGCTTTACGGATTGGAGCTTTAAATTTAGAAGCTATCAATGCACCTGCAGGAACTATGCCTGTAGTTTTAGGATCAGGATGGCCTGGAGTTCTTATTCACGAAGCTGTAGGTCATGGTTTAGAAGGTGATTTTAATCGAACAAAAACTTCAACCTTTACTGGGCGTATTGGTGAAAAAGTAGCCTCAAGTGCTTGCACCATAGTTGATGATGGTACTTTACCTAAACGCCGTGGTTCTCTAACTTACGATGACGAAGGAACAGCAAGTCAGCATAATATACTTATCGAAAACGGTATTTTAAAAAGTTATATGCAAGATAAGCAAAATGCTCAGCTTATGGGTATGCAACCTACTGGCAATGGACGCCGTGAAAGTTATAACTGTTTACCCTTGCCTCGCATGACTAATACCTATATGTTACCAGGTAACTACGACAAAGAAGAAATTATCAGCAGTGTAAAAAAAGGTATTTATGCTGTTAATTTCAGTGGTGGACAAGTAGATATTACCTCAGGAAAATTTGTTTTCTCCACATCTGAGGCTTATTTAATCGAAAACGGCAAAATTAGTACACCAATTAAAGGAGCAACTTTAATTGGCAACGGACCTGAAACTATGTCTCAGGTCTCTATGGTAGGGAATGATCTAAAATTTGATGATGGCATCGGTACTTGTGGTAAAGCAGGCCAATCAGTACCTGTCGGTATCGGTCAACCTACGCTAAAACTTGATGCCATTACTGTAGGTGGTTCTGACGCTTAAACTAAGCGTACCGGTATTTCTATGCCGGTACGTTCAAATTCAGCTTTTAAAAATTTATATAAGGCTCTAGAAGCAGGTTTAGGTAACTGTATATCAGACTCAACTTTAAGCTCATCACTAGCTTTTTTAACCAAAGTACGGAGTTTATTGCGATCTGTATCAATAATTAAAGAACAAAAAGCATCTATTGCAGCTTTGCCATTATCGATCAAATTTTGTCTTAATTTTTCAAGCTTCATAGTCTTAGGATCAACTTTAGAAGATGCTCCCTGAGCTCTCAATTGTTGTTCTAAATCTGAATTAGGATATCCTCTTTGCAATCTAGCTACATATTGTAATTGACGACGACGCTCATCACTGTGAACTTTTAACTTTCTAGCTACTAATAAAGCCTCTTTAACATCATCCTCAATACGTAAAGCATTAAAGCTTTGTTGACCTAAATTAGCAACTTCTTCCACAAGTTTGCGAATTGCTTGAGCCTCGCGTTTACGAGCTGAGCGGCTTTCCTCCTCTGGAGGAGCGTCAAAACCTTCAAAATGTTGTTCCATAATAAAATTTCTCTAATTATTTTCTATCTCAAAAAGGGAGGCTAATGCAAAAGTAGCAATCAAATTAGTAGCAGCTAGCGGAGGATTTTTTATCTTAAGTTTTCTACCTTCCAATGCTTTTGACCATTGTACTAAAAAAGCAATACCTGCAGAATCAATGCTTGTAACAGTCGATAAATCTATCTCTGTATTTTTAAACATTTCGCTACGACGTTCCCATAAAGCAGGTACGCTTTCATACGTCATCTTTAGGATATCTTCCATATTAAAGGTCCGGCTTAATATTCTTTAAGGCTTCAATAGCGGCTTGAATTCCTTTTGATTTGATAATAGGAGAGATTTCACTTGATTTAGCATCTAAAATGCTAATATTTTCTCCTACAAGATCAAATACTTTCCACTCTGAAGTTTTTTTATTAAGACGCATTTTTAACACTAAAGCTAAATCTTGTTTACCAGCTTCACGAATAGTAAATTTGATAGGAACAATAGTTGCATCTTTAGCTAAAGGCTTCTCAGGATCGGCTATAACCTCTTGATTTACATACTTACTTAAAACATCAGTAAGCGACATTACCATATATTCTCTAAAAGCCGCAGTAAAAGCCTCTCGTTCCTCTTTAGAGGTTTTCTTAAGCTCAGTACCGATAACCTTATAAGAGGCATAAGTAATATCTACATAAGGCATAAGTTCTTTTTCAACTAAATTTCTAGCAAACTCTTTATCCGTTAGTTTATCGCTATTAGCTTTTAATTCATTAACAGTTTGAGTTGCGACCGCTGAAGCTAATTTATAAGGATTACTCATATCTGCTAAAGCATAAGCCGATACAGATACGAAAGACATTAAAGCAAATAAGCAGACACTAAATATCTTTTTCATACAAAGTCTCCTTTATTATTTTGTGGTTTCAGATTTTTTTTGTGAATCATCGCTAGAACTGGTGTTATAAAGAAACTTACCTAATAGCTCTTCTAAAACAACAGCTGAACCTGTATCAGTAAAACTATCTCCGTCTTTTAAATATGTAGTACCTAAATCTTCATCATAAAAACCTGGCGTAATAGCAATATATTGCTCACCAATAAGACCTGCAGTTTGAATTGAGGCTTTAGATTCACTTGAAATAGTATTGTATTGAGACTCAATAGCCATATCTACAACTGGAGTTAAGGTTGTAGAATCTAAACTGATACTTTCGACTCTGCCAATGGTAACCCCCCCAATACGAACAGGAGCTCTAACTCTTAAAGATCCTATATTTTCAAAAGGAGCATGTACGGTATATGTAGTGGTATTACTATCCAAAACTAATCCTGCTACTTTTAGAGCCATAATCACACTAGCAATAATACCTAACAGCATAAAAATGCCAACATAAATTTCTGCTTTTAAATATTTCATAAAACAACCTAAAACATTACTGCTGTTAACACGAAATCAAGACCTAAAACTGCTAATGAAGATTGCACTACTGTTGCTGTAGTAGCTGCACTAATACCAACAGATGTAGGATGACAATCATAACCATTAAAAATTGCAATCCAAGTACAAACCAAACCAAATACAGCGGCTTTTATAAACATAGGAACAATATCAGCTCCAAAATCAACACTAGCTTGCATTGCTGACCAATAATTACCGTCATCAAGCCCTAGCCAATCAACACCAACAAATTTGCCACCATAAATGCCAATTAAACAAAATAGTACAGATAAAATTGGCATGCTAATAATACCAGCCCAAAAACGAGGAGCGATAATACGATGTAAAGGATCAACTGCCATCATTTCCATAGCTGATAATTGTTCTGAAGCTTTAAGCTGACCTATTTCTGCTGTTAAAGCAGAACCTGCGCGTCCTGCATATAATAAGGCTGTGACTACTGGTCCTAACTCACGGATAATAGCTAAAGCAACTAGAGTTCCTAAAGATCCTGTAGCCATAAAATCTTTTAAAATATTAAAACCCTGTAAGCCTAAAACCATACCTATAAATAGTCCTGAAACTATAATAATAATGATCGATTGCACTCCCACAAAATGAATTTGGGCAATCAGTAAAGGCAAACTTTTAGCAAGTCTAGGTATACAAAAAATGGCATGAAAAAGCATAATTGACGATCTGCCTAATGCCGAAATCTTACCTAAACCCCACCTGCCTAAAATACCTAAAGCTGAACTAATAATCATAAATCCTCAAGATAATTATTGCTGCCTTTTAGATGAAAAGCATATGGTCCATCATAATCTCCATGAATAAACTGATTTACTCTAGGATCTTGGCTTTTACGAATTTCATCAGGACTGCCATGAGCTAAAACATTAGTCTCAGATAAAATATAAACATAATGAGCTACCTCTAAAATCTCTTTGACATCATGAGTTACTACCACTGAAGTAATGCCCAAAGATAGATTCAAATCTGCAATGAGCTTAACTAAAACACCTTTAGTTATTGGATCCTGACCAACAAAAGGTTCATCATACATTATAAGATCTGGATCTAAGGCAATAGCTCTAGCTAAAGCAGCTCGCCTTGACATACCTCCAGATAACTCACCTGGAAATAAATTTAAAGCAGCTAACATACCTACAGCTTCAAGTTTCATCATGACAATATCACGAATTAAGACTTCATCTAATTTAGTATGTTCTCTCAAAGGGAAAGCCACATTGTCATAGACATTCATATCTGCAAATAAGGCCCCACTTTGAAAAAGCATGCTCATGCGTTGTCTTAATTTATAAAGTTCTGGCCTTTTTAAGGCATGAATATTGATGCCATCAAATAAAACTTCTCCTTTATCTGGACGCAATTGCGCTCCAATGAGACGTAAAACAGTAGTTTTTCCAGTACCAGATGGGCCTAAAATAGCCGTAATTTTTCCACGAGGGATCTCTAAATTAAGATCTTCATATATTTTTTTATTACTATAAGAAAATGAAAGATCTTTTATTTTTATAAGACTATCCACTCTTTCTCCTCTTTGAAGATGACAGCCATAAATACTGCCATCTATATAGATTTAAGCTTTAGAAAAAATTAAAACTTGCTATAAATCATTAAGATTCTAAATATTGAGCAATCTTAATAATAACTTAAAGCTACTTTAACAAATATATAGTATTTAGCTTACAGTCAATTTACATTTTCTTGTAAAACACGGGCATTTGTTTTGCAATTACCTAAAATGAACAATCATACATTCATATACTAAAAATAAAACTTTTTGATATTTCAAATTTTGTCAGGCTATTCTACCTTATTACACCAGTTAACTAACTGTAAGTGATTTGAGTTATGTCTAAAGATACCTCAAGAACTTACTTTTATATAAAGTTTGATTATTTAATAAGTTCATTGTTATTCATAAGTTTTTCAATCAAAACTTTTGTCTTATAGAAATTTTCTAATAATAAAAAAATCTAATCAGAAAAATATGCAATTATCTATATAAAAAAGGATATTGATAAACAAAATCAATTATCTTGTTGTAGCTATATATATTCACACATAATACAATTGATAAAATTGCCTAAAATATTTACTTATCTCCTAATCAAACAATCTTTAAAACCTCTTTAGTTTCTATCATTTTAGTAAAACAAAGGCGTTATAATTAAAGACTACTACCATAATATTTAATTAAACCAAGAAGGAAAGCCAAATGTCAGTAATTACCACCTGTTACGGCAATATAGACTCTGAGATTATGCATAGATTATCCCAAGTCAAATTATTAGCATTTGATGTTGATGGAACAATTACTGATGGAGGGGTTTACCTTGATAATACTAATCTAGAATTTAAAAAATTTTATACCAAAGATGGATACGGTCTTAATCATTTAAATAAAAGCGGTGTTATCTGTGCTGCCATTACCGGAAGAAATGCACCACTTATGGAAAGACGTATGCAAGAATTAAAACTTAACTATTTAATTCAAGGTGAATGGGATAAAAAAACAGCCTTAACTAATTTATGTAATCAATTAAATATTGATATTAAAAATAGTGCCTGTATTGGTGATGATTTAAACGATCTATCTATGTTTAAAATTGCAGGTATTACCGCTTGCCCTCAAGATGCTCATCCCTATATAAAAAAAATCTCTGATATTGTCCTTGATTATAAAGGAGGTCACGGAGCTATGCGTCAATTATGTGATCTCATCATGATGTCTCAGGGCAAGTTAAATTATGATGGAGGCCCTTTAGCATGACTGTTACACTAAAGTCATTCATTATTGCTATTTGTCTGCTAATTTTGTCGGTAATTATTTATAGATATGCTGAAATGCATAAACAACAACCTGTAAATGATATCTCCAAATTACCAACATTTACTGCAGAAAATTTCGATGGCCAAATTTATGATGACTTAGGCTTTATTAAACACGATTTAAAAGCAAAAAGCGTTGAATATTACAGTCAAAACAAGTTACTAAAATTAGAGTCACCGCTTGTCAAAAGCTATGACTATACGCAAAATAACCAAGCTGAAAGTTGGTTTTTATCAGGTAACAGTGGTGAGGTTATCTTTGATAAACAAGCAATAGTCACGGGGGATGTCAAATTATATCCAGGATTTGATCATCCAAATTTAAAAATTATAAACGCCAATAAACTTATTTATAATTTTGCCAATGACACAGTTACCTCTAAAGAAAGAGTAACTATTACAGGCCATAACTTTGTAAATAGCGGAACTAATTTTGTTGCTAATTTACGTAATAACACCATGAGTTATAAAGGTGAGCCACATGTTATTTATTACCCGCAAAAGAATTAAAATTGCCACATTAGCTTGTTTTTGTATATTTACTAATGCCTATGCTTTGCAATCAGATAATTCTCAGCCAATCAATGTAATTTCTGATGAACAATTTGCTGATTTAAAAGACAATAAAGCAATTTTTTCAGGAAATGTAGAAGCAACACAAGGATCAATTGTTCTTAAAGCTGATAAGGCTGAAATTAAACGTAATGCAGACGGCTCTTTACAAAGTATTAAAACTTTTGGGCATCCAACTACATTTAAACAAGATCAAGATAATGGTAAAGTCATCCATTCTCAATCATCTAGTATTGAATACTATCCTAAAGATAATTTAGTGGTGCTTACTGGTCGTGCAACTATTTGGCAAGACAATTCTCACGTTAATGGTGAAAAAATTGAATATAACACATTAACGCAAAAACTTAAGGCTTCAAATAATAATAACCAAGGTGGTCGCGTCAGAAGTACCTTTATTCCACAAGAACTAAAATCAACTAATTCTAAAAATTAAAAATGAGTGAATTAAAAGCAATCCATCTGCAAAAAAGCTATAAAAAACGCCAAGTTGTAAAAGACGTAAGTTTGGATGTAAAAAGTGGTTCCGTCGTAGGTCTGTTAGGTCCGAATGGCGCTGGGAAAACGACATCTTTTTATATGATAACAGGCATCATTTCCATCGAAAAAGGATCGGTTCTTTTAGACGATAAAGACATCACTACCATGCCTATGCATGAACGTGCCCGTGCTGGACTTGGATACCTACCGCAAGAAAACTCTATTTTCAGAAAACTTACTGTTTATGAAAATATTATGGGAGTTATGGAGCTTTTACCAAATATCAGTAAAGCTCAAAGAGAAAGCAATGTCGAGCAATTGCTTAAAGAATTTAGTATTACCCATTTAACTAAAAGTTTAGGTATGTCTCTATCAGGTGGTGAACGTCGTCGCGTAGAAATTGCCCGTGCTTTAGCATCTTCACCTAAATTTATTCTTTTAGATGAGCCTTTTGCTGGTGTTGATCCGATATCAGTTGCTGAAATTAAAAATATTATCCTACATCTAAAAAATCGCGGTATTGGTGTTTTAATTACTGATCATAATGTTCGAGAAACCTTAGATGTATGTGAAAAAGCATATATAGTTAACGCAGGAGAAATTATTGCCAGCGGTTCAGCTCAGGAAATTCTTGCTAACGATAAAGTAAAAAATGTTTATTTAGGAGAAAATTTCTCCTTATAATTTTAAATTTTTGGGGATCTTTACAATGGTTATTGAAAAAAATAGCTTACAACTAAATTCAACTTTAAGCCAAAATATAACCTTAAGTCCCCAATTACAACAATGTATAAAGCTTTTACAACTATCTAATTTAGAAATTGTCACTGAAATCAATACTATCAGTGAACGCAATCCTTTTCTTGAAATTGAAGAACGATATCCTCAGGAAGAATCATTAGAAAATATTTTTGCTTATGAATATGAACAAGATGTAAATAATGATCCTTTTGATAATGATAGTTCTATAAAAAATAATGATATAGATGGAATTGATAGCCATCGCTTATTTGATGACAATGGAGAGCTTTATAAAGAATCTCTAGATAATAATAAATATTTATCGCAAGATAACTTCTATAAAAGTACTAGTTCAAATGAGCATGATGACTTTCAAGAGCAAAAATCTCCAGAAAACTTAAGATCTTATCTATTATGGCAATTGAATCTTTCTCCTCTCAAAGGCATGGATAAAGAAATCGCTATAAACATTATCTATGGCTTAAATGATGATGGTTATTTAATTGAAAATGAAGACGATATTTTAAATAACCTAAAAGATAAATATAAAGATATCACTAAAGACGATATCACCACTATTTTAAAACTAATTCAACACTATGATCCCTCTGGCGTTGGGGCGAGAAATTTACAAGAATTTTTACTCATTCAAATAGATGAGCTAGAACATAGCTACGAAATTGATATCACAAAAAAAATTATAAAAAACGAATTAAGTAATTTATCAAAACTTAATCATGCTAATTTATTAAAAAAATATAAAATTTCTGAAGATTGCTTAAATCGAATTTTAAATATAATAAAAAATTTAAAAACAAAACCTATTATCGATAGTCCTAAAGATAAAACTGATATTGTTATTCCAGATATCTTAGTCATAAAAAACAGTAATGGTAATTATGATGTGGAGTTAACCCCAAACTTATTACCAAAAGTAAGTATCAATGAAACTTATAAAAAATACATTCATATTGCAAAAGATGTACAAGAAAAAAAATACTTGCAAAGTAATCTTAAAGAGGCCGATTTATTTTTAAAAAGCCTAAATATGCGCAATGAAACAATATTAAAAGTAGCTAAATGCATTGTCGCTCATCAACATGATTTTATGGAAAAAGGTGAAAGTGCTATGCACCCTTTGATTTTAAAAGACATTGCCTCTGAGATAGATATGCATGAATCTAGCATTTCTCGTGTTACTACTAAAAAATACATGCTTACTCCTAAAGGTATATTTGAATTAAAGCACTTCTTTTCCTCAGCTTTAAATACTAACGACGGTAATGAAACCTCAGCCACAGCAATTAAAGCTAATATAAAACAACTTATTGCTAAAGAGGATCCACGAAAACCTTTATCTGATAATGCTATTGTTGAAATTTTAAAAGAGCAAGGTTTTTTAGTTGCTAGAAGAACTGTTGCTAAATATAGAGAATCTTTACGAATAGCGCCATCTTCACAGAGAAAACAATTACTCTAAGTTATATTTGAGATTTTTCTCGCATTTTTAAATATTTAAATGAAAAAAAATATTGTTGAGCTGTAAATACCTAAAAATATTGCCTATTATTAGTTATAGAAGTTACCTTTATTTTTTTGAGTAGCTTTTTTATCCATCACTTTGATTGGATTAAGGACGTTAATATGCAAATCAATATCCAAGGCGTAGGTATCAAACTCACTGATGCACTCAAAGACTATGTGAACGATAAATTCAAAAGACTTGAGCGTAAAGCTGAGCTTGTAACTTCCATTTCTGTAACACTAACTGTAGAAAAACTGACTCAAATTGCTAAAGCTGATATAGCTGTAGCAGGTGGTTCTTTACATGCAGAAGCTACCGAGGACAGTATGTATCCGGCAATTGATGCTCTTATAGATAAAGTTGACCGTCAGTTAGTTAAATATAAAGAAAAACTTAAACAAGAATAACGTCTAATCCAGTTATTCAGATGCCCTGCTTTGCAGGGCATTTAAGTTTTTATAAAACACAAAGATATGTTAATACTACCGCAAACACTGATTCTCTCTCCGCTATTTTGTTTTAGTAAAAAAAGACTTTTTGAGGAAATAGCTGACTATGCTAGCTGTGAACTAAAAGTTTCCCCTAAATATCTAATAGAAGAACTTAATAGTCGCGAAAAAATGGGTACTACTGTTTTTTTTAAAGGTATAGCTTTACCTCATACAATTATAAATGATATTAACTATAGTTATGGTGTTTTAAGTATTCTTGATAAGCCTATAACTTTTAATTCAATTGATGCTGATGAGCAACTTGTAGATTTAGCCTATACCCTATTTGTTTCACCTCAAGAAAATTATCAGCATATAGAAGTCTTATTACAGCAGTTAAGTCATATTCTTGCAAATAATGATCTTCTAAATGCTCTGAGATTGTGCCGAGGTGAAAAATCAAAAATTTCTGATATTCTCAATAAAATTGATTTAACATTAAATCAGATCATAAACGGTAAAAATAATATTTAAGCTTGGGGTTATCTCTATGCATGTGGCTGTAGAACTGGTAGTTATTTCAGGAAGATCTGGATCTGGAAAAACCGTAGCTTTAAGAGCTTTAGAGGATTTAGGTTTTTATTGTATTGACAATCTTCCTGTAGAGTATCTATCAGATTTAATTTCTAAAGCTAAAACTAACTATCCAAAACTTGCTGTTTCTATTGATATTCGTAATTTACCTACTAATAGTGACATTCAAAAATTAACTGCAACTTATTACCAAGTTATGCAAGATAACTCCGTCCATACTACAGTTATCTTTCTTGATGCAAATGATCAAGTATTAGTACGTCGTTATGCAGAAACTAGACGTATTCATCCTCTCTCTCAAAAACAATTATCTTTAGATGAAGCTGTAATTCAAGAGTCTAACTTACTATCATCAATATCATCAGTTGCCGATCTAAGAATTAATACAACTAATCTTTCTATTCATGATTTAAATAATGAAATAACTACACTAATTAATGGAAAACCAGAAAAAAAAATTTTAGTTATCTTTGAATCATTTGGTTTTAAAGATGGAGTTGCCTCTGATGCAGACTTTGTCTTTGATTGTCGTTTTCTGCCTAACCCATACTGGGAAAAAAGCTTAAGAAAATATAACGGGCTTGAAGAGCCAATTCATAATTTTTTTACTAAATATCCAGAAGTTAATAGATATATAAATCAATTAGATACTTTTTTAATGGAATGGTTACCCAAAATAGAGACTAGTAATAGAAGCTATTTAACTGTAGCTTTAGGATGCACTGGTGGATTTCATCGTAGCGTTTATGTTGCACAAAATCTTTGCGACAATTTTATTGCACGTAATATAAATGCTCAGGTACGACACAGATCATTAATCAAGGCTGGCATCATTCCCGCTCATACAGCTCAAAAAATATTTAGTAAAAGGCTTTGATCTTCTCTCTGAAGGTCGAAGTTTTGCAACATATCGTATAAAAAATTTTTAGATTTTTCTAAAAAAAAACCTCAATAAATAAGAATTTCTTTTAAGCCTAAAAATAAATGCTTAAGAAGTTTTATTTAGAATATAGCTAAAATTTTAGTAGTTGTATGTCAGTACAATATAAAAGAGCAACATATTAATTTGATCTTTATAGCATCTTTTAGAAAATAATAAAAATAAATCTAACATTCAAGATTTAAAGCCTAATGATCATATAAAATAAAGTCACTAATCATCGTTAACTAAAAATTTCTTTTTTTTACGGACAAAATAATATGAAAGCTGTTGTTTTACACAAGAAATTAGACCTTCGTTATGAGGATGTACCTGATGCAACCATCAATAATCCTAAAGAAGTCATCGTTAAGATGTTGACTGGTGGTATTTGCGGTTCTGATCAGCACTATTATGAGTTCGGCGCCAATGGTTCTGCAATTGTTGTTCGTGAGCCATTAGTTATTGGTCACGAAGGTTGCGGTATTGTTGAAGAAGTTGGTTCTGATGTTACTAAAGTTAAGAAGGGTGACTTAGTCGTTTTACGTCCTGCCCGTCCTTGCTTTGACTGTTTCTACTGCAAGCGTCACGAATACACCTACTGTGAAAATATGAAGCACTTAGGTTCTGCTGCTACTATGCCGCATGTAACAGGTTGCTTTGCTGACTTCTGTACTGTTCATGAGGAGCAGTGTGGTGTTGTTAAGAATCTTTCTCCAGAAGTAGGTGCTTTCGCTGAGCCTTTAGGTATTGCTTACAGCGGTTTATCTTCTTGTGGCGGTAGCCTCTTAGGTAAGAATGTTTGCGTTATGGGTGCTGGCCCTATTGGTTGCTTATGTGCAGCTGCAGCTAAGACTGTTGGTGCAAACTCTGTTACTGTTATCGACATTCGTCAGCAACCTCTTGAGACTGCTTTAAAGATGGGTGCTGATGTTATTTGTAACTCTAAAGATGATCCTGAGCAGATTGAAAAATGGTCTGAGCACAAGGGCTGCTTCGATATTGGTATTGAAGCTACTGGTAATGGCTTCGCTGCTGTTCAATTAATGAAGCTTGTCCGTCCTACTGGTATCATCTCTCAGGTTGGCATGTTTGCTCAAGGCCGTGAGGTTAAGGATTTTGGACCATTTGCTGTTAAGGGCTTGAAGTGGAACTCTGTATTCCGTTTCTATGACGAGTTTGGTGCTGTTTGCTCCGCCTTAGATCGTGGTTTAATTGATCCGTTACCGTTACTCTCTGGTTCTTTCGATGCTAGTGAGCCGGTTAAAGCTATGGAAGCTGCTTTATCACCTTCTACCATGAAGGTTCAATTCAACTTCAACGGCTACAAAGCTAAGTAATTTACACTACTAAAAATGAAAACACCGTAATTTAAAAATTACGGTGTTTTTTTATACTTAAATAAAATTTATTGATTCATTTTATTAGTAATTTTTAAAGGTTGCTCTTCACTTACAGAAACATTATTAGTAACTAAATCTTTAATCTTTTTTAAAGTAGCATTTTCTATTTGACGAACTCGTTCCACAGAAATATGCAAATCATCTGATAACTCTTGTAAAGTCGCCTTTTTCTCATCAAGCCAACGTCTTTGTATAATTAAACGAGCTCTTTCATCTAAAGAGTCTAAAGCTTGACCTAAACATTTTAACTCAAATGACTGATAATCACGATTTTCAAAATTATTCGCAAAATTAGAATTTTCATCTTCTAAATAAGCTGCTGGAGCAAAAGCTGTAGTACCTTTATCGCTATTATCCTCAGCATCGGCATCAAAACCTATATCTTGCCCAGCAAGTCTTGTTTCCATCTCTGCGACATCATTTGCAGAAACACCAAGATCTGTAGCTACATTTTTTCTTTCTAAATCAGTAAACCACCCTAAATGTTTTTTATTTTGTCTAAGTTTAAAAAATAATTTACGTTGTGCTTTTGTTGTAGCAACCTTAACCATACGCCAATTTTTTATTACATATTCATGAATTTCTGATTTAATCCAATGAACTGCAAAAGCTGCTAAGCGGCCTCCAACATCAGGATCATAATGCTTTACAGCCTTCATAAGACCAATATTACCTTCTTGAATTAAATCAGACAAAGGTAAACCATATCCAGCATAGCCTCTAGCTATACTTACTACTAAACGTAAATGAGATAAAACTAACTTTCTGGCAGCTTCTAAATCACCATAATCACGTAGACGTTTAGCTAAAGTTTTCTCATCCTCGATCTCCAGCATTGGCACTTGATTAATAGCCTTTACGTAGCTCTCAATATTTCCTACAGGAGCTAGCATGCCTACATGAGTGTTTTTAGAGTCATCATCCATAATCATGCCACAAAATACCTCTCGACCAGAATCGATTAGGGAAACGCGACCTCCTTTCTAAATTTGGTTAGAAAAGCTTCTTACTAAGAAAACCTAGATGGGCGCCTAATGATAATTCTATTGAATAGCTTATTACCTTGACTTCCTCACCTTGCCAAAGCAAGGAGATCCCTACTGCTGACATTGCTATCTAGCTTCAGTGAGTTCGCAGTGCAGATCCCTATCGGAATTCACTTCCTGCGCTAGCCGGGCGAGCCACGCCCTTAGGATATTTTCCGTTGCGTTTTCATCCGCATTGGCTGTATATCCACAGTTTTTACAGCAAAACACAAGAGATTAGAAAAATTTCATTTTTCTAATCGGCACACTACATCCTAAAACTTAAGTTCGAGTTTTTGTGTGCCTAAATTTTAATAAAATATTATTTATAGATTATCGCCAATTAATGCATCAACAAAATTATCAACATCAAAAACTCTCAAATCTTCTGTTTTCTCTCCTATTCCAACAAAACGTACTGGAGTTTTAAATTTATCTGCAAGAGCAAAAACAACACCCCCCTTAGCAGAACCATCAAGTTTAGTTAAACATAATCCCGTTACCTGAACAGCCTCAGAAAATAGTTTCATTTGTGAAACAGCATTTTGTCCGGTAGTAGAATCTAAAACTAATAAAACCTCATGAGGCACATCCTCAGAAATTTTCTTCATAACTCTAACAATTTTCTTTAGCTCTTCCATCAAATTATCTTTATTTTGCAAACGTCCTGCTGTATCACAAATTAAAACGTCAACATTTTTAGACTTAGCAGAGGATAGTGCATCAAACAATACAGAAGCACTATCAGAACCTGTAGGCTGAGAAATAACCGGGACATCTGTACGTTTACCCCACTCTTTCAATTGCTCCACAGCTGCTGCTCTAAAAGTATCTCCTGCTCCAAGCATTACCTTTAAACCTTGAGCTTTAAATTTTAGAGCTAACTTACCTATAGTAGTAGTTTTACCTGCACCATTAACTCCTACCATTAGTATTACAAAAGGCAAATCACCATTCTTTTTCACCTCTAACGGCACTTCACATGGTTTTAAAATATTAGTTAAAATTTTCTTTAAATTAGCTTTAAGAGCTATAGCATCATAAAGTTCTCGGGCTTTAGATTCTTCTTTCAGTTTCTCAATAACATACTCTGTAGTTTCAACCCCTAAATCTGCTGTTAACAAAGCAGTCTCAAGATCTTCATATAATTCATCATCAATTTTTTTTCCGACAATTAAAGCAGATAAACCATAAGCTAAATTATCACGTGTCTTTTTAAGGCGCTCAAAAAATGACTTTTTTACCTTCTGTTCAGATTCATCTTTAGAACTTTCTTTATCTGATGTATTTTCAGATAAAGATTCTTTTAGTTCACCATCTATATTAATAACTTGTTCAGTTACAGCATCTTGAGATTCTTTAATCTCAAGCTCTTTTTTATCTTCTATAGGAGCTTCTAAAACAGGCTTTATTACTATATCTTGAGGCTCTTTAGTCTCAAGTTCTTTTTTATCTTCTATAGAAGCTTCTAAAACAGGCTCTGTTACTATGTCTTGAGGCTCTTTAGTCTCAAGTTCTTTTTTATCTTCTATAGAAGCTTCTAAAA
>ERZ1673737.451-NODE-451-length-53118-cov-6.095943_pt1 | contig 53118 bp, 43 predicted proteins | sample MGYA00580211_ERZ1673737 | MGnify/ENA primary metagenome ERZ1673737 (study PRJEB41218, sample SAMN15661789) | gut metagenome | host: Homo sapiens | place: Canada: London | collected 2015-08-20/2019-03-30 | study: EMG produced TPA metagenomics assembly of... | reverse complement strand
CAAATTCCTGTTCTAAATCCATCAATTGTTTCGATAATGAAGGTTGGGAAATGTGCAGGAATTCTGCAGCGCGTGTAATGTTTTCTTCTCTTGCAACTGCTAAAAAATAACGAAGTAAACGTAGTTCCATAGGTATCTCTCCCCGCATCATGCCTCTTATCATTATATGTCAAAATCATTCCTATAAGTTATGATTTGGCATTGTTTATAAGTATTTTATATGAAAGAAAAAGCATTATATACTTTTAACCCAAAAGGAGGGGCATATATGAGCAATCAAATAACATTGGATGCGGTAATACAAAATTTAAAAGATGCGGGATGTAAAGATGATTTTATTAAGAAATTTATTTTGGCTTTAGAAAATAATCAAAATGAAACAGTATTTTTACTGCTTCGTGAATGGCGGAATAGGCTTCTTGATGAAATACATAAAAAACAGCACAAACTTGATTGTCTTGACTATTTGATACGAAATTTACGGGATTAAAAAACATACCATGAATGCATTAGCTTTAAAAAGAAAAGCTTAGATGACAGAAGGCAGTATTTTCAAGAGTATTTTGTTTTTTTCGATTCCTTTGATTTTAGGAAATCTCTTGCAGCAAATGTACAATACCGTCGATTCTATCATTGTTGGCAATTATGTTGGTCGAGATGCACTTGCGGCTGTTGGGTCAAGCACGTCTTTGATTTATTTGTTGATTGCATTCAGTCAGGGAGCAGCAATTGGTGCTGGAGTAGTTGTTTCTCAGTATTTGGGAGCTAAGAACAAAAATGGAGTTCATACTTCGATTCATACAGCATTGGCTATCTCTGTGATTCTTGGACTGCTATTGACTGTAGGCGGTATAGTATTCAGCTATCCTTTATTACTTTGGATGAATACTCCTAAAGAGATTTTATCGGAATCGGTTCTTTATCTACAAATTTATTCCGGTGGCATGGTATTCAATGTCATTTACAATATGGCCGCCGGCATTATGAATGCTGCTGGAAATACAAAACGCTCTTTACGCTATTTGGCGGTTGCATCCGTTGTCAATGTAGTTTTGGATCTACTTCTGATAGCGGTATTCCAAATGGGAGTTGCAGGTGCTGCAATTGCTACAAATATCAGTCAGATTGTATCTTGTGTCTTATCAATGCTATTTTTGATGAGAATATCTGCACAATATCAAGTAAATCTAAAAGAAATCAAAATTCACAAGCAAGTTGCTCGCAGAATTATTCGAATTGGGCTACCAACCGGATTTCAAAATATGGTCCTTTCTCTTTCTAATATGTTGGTTCAGTCCAGTGTTAACGCCTTTGGTGCGGCGGCTATAGCTGGGTTTGGAGCTTATATGAAAATCGATGGCTTCAATATTCTACCCATTATAAGTTTCAGTATGGCAGTTACTATTTTTACTGGACAGAACTATGGTGCAGGAAAGTTTGACAGGGTAAAAAAAGGCATGGTGGTAACCATAATTATGGGAGTTATTTATACACTAGCTTTAGGAGCTTTACTTCTCATTTTTTCAGAGTCTTCTATTCGTCTGTTCAACCAGGACCCTAGTGTAATCACAATCGGCATAACTGCTATGCAATATTTTTGTCCTTTTTACTGGGTACTCAGCGTCTTACATGCATTGGCAGGTACTGTTCGCGGTACAGGAAAGAGTGTTCCACCAGTGCTAATTTTGATTTTTTCTTTATGTGTATTCCGCATGTTGTGGGTTGCTTTCATTATGCCGCATTTTAGCACAATTGACGGTGTATTTATGTTGTATCCAGCATCTTGGATATTGGGAATGATTTTAATGCTTTTATATACATGGAAGGGTAAATGGTTTGCTATTCCTGAAAAAATGAAAGGAGATTTCTAATAATGGAAAACATGGTGATACTCAATAATGGCATACGGATGCCAAAAATTGGCTTTGGCGTGTTCAGAATTAACAATATGGATGAGTGCGAGGAAGCTGTGGTACAAGCTATTCAGAGTGGTTATCGTTTGATAGACACGGCAAGCGCTTATGAAAATGAAGAAGCAGTAGGTCGGGCGATCAGACGTAGTGGGGTTTCCAGGAGTGAATTATTTGTGACCACCAAGTTATGGCTCACTGACAACAGTTACGAAGGAGCTAAACGTGGTTTGCAACGTTCATTAGAACGTCTAGGGTTGGACTATGTTGATCTTTACCTGATTCATCAGCCTTTTAATGATTATTATGGAGCATGGAGGGCTATGGAGGAACTGTATGCAGAAGGAAAAATTAAATCTATTGGTGTAGACAATTTTACACAGGGGAGATTAGCTGATTTCATTTTCTTCAACAAGGTAAAACCAGCAGTTAATTTAATTGAGTGTAATGTTTTTTTTCAGCGTGAAGAAGATCTTTCCTATATGAATGATCAAGGGATCCAAATGCAAGCATGGTCACCTCTAGCTGCAGGTAGTGAGAGTCTTTTTGATAATCCTTTACTTCTTCAACTTAGTCAGAAATATCATAAGACTGTACCACAGATCGTTTTGCGTTGGCTTATTCAGAGAGGTATAGTCCCGCTGGTTAAAAGCGTAAACCCTGAACGAATGAGAGAAAACCTTGATATTTTCGACTTTGAACTTTCGACAAAAGATATGGAGAAAATTTTTGTCCTTGATAAAGGTCATAGCTGTTTTCCTCCCAGAACTACAGCTAAGGATGTTAATACTTTTTTGAAAGCCGCAAAGAATCTTAGAGTCTGAGGGTAAAGTTGTAATTATGCAATCATACGAAAAAGGAAGACTTCCACAAATTATTTGGGGAAGTAAAAGTATTGAACGCGTGTGGACTGAACTGAAATTTTTTGATGTACAAAAATGCTTGATTGTATCTGGAAGACATGTTATCGGGCATCCAATTACAAAAAAAATCATTCTTGAGCTGAAAAATCAAGGAATAGCTTGCGATATTTTTGATCGGGTACTACCAGAACCCACGGAATCTGTGTGCATTGAAATTGCACAGGAAATTAAGAACAATCATTATGATTGTATCTTGGGTATTGGTGGAGGCAGTCCTATGGATGCTGCAAAAGCCGCTTCATTGATTGCAGGAATTCCTGAAAAAATTGAGGATTTACATGAATATGGAAAAACAGGCTCTCTAATGAAAGAGAGGTGGCATCGTCCCTGTATGTTGGTTTTGATACCGACTACATCAGGAACTGGTGCTGAAACAACAGCTAGTGCAGTTATTTTCAGTGAAAAACATGGTGTAAAGTTCAGTTTTGGTAATCGAAATATCACCCCTGATCTATGCGTAATTGATCCTGAATTTACATTAAAAATGCCTGCGATGCCGACAATTTATGGTGGAATAGATGCTCTAGCACATACGATAGAAATTTTGATTGGTACAGGTTCAAATGAGTACACCAATAATATTCTATTGTCATGTTTAGAGAAAATTTGGAAGTACCTTCCGATTGCAATACAAGAACCTGAGAACTTGGAAGCTCGTGAACAGCTCTCTTGGGCAGCACATAATGCATTGTCAAATGGAGGGATCCCTAATGGTCATGCAGTAGCTCACGCTATTGGCTCGTTATATTCAATAGTTCATGGTCATGCTTGCATGATGGTTTTACCTACTGTGATCCGTCATTTTTCAGAAACAGCTCAGGAAGTAATCAGACAGATTGCTATCCGTATTGGTGTTATGGTGACCGGCAATGCCAAAAAAGACGCAGAAAATGTAGCTAATAAAATTTTATCATTTTACAAAAGCTTGGGGCTGAAACCTTTGCAGGCAACCTTGCAGGAAAAAGGATGTCTTGATGATAAACAAATTTTTGTTGAGAAAATGATCCCTGTTGTTATGGATGATTTTAAATCTCGTCAATGGTTACCACCCATTCATACGGAAGACTATTGGGAGAAAGTGAGACAGGTGTGTTCTGCAATTTATGAAGAAAAATGAGAGGTAAAAAAAGATGAAAGATATTGCACATTTATTGCATGGAGCAATTGACATGCATGTTCATGCTTATCCTGATATTAGTTTAAACCATCCGCAACATTTAACAAATGACGAGGTGATTGCACAATGTCGAGCCTTTGGCATGGGTGGTCTTGTGTTGAAAACTCATGGTTGGCCGAGTGTGGGATTGGCTCATCAACTCAATAGTAAACATGAAGATTTTAATGTGTATCCCAGTGTATCTCTTAACGTGATGGCAGGTGGACCTCATCCGTGGGTTGTTGAAATGGCGATTGAGATGGGATGCAAAATGATTTGGCTACCTACATGGAGTGCTGCTAGTGATCGTGAGCATACCGGCTTTGGTACTATTGCGAATAAATATATTTCAAGATGTAAGATAGGGATGCAAGATCAGGATTTTTACTTCTTGTTAGACAAAAGTGGGCAATTATTAGAAGACATCAAGGAATGTATTGTACTTTGCCAAGAACATGATGTTATTTTAGGAACAGGTCATATAAGTGCCGCAGAAAGTTTTGCTGTAGGTTGTTTTGCCCAGGAAATTGGTTTTGATAAAGTTTGCCTGACTCATCCAAGCAGTAACTGTTCTTTCAATAATTTTGAGCAAATTAAGGCTTTTGCCCAGATGGGGCACTATATTGAACTATGCGCACTCAATGTAGCACCAATGTATACATCTACAACCATTGAGGAAATGGGACGAATTATAAAAGAAGTTGGTGCAGAGCATTGCTATATTTCAACGGATCACTTTTTTGACTGGACACCTTCTATTCCACAGCAAATTTATCAAGTACTTGGCTGTTTATTGGAAGTAGGCATCAGTTATGAAGAATTACAAATTCTGATGAATACCCCAAAAAAATTATTTGGAGCAATTTAGAAATTGCAACTTTTGGAGGATAAATGACCAAAAGATGTACATGATCTTCTTCTCCATCGAATTTAACTAATTTAGCTTCAAATCTAGAACAGACAAAAGAGAATATTTCTCTTGATTTGTTTAAAATCGCTGAAGTAAATACTTTTGTCGGTATTTAACCACAAAAAACATAAGAACCTGCAGATTGTAACCCCAAAGTCTTATGGAAAAACATCTGTTTTTTTTCATATACTGCTATACTAAGGTCGCGATTGATAGATACCGGAAATAAGTAAAAACCACGCTATGTGTTGAAGACTTAAAGATAAATCCCAAAAATAAGAGCAGGAAGTGTCCAAAATGCGGACATATATTAAAAGATAACAGACTTTCCTAGGCTGTCTTCTTATGTACAAACTGTGGATATACAGCCAATACGGATGAAAACGCAGCGGGAAATATCCTAATGAAGGAACACATCCTGCTAGATTAGGAAGTGAACTCTAAAAAGAGTCAACACTGTTAACTTACTTATGCTAGATAGTAATGTAAGCAGTAGAAATCCTCTTGCTTTAGCAAGGGGAGGAAGTCAAAATTACAGCAAAATTGTCATAATTGCTGTTATAGATTAAAACGTTAATAAAGATAGTGAATTTAATAGCAAAAAAAATGATTCCCTGTTAAAAAGTTTTGATATGAATATTTTTATCAGAGCTTTCCACAGATCTTTGTAAGATCAAAAAAATTAGCTGTATCTAAAATAAGGAAACTTTGTTTTTGAAGTTTTCACGGAGAAACTATGAAATTTGAAGTACAAAAACAAGATGGTAAGGCGCGCTTAGGTCAGATGGTGTTTGAGCGTGGCGTTGTCCGTACCCCAGCATTCATGCCTGTAGGCACTTTAGGTACCGTTAAAGGTATGACTCCTGAAGATGTATCTGAAATAGGTGCAGATATTCTTTTAGGCAATACCTTTCATTTATGGTTACGTCCAGGTACTGATGTAGTCAAAGTTCATGGAGATCTTCACGATTTTATGAATTGGCATAAGCCTATTTTGACAGATTCAGGTGGCTTTCAGGTTTTTTCTTTAGCTGAGATCCGTAAAGTAACTGAAGAGGGAGTACATTTTCGTAATCCTATTTCAGGAAGTAAACTGTTTTTATCTCCAGAAGTATCAATGCAGATCCAATATGATTTAGGTTCAGATATTGTGATGCAGTTTGATGAATGTATCGCTCTGCCTGCTACTAATTCTGAGATGCGTCGAGCTATGGAATTGTCTTTACGTTGGGCTCGTCGTTGTAAAAACCATTTTGAATTTTTAGGTAATAAAAATTCTTTATTCGGTATTATTCAGGGGGGTACAGATGAAAACTTGCGTGAAGCATCATTAAAAGGCTTAACTGATATTGGATTTGATGGTTATGCTATTGGCGGTTTAGCTGTAGGTGAGCCTAAAGAGGTTATGTATAAAGCTTTAGGACATATTGCACCTAAAATGCCCGAGGATCGCCCACGTTATTTGATGGGGGTCGGTACACCTGCAGATATCTTACAGGGTGTTTTAAATGGTGTGGATATGTTCGATTGCGTTATGCCTTCACGCAATGCGCGTAATGCTCATTTGTTTACTTCAAGAGGAGTAATTAGACTTAGAAATGAGCAATATAAGTATGACACTACTCCTTTAGACCCAAATTGTAATTGCTATACTTGTCGCAACTATTCAAAAGCTTATTTGCGTCATTTAGATAAATGTAAGGAAGTTTTAGGAGTACATTTGAATACTATCCATAATTTGCACTTCTATGAACATTTTATGCAACAGATTCGCGATGCAATTGCTAGTGGTACTTTAAAAGAGTTTGCTGAAGAGTTTTATGCCGTTTGGGGTAGGCCTCCTGTTGAAACAAACGTTTAAGAATTGTGAAGCAATAAGCATTTTGTGGTATATTTACTTTTTTAGAACTGGCTAATTTTTTTTGCCATTTCATGAATAATCAGGCGAACAGCCGCTTTTGACAGAAATATAAATAATACGGGAAATTTTTTATGAATATTATACCCACCGCATTTGCCGCTGATGCAGCTCCTCAGGCTGGCGGCGACATGAGCATGATCATTGTCTTAACTGTATGTATGGTCGCAGTTTATTTCTTTATTATGCGTCCAAATTCTAAAAAACGTAAAGAAATGCAGAAGCTTTTAGACAATCTCGCTGTAGGCGATGAGGTCTTGACTAACGGTGGTATTGCAGGCCGTATCGTTAAGTTACCTGATAACAAAGAGTACGTTTTAATGGACGTTGCCTCTGGGGTTGTTATGCAGATGAAGCGCAATTATATTGTGGCAGTTTTACCTAAGGGCACTATTGAGCCTGTTTCTGTCGAAAAACTCAAAAAATAATTCTTATTAAGCACGGCCACATTGGTGGCCGTGACTATCTTTTAGGACCCTCATCGTGATAAACAAGTTTCCTTGGTGGAAAAACCTACTAATTTTTTTAGTCATTGCGGTGGGTTTCTTCTACGCTATTCCTAATTTATATGGAGAAGATCCCGCTTTACAGATCTCAGGCACCCATGGCATGGAAATTGATGCCAATACTCAAGCTCAAATTCAAAAAGAGCTTGAAGCTAAAAATATTGAAGGTGTATATGATTTAGAAAACGGCCAATTATTGATTCGTTTTTCCTCAACTGAGATGCAATTAGCTGCGCGTGAATTAGTTACTAAGTCCTTAGGTGACAATTATATTGTAGCTTTGAACTTAGCTCCGGCAACTCCAGCTTGGATGCGTTCATTAGGCATGCATCCTTTAAAGCTTGGTCTTGATTTACGTGGTGGTGTACATTTCTTAATGGAAGTCGATATGGACGAAGCCATGAAGAAGATGCGTACTCAGTTAGTAAATGATTTCCGTTCTGAATTACGTAATCATGATATTCGTCTCTCAGGAGCCCGTGCTGAAGGAGATCATGTTATCGTTGAGTTCCGCGACGAAGCTTCTCGAAAGGCTGCTGAGGATTTATTATCTGCAAATCATAAGGATTTCGTTATCAAGAGTGTTGATCAGGATGGTAAATTCCGCCTGATGGCAACTATGACTCCGGGTAAAATTTCACAGATTCGTACTAATGCTGTTGAACAAAACATCAATATTATTCGTAACCGTGTTAATGAATTAGGTGTTGCTGAGCCTTTAGTACAACGTCAAGGTGCAGATCGTGTAGTTGTTGAATTACCTGGTATTCAAGACACTGCTCGTGCAAAAGAAATTTTAGGTGCTACTGCAACTTTAGAGTTTAGATTAGTTGATGGTAATGCAGATGTTGCAGCTGCAGCTTCTGGCCATATTCCAGCTGGAACCGAGCTTTTATATGATGCTAAAGGTTATCCTGTAGTAGTTCAAAAGCAGGTAATTTTGACTGGCGATCATATTGTAGATGCAAGTTCTAGTGCTGATGAAAATGGTCGTCCACAGGTAAATATTTCCTTAGATTCTCGTGGTGGCTCCATCATGTCTAATTTCACTAAGGATAATGTTGGAAAACCTATGGCTACTAACTTTATTGAATATAAAGTTGTACCGGACGAGGATCCTAATGCTCCTAAGCCTGGAGATAAAAATTACAAACCTAAGTTTAAGAAGGTTGAGCAGGTTATTAACGTAGCAACTATTCAGACTCGTTTAGGAAGTAGTTTCCGTATTACCGGTATTGATAGTGCTAAAGAAGCTCATAACTTAGCTTTATTATTACGTGCTGGTGCTTTGATTGCTCCGATTCAGATTGTTGAAGAGCGTACCATAGGTCCGTCTTTAGGTCAGCAGAATATTGATAATGGTATGAAGGCCATGATTTATGGCTTAGTATTTTTGGCTGTATTTATGTTGATCTACTATAAATCTTTTGGTTTCATTGCCAACTTAGCTTTATTATTCAACATGGTTTTATTAGTCGGTATCATGTCCCTCATCCCAGGTGCAACTATGACCTTGCCAGGTATTGCAGGTATTGTGTTGACGCTAGGTATGGCTGTGGATGCGAATGTGCTTATTTATGAGCGTATTCGTGAAGAGATTAAACAAGGCAGAAGCATTCAGATTGCTATTAACGAGGGTTATGCTCGTGCTTTCGTGACTATTGCCGACTCAAATATTACCTCTTTCATTACAGCTTTGATTTTGTTCATGGTAGGAACTGGTGCCGTCAAAGGCTTTGCTTTAGTTTTGATGATTGGTCTTGCTAGCTCCATGTTTACAGCGGTTACAGCTTGCCGTGCCATTGTAAATATTATTTGGGGTGGACGTAATCTAAAGAAGCTCAGTATCTAGGAGAGATCTTGCTATGATGCAGTTTATTAAGGACGGTGTAGTTATACCGTTCATGAAAATTAAGGGGATTGTGGAACTTTTATGTGTAGGTCTCGTTGTCGCTAGTATTGTCTCAATGTGCGTTAAAGGCTTAAATTGGGGCTTAGACTTTACTGGCGGTATTGTAGTTGAAACTGAGTTCACTCATAGTGTTGAGCTTGATACTGTACGTGATGCTTATGCAAAAGAAGGCATTGTTGGTACTACACAATATTTTGGTTCCTCCTCAGATGTAGTTGTACGTGTTGCTCCTAAGGATGGCTTAGATCAGCAAACTGTAACAGATAAGGTTATGCAGGCTTCGAAAACTATCGATCCTAATGTGCATTTATCTCGTTCAGAATATGTTGGTCCTGCTGTAGGACAAGAATTAGTTGAAAGCGGTATTTTAGCTATTGTAGTTTCTTTGCTAGCAATTCTTATTTATATTGCTTTCCGCTTTGAGTGGCGTATGGCTACCGGTGCAGTAATTTCATTAGCTTATGATGTGATTATTGTCATGGGTGTGTTTTCTTTTTGGCAAATTGAATACGATTTGACGGTTTTAGCTGCAGTTTTGACTGTGGTGGGTTATTCTTTGAACGATAAGATCGTTGTATTTGATCGTGTACGTGAAAATGCTACTAAGTTATCGCGTTCAATCTCGATACCTCATTTATTTGATGTGTCCTTGACTCAAACTTTATCTCGTACCATTATTACTTCAGGAACAACCTTAATTACAGTAGTAAGTTTACTTATTTTTGGTGGTGAGATGATCTATGCATTCTCATTAGCCTTAGTGGTTGGTATTGTTTTTGGTACCTTCTCCTCTATTTATGTAGCTTCTACTTGGGCAATTTTTCTAGGTATTAAACACGAGAATCTTATTCCATCTAAGCCTGTGAAAAAGGAAAGTGATGGTTATGAGACTATGGACTAAGTGGAGCATGTGTGCACACATATAAGTCAAAGGCGCTTATATCTTCATTGCTTTTATCTTTAAGCCTATTAGAAGGCTGTATAAGTAGTGATGAGATAAAAGTGCCTGTAACTCAAAAGGTGGATTTAACTGGTCCTTTCAGTGTTCCACCTGATGAGATTTTATTACCCTTAGCATCTGAAAGATTAGTTGAGCAAGATCAGATTATTATTGTTAAATTATCAATGATGCTTGATACACAAGCTAAGACTAAGGGAGATAGAGCAGAAATTTTTTATGAACTAGGCATTGTTTATGACAGATTAGGTTTAGAAGCTACAGCTAGAACCATGTTCATGAATGCTTTAGTGGAAAGTCCAACTTTTGCAGCTCCTTACAATTTTGTGGGTATCTATTTTGCTAAAGATGGACGTTTTCAAGATGCCTTAGATGCCTTTGATTCCGCCTTAGAATTAAACCCTAAGGAAAGTTATATCTATTTTAATCGTGCAATAGTATTACACTATGCTCATCGTGATATTTTAGCGCTTGATGATCTTCTAACCTTTTATAAGGTAGATCCTAACGATCCTTACCGTTTATTATGGATGTATATTGTAGAAAGAGGAGCTTTAGGAGCTGAAAAAGCTTTATCTAATTTAAAGGAGCGCTATGATCACGCAAGAGAATTAGATAAGAAAGATAATTGGGGTTTTAATCTTGTTAAGCTTTATTTAGGAACTCTAGATGAGTCCATTTTTTGGGAGCAGATTAAAGCTTATCGACAAGACTCTGAAACTTATGTTGATCATCTATGTGAAGCCTATTTTTATTTAGGAAAGCTTCATCTTTTAAATGGCGAAGATAAGGCTGCTTACGATAATTTCTATTTATCTGCAGCTACTAGACGTTATGGTTTTTTAGAGTATCGCTATGCCTTAGCAGAAATTGCTACTTTAGAAAAACGCTATAAACTTAGGGCGACGTCCTCAATTATAGAGCCGCATTTTTGATATATAAACAAAACCAATAGTTAGCTATTGGTTTTATTATTTTTGAGTGTTTAATTAAGGTTTCATAATTACTTTTACAAACGCTTAATGTAGATCAATATTTATTAAAACAGGTTTGGCTATGAGCAAAAAGGAAAATAGTTTAACTCTTTCAGAAGATACTTTAGGCCAGATTAAGGAACAGATGTTACCTGTAGATGATACAGAAGTAATGGCTGAATTTTTTAAAGCTCTATCGGATCCTACTCGTCTGAGCATAGTTAATGCTTTGCAAATTCATGAATGGTTATGTGTTTCAGATTTAGTGGAGCTTTTGGGTATGAGCAAATCTGCATTATCTCATCAGCTATGTTATATGCGTTTAAATAAATTAGTAAGAGTTAAGCGCGATGGCAGACATGTATTTTATGCTTTAGATGACGATCATGTAGATCAGGTTTTTGCTTTAGCCCTATCTCATGTTAATGAAGGTTATAATAAAAATGAATAAACCAATTTATTTAGATTATGCTGCCGCTACGCCAACAGATCCTCGGGTTATTGATGTAATGGTTAAATGCCTGACTAAGGATGGTTGTTTTGCTAACCCTCATGCAAAAGATCATGTTTATGGTTGGGAAGCTTGTGAGATTATGGAGAATGCTCGATCTCAGGTTGCTGAACTTGTGGGGTGTTCACCTTTGGAGATTACTTTTACTTCTGGGGCAACTGAGAGTAATAATTTAGCTATTTTTGGCCTAGCTAAATATTTAGCATCTCAAGGAGATAAACGGCGGCATATTATTACTACTAAGATTGAGCATAAAGCAGTTTTAGAGGCCTGTGAGCAATTAGAACACCAAGGATATAAGGTTACTTATTTAACGCCACATCAAGATGGCAGAGTCGATGAAGAGCTTTTAGAAAGTGTTTTAGATGAGGAAACTTTTTTAGTATCAATTGCTCAGGCAAATAGCGTCTTAGGCTCTGTAAATGATATAAAAAAGCTCTCAAGCCTTACAAGAGCTAAAGGTGCGTATTTTCATACCGATACTGCTCAAAGTGCAGGTTATATCGAGACTGATTTTGCTCATAGTGATGTAAGTTTAGCAACCCTAACCTCTGAGAAGGTTTGTGGCCCTAAGGGGGTAGGGGCTCTATATATCAAGAGAAGTCAAAATCTAAAACTTTATGCGCAAATTTTTGGTGGCGGACAAGAAAAAGGTTTAAGAGGTGGAACGGTAGCTACCCATCAAGTTGCTGGTATGGGAAAAGCCTTTGAGATCTTAAAACACGAGGGCTCTCAGGATAAAGAACGCCTTGAAGATTTTAGAGAATATTTGATAAGTCGTTTAAAAGCTATTAAAGGAATTATTATAAATGGTAGCCCTAGTATGCATGTACCGGGGATCTTATCTGTAAGCTTTAACCATGTTGATGGTAGAGTTTTATTACCAACTTTAAATGGAATAGCTGTTTCAACAGGATCAGCTTGTGCCTCTGCTGATTTAAAACCCTCATATATATTGACTGCGATTGGTCTTAGTGACGAGCAAGCTCGAGCTTCTTTGCGAATTTCTTTTGGTAGATTTACAACAAAAGAAGAGATTCAAATGGCTGCAGATGAGATTTGTCTTAAAGTTCCTAAACTTATAAAAGAAGATTAAGATGATTAAATTTTTAGATAAAGACTGTTCAAAACAAGCTCTTATCATTGAGCTATGTGAAACTAAACCAAAGGATCCTTTTAGAGCTGATGCAAAATTTGCTCCATGTGATGGTGGTTATGTCCTGTTTATTGACAATAACAGTATAAATCCTTATGCACAAGCGGGACGCTTATGCGCTTCTTTAGGATTAAAAACTTTTAAGCTTAAAGCAGATCTAAATTTAGAGGGATATTATCAATTTGCCTTGGGATTAGACGATCTTGTAAATGAAATTGAACTTATTTTGCCAATAAATGCAGATGAGATAGCTAAAATCAGTGAAATTTACAACATTGTTTATAGTTGTAGAAAGCTTGCTGATACCTCAAATGCGGAAATCTATCCAGAGCTTTTAGTTAATAATTGTTATGAATTGATTAAAAAACAGGCAAAAAAAGGCTCTCTTAGTTTAAAGCTTATCAATAGAGATAGTCCTGATTTTGAAAAATTAAGCGGTTTAAAAGCAGTAGGATCAGGAAGTGTTCACAGCCCTGTATTAGGCATTATTGACTATATACCAGAGTCTTTAGATGAGAATAGTCCTGTAGATGTAGCTTTAGTCGGTAAGGGTATCACCTTTGATTCAGGTGGTTATGATTTAAAGGGCGCTAAATTTATGGATACAATGCGTACAGATAAAACTGGAGCTGTAAATTTAGCAGGTGCTTTAGCTTTAGCCATTTATCTTGGAGTATCTAAACATATACGCTTGTATTTATGTTGTTCACAAAACTTAGTTTCAGCTACCTCTATGGTCCCTGGAGATATTATTAAATATCAAAATGGTATTAGTGTTGAAGTGGGTAATACCGATGCTGAAGGGCGTTTAGTATTAGCTGATGGCTTAATTGAAGCCTCAAAAAGTGGTGCTTTAAGTATTATTTCGGAGGCTACTTTAACTGGGGCTGCAAAGATTGCTTTAGGTCGTGATATGTGTGCGGTAGTAGCGCGTAATAATCAAGTACCAAAAAGTTTCTTTGATGCCTTTGCTGACACTTTAGAACTAGTTTGGCAATTACCTTTATTTAATTTTCATGATCGCTATATAACCTCTAATCGAGCTCAATGGTTAAATACCTCTCATGGAGAGGGAGCTCCTGGAGTTTCTACAGCAGCTACTTTTTTAGAAAAATTTGTCAGCAAAGACTCTGTATGGATGCATATTGACTTAAGCTCAGCCTATCTTCCAGGAGGTTCTCCTTTTTTAAGTGCCGGACCTACAGGTGCAACAATTCGAGCCTTAGCAACTTATTTGTCTAAACAGGCATAATTGTCTAAATCTTAATTAAAGCTAGCTTTAAGTTATTTGTAGCTTAAAGCTTAGCAAGGAAAAAATTATGTATAAAAATATCGTGGTACTGACTGGCGCAGGAATTTCCGCTGAATCAGGAATTCCTGTCTTTCGTTCAGAGACTGGACTTTGGGAACAAGAGAAAGTTGAGGATGTATGTACTGTAGAAGCTTTGGCTAAAGATAGTCTAAAGGTACATAATTTTTATAATAGATTAAGACGTAATTTAGTAGATAAACTACCAAATGCAGCTCATTTTGCTTTAACCAAATTACAACAACAATGGCCACAAAAGTTTTCAGGAGAGGTGACCATTGTTACGCAAAATATTGATGATTTGCATGAAAAAGCATCAAGCCAGAATGTTATTCATATGCATGGTAATCTAAAAAGTATTTGGTGTACGCATTGTCAGCGTCATTATTTCTTTGACAAAGATTCCTCCCCTATAGACAAATGTGAATTTTGCAATCAATCTTCGCTTCGACCAGATATAGTTTTTTTTGGTGAAATGCCATATTTTATGGATGAAATTTACACTAAATTACAAAAAAGCTCGTTATTTATTGCAATTGGGACTTCTGGGGTGGTTTATCCAGCTGCAGGTTTTTGTCAATTTGCAAGATCGGTTGGGGCGCGTTGTGTAGAGATAAATCTTAAAAAAAGCGCAGTAGCCTCAGATTTTACTGATGGTATTTATGGGATAGCTTCGAAAACGGTACCTCTTTTAGTGGATAAACTTTTAGATACTGGTAGTTTTTAATTTTCAAAAAGTTCTCTTCCTTATGTGAAAGGCATTTATATATAACTTGCGCTTAAGACTTAGGATGAGCATATAAGCTTTTATATCGGTAAGCGTACATTCTTGTTATAATATAAGATTGCAGTTATTTTATCTTAATGCAGGAATTTCCTTATGACCGCTAAATTAAATTTACTTGATCTTTCTCCTCAGGATATGGCGGATTTTTGTGTGTCATTAGGAGAAAAGCCCTTTAGAGCACAACAGCTTTTAAAGTGGATATATCAATATGGTGTTACAGATTTTGCCTTAATGACTAATATTAAGCGCGAATTACGTGAGCATTTAGCTGAAATTGCAGAGATTTCAGCTCCAGAAATTGTTTCTGAACAAAAATCTTCAGATGGTACTACTAAGTGGGCTTTAGATATTGGTGACGGTCAGTTAGTTGAGACTGTACTGATTCCAGAGGATGATCGTAATACTTTGTGTATTTCAACACAGGTAGGCTGTCCGGTTAAATGTGCCTTTTGTCGTACGGGAGCTTCAGGCTTTAATCGTAATTTAAAGGTTCATGAAATCATAGGTCAAGTTTTCAGAGCCGCAACCCGTGTAGGCTTTAGCGAAAATAATGAGCAAAAGCCGATTTCAAATGTTGTGATGATGGGTATGGGTGAGCCTTTATTAAATTTGAATGCTGTGCTTAAAACTACCGAGATTTTACTTTCTGATTATGCTTTTGCGCTCTCAAAGCGTCGCGTTACTATTTCAACTTCAGGCGTAGCTCCGGTTATCAATAAGATCTCAGGCGAGGTAGATGTTGCTTTAGCTTTATCGTTACATGCGCCAAATGATGAATTGCGTGATATTTTAGTACCTTTAAATAAAAAATATCCAATCGCTGAAGTTTTATCTTCGGTTCGTAATTATTTAGATAAATCTAATGCTAATTGTGGAAGAGTAACCATAGAGTATGTTCTTTTAGATGGCATTAATGACTCTCCTAAACATGCCTTAGATTTATGCAAGCTTTTAGCCCACACTCCTTGTAAGATCAATCTTATTCCATTTAATCCGCATGAGTCCTCAGAATATAGAAGACCAAGTCTTAAAGCTATTGAACGTTTTCAGCAGATTTTAATTGAAAAAGGTTTCACGGTATTGAAACGTTCTACCCGTGGTGATGATATCGCTGCAGCTTGTGGACAATTAGCAGGACAAGTTAAGGATCGTCTCTTAAAGGAAAAGATCCCCTCTAAGAGCAATTAAATAGAGTTGTTTTATGAGTGATTTAAAAAAAGGCGTAGAAGATCAGATTTTATCTAAAGGTGATCGAGAAGATTTACGGTCTTTTTTAAGAAATAATCCTTTAGATAATTTAAAAGCTCAAGAGCTAGAAGCCAAAGGTGAAAACTTAAAAAGAACAGAGTTTTTTCTACATCAAGGTGAGACAGAATCTATGCATATGGAAAAAACAGATAAAGAGGAATCTTTTTCTGATAATTTAGCTTTTGCCACTAAGATCCCTCAGGCTTTAAGAGCAAATAAAGGAGCTGAATCTCAAGTAAAGTTTCCTAAGCCTTTAATAGGACAAGAGGCAAAAGATAACTTTACCATCCCGTCGAAAGATGAATTTATTGAGAAAAATCAGCAATCAAAACATAAAGAACCCTTATTTGATATGCATATAGATTCACTTAAGTTTTCCAAACCTCTAAATAATACGGAAAATGCTTTAGAGCAGGCTCAAGATAAATTAAAAAATTCTCAAGAGCATTTACAAAAGACTTTAAGTGAGCTTAAAAATAAAATGGCAAATTCAGAATCATTAAATCAAGAAAAAACTTCTGATTCTTTAAGCTCTTCTTATGAAAATAAAGAGAATAAATTAAGATTAGAGGATCCTTTTTCACAAGATGAATTAGTTACTGATGCCGATAAAGTGCCGGTAATGCCAACTTTAAGAGACGAAGAAGTGCCGAATCGTCCAGGTGCAATCTTAATGCATGCACGTGAACTTTTAGGTCTAAGCATAAGGGAAGTTGCGGAAAAGTTACAGCTAAGAGTAAATACTGTAAATGATATTGAACATGATCGTTTAAATCAGTCTACAGCTGTTTCTTTTGTTTCAGTATACATTGGCAATTATGCTCGTTTGGTAAATATCGATCCGCAAACTTTAATCGATCTTTATCTACAAAATGTCGAAGAAAATTCTCAAAAAAATATACAAAAGCAGAAAGTTCCACATCGTTTAGGGATAAAACGCTCTTTTATATATACAGTAATGGGAGTTGTAGTTCTTGTCGCTATCTCAGGCGGTATTTATAAGTTTTTAACTATAGATAAAGCATCAGAAAACTCTTCAGGAGATCTTTTACTAGCGGCTAATAGTTCAAAAGCTCCGGCTGTAAGTGGTAGTTTACCTTTAGACGTATCTTCTCAAAATAATGCTCAAAGTGTACAGGAAGAAAGTGTCAAAAGAGTTGACCCTAATACCCAAATGGCATTAGCTCAAGCACAAGCTTTAGAGCAAAATGAAGATACTTTTGCGCATAATTCTCAAAGTATAGAAGAGATAATTCCAAGGGGTGATGAGCCGTTGACTATTCCTGGTGTTGAAATTGACAGTGGTAATCAATTTGCATCACAAAAGAATTTAAATTCCGGTGCCCCTGACTTTGCTTCCATGAAGCAGGAGTCTTTAAATAAGACACAGAATGCTAATAATTCAAATGTAGATCAATTTTCAAATAGTGCTAGAGAGACTGAGGATAAAAAACTTTCTGTTAAAGCTGAAATCAAAGCTCCTAAGCAAGAATCTCAAGAGGTAAAGGTTGAAGCTAAAGAAGAGAAGGTAGAAGTCAGGCTTAGTAATAAATTAAAGGATATTTCTTCAAAAGCTTCACTTTCAGGTCGCGAAGGTTTAGCTTCGATGAATAATGCCCAAATTTCAGTTAAAGGTGATGTTGCTTTAAAAGTGACTGATAGTCGAGGTCATGTTTTAAAACAAGGAAATTTTAAAGCCGGAGATAAGATTAGTATTAGCGGTATTCCCCCTTTAGAAATTCAGGTGTCTGATTCTGCAAAGATTAATATAAGATATATGGGGGGTAGGGTAACTGTCCCTTCATCTAAACAAGTAAGTTTTACCTTGCCTACTAAGTAAAGGTTTTGAGCATGGAATGGCATCCACAAACAATTGAAAGAAGAAAATCCCGTCAAATCAAGGTTGGTAATGTCTTAATTGGCGGAAATGCTCCAATTAGCGTACAGAGCATGACTTCAACAGATACTAAGGATACGCAAGCTACTTTAGATCAGATCAATGCTCTTTATGAAGCTGGTGCGGATATTGTTAGAGTAACAGTTCCCTCATTAGACGCATGTGATAGTTTTGCGACTATTTGTAAAAATTCTCCAGTACCGATTGTCGCGGATATTCATTTTGATTATCGTATCGCTGTTGAATGTGCAACTCATGGGGCCGCAGCTTTACGCATTAATCCTGGTAATATAGGTTCTCATGAGCGTATTGAAGCTGTATGTAGAGCCGCTTCTGACAATGGACTACCTATACGAGTAGGAGTAAACGCAGGCTCCTTAGATAAAGATCTTTTAGAAAAATATGGATCCCCATGTCCGCAAGCTATGGTTGAGGCTGCTTTGAGAGCTGCGGATGTTTTAGATGAGCATAACTTTTTTGATTATGCTTTTTCAGTTAAAGCTTCAGAGCTCAATTTATGTGTTGAAGCTTATGAACTTTTAGCTAAACAGACAGATGCTCCTTTACATTTAGGTATTACTGAGGCCGGTGGATTAACTGGTGGTACAGTATTGTCATCTATTGGTATTTCCTGGCTTTTAAAACAGGGGATTGGTGATACTATCAGAGTTTCTCTAGCGGCCGATCCTGTAGAGGAAATTCGTGTTGGTTGGGCAATTTTAAAGAGCATGCATCTACGCTCAAGAGGTGTAGACATTGTAGCTTGTCCTACTTGTGGTCGTCGGGGAATTGATGTTGTTGGTACAGTTGCAGAGCTTGAAAAAAGACTGCAAGATATTCGAACAACTATCAAGATTGCCGTTATGGGGTGTGTTGTTAACGGCCCTGGCGAAGCTAAGCATGCAGATATCGCCGTCTGTGGTGCTAATGCGGGTAAATGTATGATTTATGAAAATGGTGTGCTTATGGGTAAGATTGCCTGTGAGGATGCTGTGACAACAATTGAAAATCGTGTGCGCGCTAAAGTTGCGACACAACAAGAGTAAAAGGAAAAAACAGCATGGCTGGTGCAATTCAAGCAGTAAGAGGCATGAACGATTTGCTTCCTACAGAAAGCTCCATTTGGCAGCAGGTAGAGAGTGTCTTAAGAAAAACTTTGTCTTCTTTTGGTTATAGTGAAGTTAGAATGCCGATTGTCGAAAAGACTGGTCTTTTCTGCCGAGCTATTGGTGAGGTAACTGATGTAGTCGAAAAGGAAATGTATACCTTTGAGGACCGTTCAGGAGATAGTTTATCTTTAAGACCTGAAGGCACTGCAGGTTGTGTTCGTTCCTGTTTAGAGCATAATCTTATTTACAATCAGGAACAAAGATTATGGTATATGGGACCTATGTTCCGCCATGAAAGACCACAAAAGGGTAGATATCGTCAATTCCATCAAACCGGCTGTGAAGTTTTTGGTCTTAAAGGACCAGATATCGATGCTGAGATTATCATGATGACTGCTAGTATTTGGAAAAAGCTTGGCATCATGGATAAATTGCAATTGCAGATAAACTCTTTAGGTTCAGCTTCAGAGCGTAAGGCTTATCGCGAGGAATTAGTTAAATTCTTAGAAGCTCATTTTGATGAATTAGATGAGGATTCAAAGCGCCGTACCTATACTAATCCTTTGCGTGTTTTAGATACTAAGGATGAAAAAGTTGGTGAACTCTTAAAAGAAGCTCCTCGTCTTAAGGATTTTTTTGGAGAGGAAACTCGTAGTCATTTTACACTCTTGTTAAAATTTTTAGATGATGCTGGCGTTCCTTATGTAATCAATGATCGCTTAGTGCGCGGTTTAGATTATTATAATTTAACTGTATTTGAGTGGGTTACCGATGCTTTAGGCGCTCAGGGAACTGTTTGTGGTGGTGGCCGCTATGATAGCTTAGTTGAGCAATTAGGTGGAACCCCTACTCCAGCAGTTGGTTTTGGTTTAGGTATGGAGCGTTTAATTTTATTGCTTACTACCTTAGAAAAAATCAAAGAGCGTAATATGGTAGATGTTTATATTGCAGGAGCTGGCGATGGCTGTGAACTCTATCAAGCAAAGGTGGCCATGTTCTTACGCGATAACATGCCTAATGTGCGAATTATGAATCACTGTGGTGGGGGTAATTTTAAGCGTCAATTGAGACGTGCTGATAAGTTAGAAGCTAAAGTAGCTGTAATTTTAGGATCTGAGGAAATTTCCACAAATTCTGTTACTATTAAAGATCTATTAAATCAGGATACTGAGCAGTGTTCTTGTGATTTAGCACAAGCTCCGGCAAAGATTTTACAAATTTTAGGTTTATAAATTAAAGGAAAAACCATGGACGTATTAACTGACGACCACGAGAGAGAACAAGTTGTCCGCAAATGGTGGAGTGAATACTGGAAGCCCATTGCTATAGGTGTAGTTATCGCCTTAGGTGGCCTTTTAGGTTATCGTCAATATCAAAGCTATCAGTTAGAGCAATCCCAAGCTCAAGCCTATGCTTTGTATCAGTTGCAAGCCAAGCTTGCTATGAATAATTCTACAGCGCAAGCTGATGCTGAGGGTTTTATAAAAGAGCACGAAGATATTTATGGAGCCTTATTAGCTTTAGATTTAAGTGCTGTACAAATGACTCATGGCGATTATGATAAAGCTTTAGCTAATGTTAGGTTTGCTGCAACTCATGGTGGTGATTTAGTTGCTCCTAATGCATCTTTAGTACAAGCTAGAATTTTAGCTCAGACTGAAAAATATGCCGAGGCTCAAAATATTTTAAACTCCATTGACTCTAATGCTTATGCAATTGAGATTGCTGAAACTAGTGGAGATATTTATTTAGCCTCAGGGGATAAACAAAAAGCTCATGATGCTTATAAAAGGGCTTTAGATTTATGTGTTGAACGTAAAACTCCTATAAACCCTTTGTTACAGATGAAGTTTGATGATGTAATAGCTCAGGGCGATACTCCGGCATTTAAGACTGCCACTGAACATAACAATCAGCTTATTGCTGAGGGTGTTCAACTTCATTAGTATTAAGGCCGGCTTTTACCGGCCTTTTAACAATACATAAGGTGGATCTCTATGACAAAATCAAAATTGCTTTTGATTACCCCTTTATTAGCAATGTTGTGTTTAGGTTGCGCTAATAAAGATGTGGCAGCTCCAGTTGAAGCCCCAGAGATTGATAATCGCTTCAGTTTGCAGCATATATGGTCAGCCTCAACAGGTGGTGTGGATAGTTTCTTCTCTCAAATGCACCCTTCAGTTGTAGGAAATACTGTGTATATTGCTTCTCGTGACGGAGATGTAAGTGCTTTGTCTTTAGATAAGGGCGATAAGTTATGGACAACAGATCTAGGCAATGAAGAGGAAAATGATAATAAGCGTTCTGCTCGTTTATCAGGAGGAGTTAGCGCTTATGCCGGAAAAGTTGCTGTAGGTTCTGAAAATGGCTACATTTATGTTTTAAATGCTAGTGACGGTAAGCTTTTATGGAAGGATTATCTTGGCTGTGAAATTATTTCAGCTCCTACATTTTCACAGACCTCCTCAAAGCTTTTTGTTTTAGATAGCACCGGATGTGTCAGTGCTTATGATGTCTTATCAGGGCAGAAATTATGGAGCTCAGGTGATACTAGCAATAGTTTGCATCTAAGAGCACAATCTGAGCCTTTAGCTGTAGGGGATGATTACGTCTTAGTAGGTGGCCCTATGGGGCAGGTCTTCATTTTGTCACAACAAAATGGCATGACTTTAAATCAGATCACAGTCTCTGAGAGCTATGGCGCTAATGCTTTACAGCGTGTGGTAGATGTAGCGGCAACTCCTCTTCTATTAGATGGTAAGATGTTTATTACCGCCTATAATGGAGGCTTTGTTACCTATGATTTCAATACTAATACAATCGTCAATCGTTTACCATATCATAGTTCTAAATCTATAGGTTTTGATGATAGTCATTTTGTTATCACCGAGGATAATGGGCAAATTGTCTGTATCAATCGCTATGATAATACTGAGTTATGGGGAAATAATCAGTTAAAAAATCGTAATGTAAGTGCTCCGGTAATCTATGGCAATTATGTAGTTGTGGGTGATTTTGAGGGATATTTATATTTTATCAATCTCACTACAGGAACTATTGAGAGCATGTATGATTTGGATAGTTCAGCTTTAATGACGGCACCATTAGTTGTAAATGGTAATCTTTTAGTATTTTATGCCGATGGTTCTTTAGAGCTAGTTCGTTACGATCCTAATGGTCAAGCTAGTGCTAAAGCGCTTTTAGCTCAAAATGAGCTTAATGCAGGCAAAGCCTTAGTTAAGGTTCCTGATAATGGTCTTAATAATATCAGTTTAGGTTTAACTCAAGAGCAATTAAATGCACGCCGTCGACAGGCTGTCAATATTGTTAATCAAATTGAAGCTCGTCAACGCCAAGCTGAGGCGCAGTTAGCTGAATACAATCGTCGAAAAGCTGAGTATGAACGTCAAAAAGCTGAATATGAAAAACAACGTCAAGCTTATGAAGAGCGCAAGCGTCAGGAGTTATCTGGATTTGGAATTATGCCAGGAGTTAAATCAGATCTAGATGAGCAAAATACTTCATCTCAAGAAGATCTTCCTGCGCCACAGATGCAAACAGAGGAGAATGCTGACGAAAAATCCTCTAGTTTTGGTATATAATTCTAAGTTTATTTAAAATCATTTCTTTTTTGGGGTAGGTTTGCTACCCCATCTTTTGTGTAAGCCCACTTACAAGGATTAAGATGAAAGTAGTAGCTTTGGTAGGTTGCCCTAATGTTGGTAAATCTACCTTATTTAATCGACTGACCAAGACTAGAGATGCTCTAGTAGCGGACTTTCCAGGACTTACCCGCGATCGTAAATATGGTCGAGCCTTATATGATGGTCGTGAATATGTTGTTATCGATACAGGTGGTATCGCTGAGGATAATGTAGAACAACCTCAGGAACTTACTTCACGTATGACCTCCCAAGCACTGCAAGCAATTGATGAGTGCGATCTAGTTTTATTCTTAGTCGATGCTCGTGCTGGTATTATGCCAGGTGATTATAGCGTAGCTGACTACATTCGCCGTGCTGGAAAAAAATGTGCGGTTGTCGCTAATAAGATTGATGGACTTGATCCTGAGACTGCTGGCGCTGAGTTTTATGCTTTAGGTTTAGGCGAAGTCTATCAAACTGCAGTTGTTCATGGTAGAGGTGTAAGTATTCTTCTTGAAGAGGTGGTAGCACCTCTTTTAAGAGAAGAGGGCCCTTTAGACTCAGATTTACCTCCAGAAGAAGAGCTTTCAGAAGGAGAAATTTGGGAGAAGGGCTATGAATTTTTAGATAATGTTCCTGCTGATAAAGAGGGCGGTGGCTTTGATTGGCATGCCTTCCGTCAAGAGCAAAGAGCTCGTCAACATGGACAAAATCCTGATGGTACACCTATTGAGTTGCCTTTAGAGCGACCTGTAGTTCCTTTTTCTGATTTACCCATCAAGTTTGCGATTGTTGGTAAACCAAATGTAGGAAAGTCTACTTTAACTAATCGTCTCTTAGGAGAGGATCGTGTAATTGTTGCTGATTTTCCAGGTACCACTCGTGATTCGATCTATATTCCTCTTGAACGTAATGATAAGAAATATATTGTCATTGATACTGCAGGTGTTCGTAAGCGTCGTAAGGTTTCAGAGGCTGTAGAGAAGTTCTCTATAGTTAAAACTTTAAAAGCTATTGAAGACTGTAACGTTGCCTTATTAGTTATTGATGCTCGTGCTCATATTAGTGATCAGGATTTGTCTTTATTAGGCTTTATTATCGATTCAGGTAGAAGTTTAGTCATTGCAGTAAATAAATGGGATGGCTTAGATACAAGCATTAAAGATGAAATTCGCATGGAGCTCAATCAGCGTTTAGGCTTTGTTGATTTTGCGCGCGTGCATTTTATTTCTGCTTTGCATGGTACAGGTGTAGGCAATCTTTTTGACTCTATTGATGAGGCTTATATTTCTGCTACCAATCGCCACTCCTCTTCAACTTTAAATCGTATTTTACGTGCAGCTGTGGCTGAGCATGAGCCTCCTATTTCTGGCGGACGTCGTATTAAGATGAAGTTTGCGCATGCAGGTGGTTATAATCCTCCTCGCATTATCATTCACGGCAATAAAGTTTCTAAAGTGCCTGATGCTTATAAGCGTTATATTATCAATTGTTACCGCAAGGCCTTAAATATTATGGGTACACCGGTAATTGTTGACTTTAGAGAGGGCGAGAACCCTTATGCTAACGAAAAGCCGGCACAGAAACGTCAAACGCAATCACAAATGCGTGAAGAGCGTCGTCAAAAGAGTAATGAGCGTATGTGGGAGAGATCTGACAAGCGTGCCGTTAATGCAGAGAAAAAAGCTATTGCCAAAGCTCAGCGCGAGGGCACAGGTTTAGTTCTTTCACATCGTCCTAAAAAGACCTCTGCAGATACTAAGAAGCCTAAGCGTACAGCAGGTAAGGCTATTGCTCGACCTAATAAGAAGTAATATCTTATTGTAAGTTAAAAAATATTACCAAAGCCCCAGTTTAGTTTGAATAAGCTTCCTGGGGTTTGTTATTTATTTAGTTTTAAAAAATAAAGCTAATTTTTTAGCAAGAAGATTAGATTATTTTTAGGGAAAAGGGAGAATTTTTGAGAGATTGTAAGATTAAAATGCAAGACCTTATTTTTGATGGTCTTGCCTATATGCACTAATCACTCTCTTGTACAAAGAACACTTCACGACGAGATTGTAAGCGGGCTTTAGCATTTTTCATAAAAATTCTACGTCTGCGGGTTCTATTCACAGCAGAATGGGTTTTTAGCTTTGAGGCTGAACGTTTCATTATTATCTCCTAGATCTAGCCTATCGATTATAGCAACTTATGTTTACTTATACCTATCCATTATGCGACTGAAATTTTAATTTTGTTAAAAATACTTGTTAATTTTGCGTAATTTTTACTTTGATAGACGAAAAAATTATTAAAAGTATTGTCCACTTGATGCTTAAAACGCCGTGTTTTATTGCATTTATGGTAAAATACAGCCATTCTAGCCGTAAGGCACACCTTTCATATTTGCATTGAATGAGCAGGATTCCTATCTATGATTATCATGCGTGGTTCGTCGGCCGTTTCATCGTTCCGAATTGAGAAATTACTTCAAGCCTTTGAGTCTGAAGGCATCAAGGTTAAATCTATCTGTGCTAACTTCATCCATCTTGTTGATGTTGAAGCTGATTTAACTGCTGAGGAGAAGGTAGTTTTAGAAAAAATTCTAAGCTATGGCCCTTCTTCTGCAAGTGTTAACGAGGATGGTGATTTATTCTTCGTCGTACCCCGTGTCGGAACCATTTCTCCGTGGTCTTCTAAGGCTACCGATATTGCCCATAATTGTGGCTTAACTAAGATTAGAAGAGTCGAGCGTGGTATTGCTTGGCATATTGTTGCAACTTCAGGTTCTTTTTCTCAAGCAGAACGTCAGTGCATCACCTCTTACATTTTTGATCGCATGATGGAAAATGTTTTTGATAGCATTGATGCAGGCGTAGCTTTATTTGAAAGACAGACCCCTAAGCCTTATAACACTGTAGCTTTAACTACAGGCGGTATGGAGGCTTTAAAGGAGGCTAATGTTAATTTGGGTTTAGCCTTATCTGAGCCTGAGATGGAATATCTATTAGATAGCTTCAAAGATTTAGGCCGTGATCCTACTGATATTGAACTTTATATGTTTGCTCAGATGAATTCTGAGCACTGCCGTCATAAGGTTTTCAATGCCGCTTGGGAAATTGATGGTAAGAGCGAGGAAAACTCTCTCTTTGGTATGATTCGCAATACCTATAAGACCCATCCTGAGTATGTATTATCTGCTTATAAAGATAATGCGGCTGTTATGGAAGGTTCTAAAGCCGGTCGTTTCTATCCTAATCCAGATCATCAATGGGCTTATCATGAAGAAGACATGCCGATTTTGATGAAGGTTGAGACTCACAACCATCCAACTGCCATCTCTCCGTTCCCAGGTGCTGCCACAGGTTCAGGTGGTGAAATCCGTGATGAGGGTGCAACTGGTGTAGGTTCTCGTCCTAAAGCTGGTGTTTGCGGTTTTACAGTTTCTAACTTACGTATCCCTGATGCTATCAGACCTTGGGAGCAAGACTTTGGTAAACCTGACCGTTTAGCTTCTGCTTTGCAGATTATGATTGAAGGTCCGTTAGGCGCTGCTAGCTTCAACAATGAGTTTGGTCGTCCTAATCTCTGTGGATATTTCCGTACCTATGAGGAAGAAGTTTGTTCTTTCAATGGTCGTGAAGTCCGTGGTTACCACAAGCCGATTATGCTTGCTGGTGGTTGGGGTAATATCCGCCGTCAACACATTAACAAAGATCATATCGATCCAGGTGCAAAACTTATCGTTTTAGGCGGTCCTGCCATGAACATCGGCTTAGGTGGTGGTGCAGCCTCATCTATGAATTCTGGTGCTTCCTCTGCAGATTTAGACTTTGCCTCTGTTCAGCGTGGTAACCCTGAGATGCAACGTCGTTGCCAAGAGGTTATTGATGCTTGCTGGGAGTTAGGCGATAAGAATCCTATCATGTTTATTCATGATGTTGGTGCAGGTGGCTTGTCTAACGCAATGCCTGAATTAGTTTCTGATGGTGGCGTCGGTGGACGTTTCAACTTACGTGCTATTCCTAATGATGAGCCGGGAATGACTCCTTTACAGATTTGGTGTAATGAGTCTCAGGAACGTTATGTTTTAGCTGTAATGCCAGAGCGTTTTGATGTCTTTGAGGCTTTCTGTAAGCGTGAGCGTGCTCAATATGCTGTAATCGGTGAAGCTACTGCTGAAAGACGTGTTGTTTTAGAAGATCCTTACTTTGGTAATAATCCTATCGATTTACCTTTAGATATCCTCTTAGGTAAACCTCCGCGTGTACATAAGAAAGTTGTTAGTGCAACTCAGAATTCTCCTGAATTTAATGCAGAGGGTATTAGTGTTAAGGATGCTTGTGAGCGCGTTTTACGTTTGCCGTCTGTAGCTGAAAAGACCTTCTTAATTACCATTGGTGATCGTTCTGTTACAGGCTCTGTTGCCCGTGATCAGATGGTAGGTCCTTGGCAGGTTCCGGTATCTGATGTTGCTGTTACTGCTGCTTCTTATGATAGTTATCATGGTGAAGCCGGTGCTATGGGTGAGAGAACCCCTGTTGCTTTATTAGATCATGGCGCTTCTGTACGTTTGGCTGTAGCTGAGGCTGTAACTAATATTGCCGCCGCTGATATCGGTGAGTTAAATCGTGTCAAGTTATCTGCAAACTGGATGGCTCCTAATGGTCACCCAGGTGAGGATGCAGGTTTATTTGAGGCAGTACGTACCTTAGGTATGGAGATTTGTCCTGAGTTGGGTATAACTGTTCCTGTAGGTAAAGACTCCATGTCCATGAAGACTACTTGGGAGCAGGACGGTAAGACTCGTACAGTAACTGCCCCTATGTCTTTAATTGTTACTGCTTTTGCTCGTGTTGAGGATGTAAGACGTACCTTAACTCCGCAATTACGTACTGATAAGGGCCAGACTTCTTTAATCTATGTTGATTTAGGTGAAAGACAGAACCGTTTAGGTGGTTCTGCTTTAGCTCAGGTTTATCGTCAATTAGGAAATAAGTGTGCTAACTTAGATCATCCGATAAGACTTAAAGGCCTGTTTGATGCTGTACAATTCTTAAATCGTAATAATAAGATTTTAGCTTATCATGATATTTCCGATGGCGGTTTATTTACCACTATCTGTGAAATGGCTTTTGCCGGTCATACTGGTGTTGACGTCAAGATGGATGTCTTAGGTGGTTGTGATTTAGGAGTTCTCTTTGCTGAAGAACCTGGTGTAGTCATGCAGGTTTTAACGGAGGATGTTGAGACTGTCTTGAATATCCTCTCAGGCCATGGCTTAGCTAATTGTTCTTTTGACATTGGCTCTTTAAGAGATGATGATCGTATTGTCTTTAGCCGTGATGGAATTGATGTTGTCAATGAAGAGCGTAGCTACTTCAGAACCATTTGGGCTGAGACTACCTATCAGATGCAAAAGTTGCGTGATAACCCTGAGTGTGCACGTCAAGAGTTTGAGTCTAAGCAGGAATCTGATGATAAGGGCTTATTTGTAAACTTAAGCTATGACTTAAATGAGGATGTAGCCGCACCATATATTTCAAGCGGTATCAATCCTAAGATTGCTATTTTACGTGAGCAGGGTGTTAACTCTCAAAGCGAAATGGCTGCAGCCTTTAACCGTGCCGGCTTTAATTGTATTGATGTGCATATGAGCGATATTCTTTCAGGCGCTGTTAAGTTAGATGACTTTAAGGGTTTTGCCGCTTGTGGAGGCTTCTCTTATGGTGACGTTTTAGGTGCAGGTGAGGGTTGGGCTAAGTCAGTGCTCTTTAACTCTAAAGCTTTTGATGAGTTTGCTCGTTTCTTCAATCGTAAAGATACCTTTGCTTTAGGTGTTTGTAACGGTTGCCAGATGATGTCAACTTTAAGCAGTTTGATTCCTGGTGCAGAGAATTGGCCTCGCTTTGTAACTAATAAGTCAGAGCGCTTTGAGGCTCGTTTTGTGGAAGTAGAGATTACTCAAAGCCCATCTATCCTTTTTGCTAATATGCAAGGTTCTATGATGCCGATTGTGGTATCTCATGGTGAGGGTAGAGCTGAGTTTAAGAGTGATGCCCAGTTACAGGCTTTAAAGAATGCTAACTTAGTTGCAGCTCGTTATGTCGATCACAACGGTAAACCTACTGAGGTATATCCACTAAATCCTAATGGTTCTCCTGAGGGTATTACTTCTGTAACTACTCCTGATGGACGTTTCACCGTTATGATGCCTCATCCTGAGCGTGTAATGCGTGCAATCTGTAACTCTTGGCATCCTGATTCTTGGCGTGAGGATAGTCCTTGGGTACGCTTATTCCGTAATGCGCGTGTATTTGTTGGCTAATCTATGATTAAAAAATGCCCTCGATATTGGGGGCATTTTTGTTAATATAATTGTATTTTCAAAACCTATATATATGTTTTGAAAATACAATTTATTCTTCAATAATTTCTCAAAACATCTCAAGTCTAACCTTAAAATTTTTTATGAGTGATATTTTTTTACAAATGTCGGGGGCCGATGATGAGCTTCATGCTACACAAAAAGCCTCAGGACTTTTGAAAATATATTTATACAGATCGTATTTTAATAATCGTTTCGTTGAGGTTAATTGCCAAGGCAATACCAATAATACAGGTAATAACGGTGCAGGTAAGACCTCTCTTTTAAGTTTAATTCCAATTTTTTATGGGGCTGAGCCTAATGCTGTGGTCTCAAGAGAGGCAGGAAAACTGTCATTCGTACAGTATTATTTACCCTCGCCTTCATCGATGATTGCTTTTGAATACTTACATCAGGGACAAGAACGATGTGTACTTTTATATAGTAATGCTTCCATGCTTTATTATCGTTTTGTTGCCTGTAGTGCTAAGGAGCTATTTTCCTCTGAGAATATGCGTTCTCATGAAGAATTTAAGGATACTCGTGAGTGGTTAAAATCTTATATTGCCAAAAAATATAATACTAGTTTGCAACTAAATTCAACCTTAGATTACAGAACTATTATCCAAAATGGACGGAGACGTTTATCAAAAAATCGTCAACAGAATATCGCTATATCTCGAGATTTCTCTTTATGTATGCCTCAAGATGAAATGCAACATATGGGGGCTTTAACTTCAATTATGATACGTAATTCACGCATGTTGGAACAATTACGTATCATGTTAGTTGACTGTTATTTAGATAATTCGATTCATATTGAAGTTCCTGTAGTTGATGAACAAAGCGTACAAAGTCATACCTTAAGGGCGATTTTAGAGGTTAAGAAAAAAGAACCTCAATTAAGAGCATCTTTAGAACTAAAATCAAAGTTAAGTGAAGTTTTAGGCAAGATCTTATCTTGTTATAAATTTATAAATACTTATAAGGATAAGGTAGAAGCGCGTGTTACAAAGTTACAAGCTTTGATTAAAGATCAAGAAGATGAATTAAATACTCTTAAAGAAGATTATGAGCAAAAACATTCAGATCTATCCTTACAAAAGAATACTAAAGAGCGTTTGATCTTAAGCCATCAAAATAGATTAGATACACTACAGCAAAAACGTAATCATTATGATGAGCAAAATATCAATGAACTTATTGCACGTTATGAAGATTTAGCTTCTTATAAAGATAGGGAGCATACTTTAAAAGAACATTATGACAATATTAAAGCTTCACAAGAAAAACTTATTGAGGATTTCAATAGTAGGCTTTTGATATTAACGAATAAACATCATAATAATTGTAAAAAGATCAATGAGTCTCTAAGTTCTTGTAAACAAAAACTTAATGAGCTTAAAGTTGAGCTCAATGAATATAAAAATCAAGAACGCTCAAAAAATGAAAAAGAACGTGAGCAACGTTTATATGAGCGTAGTCTTGAAAAACAAGAACTTAACGATAAGATTTTAGAAATCTCTCTGCAAATTGAAGCGTCTAAGTTGCCAACTGAAGAAGAGGCGCAAAAAAGTTTAGCTTATGAAAAGCAAATTGCGGCTTTAAATTCTGAACAAGAAAAAAGGCAGACTGATTTTATTAGCGTAACCAAAGCCTTACATGAACAAGATGAAAAGTTAGCTATACTTAAGCATAATTTAGATAAGCTTAAAGAAGAAATAGCTAGACTCATTTCTAAAATAGATCTTTTAAAAGAACAACTTTACCCTCAAGAGGGTTCTTTACAGGCATTTTTAGAAGATATAAATCCTAAGTGGCGAGAGCATTTAGGCAAGATTATAAATCCAAGTTTGTTATCAAGAGTTGATTTAAAGCCTGAATATTCAAGTTCGGTTGATTCTTTTTATGGTATTACTCTTGATTATGAAGCTATTGAAACGCCTTCATATCTTTTAAAAGCTACTGAGCTTGAAAGATTACGTGATGAGGCGTTGTTACAACTTGAAAAATTACAACGTGATAAAAAGCGCGATATTGAGAGTTTTTATAAAGAGCAAAAAGAACAACAAATTTTACAGGCTAAGGTACAGCGTTTATCTGCTGATATCGAAAAAGCCCAAAAAGAGATTTCTGCACAGAAAAATCTTTATGAAACTTATAAAGCTGAAATTAAACGTAATGCTCAAAAGCGTTGCGACAAACTTTTAGATAATTTAGTTGCATATAAAAAGCATCTTTCGGTATTTGATGCAAATACTGAACAAATGCTTTCTGATATCAAACAAAGATATTTAGATCGCTGTAATGAACTTGCAGCTTCTTATGCACAAAAGCAAGATCCTATTTTAGAGTACGAAAAGCAAAAACAAGCTCAATTAGATACAGAAAATTCTGATTATCAGGTGCAAAAGAAGCAACTTGAAAGTGCTCAGGATGCAGCTTTAAAAGAAAAAGGTCTTGATCCATTGGTTGTACGTCAAGCTAAAGAGGTTTATATGCAAGCCTCTTTAGATGTCGAAGAGATCGAAAAATCGCAACAGCTGATTTTAGACTATAAAGATTGGGAAAAGAGTGAATGGGTTTTATTTGATGAATTAACTTTCGAACTCTATCAATCTCAAGGTGATGTTGAAAAATTAAATAATGATTTGCGTCGTCTTGATAATGAATTTAAGCGTCAAAGTGATCTTAAAAAGCTTTCTTTAAAAGGGCAACGTCATGATTTAAATAGTGCAAATGATGAATATCGTGAATTAGAACAATGCCTTAAGCTTACCTTAGCGAGTGAAATTAGCTCTAATCTTTATGATGATGTTGATGAGGTAGTCATCGAACCTATAGAGGTTGCTCATGAGTTAACTCATTTAGCACAAGATTTGATTAAAGAAGCTCATGAATATGGTAAAGAATTAGAAGATGCTATATCTAAGGTAGATAAGATCTTACAATTACCGAGTCAAGATAATATTATTTCTAAGTCATGGAATGAGCTGTTATCTATAAGAAAAGAAAACTATAAAGGGGATATTTATAGTCAAGCTTTTGTTATTTCTTGTATTGATGATTTACAAAAACTCTTAGATGAAATCATTCCTTTACATGAGCAAACTGTAATTGAAAGTGTGCGTTCAGCTTCACAATCATTTATGAATTTCTATGTAAGCTTACAGACCTTTAATTCAAGGGTAGCGCACTTATCAAAGGAATTTGGTAAGAAGGTATCTTTAGACAATCCATTTACAAGTCTTAGCGATATTCAAATAGAATTGCTCTCTAAAGTTGAAGAACAAGACTTATGGCTACCGTTAGCTAATTTTTCTAAGTTATATCAAGATTATTTTGAAAATTATAGTTCTCCTAGCTATGAGTTCTTAAATGCTTTTGAAAAAACTAATGATGCTTTAAGAAGTTGTCATATATCAGCTAATTTAGAATCATTAGTTTCACTGAAGGTATCTTTGCGTGAAAATGGGCGCTTAGTACAGATCCGTTCAGATAACGATCTCTCAGGTCTTTCAAGTAGAGGTATTTCTAAATTAGCTATTATCGTAATTTTCTGTGGTTTAACGCGTTATTTATGTAAGGACAATAATATTAGAATTCATTGGCCTTTAGATGAATTAGGTGAACTTCATGAAGAAAATGTCGTACTGCTTTTTGAACTTATGAATCGCAATAATATTGTGCTTTTCTGTGCGCAACCTAACCCATCGCCATCATTGTTACAGTATTTTGATACTAATAATTATATTGATAAGAATGAAGGCGTAAAGCTGTGTGTCGATGCTGAACTTTCAGCGAATAATCCTCTGATAAAGAAGGTACTTTAAGATGGCTGAACTTTTTGAAAGTTGTATTGAAAAGCTTTTAGCAGGCGAGGTTATTGGCAGTGAAACTACACCTCAATTGATGCGTTATCTTGAAGATAGTGAAAATCTTAAAAATGTGAATATTTGGTTAATGCAGATTAAGCGATTAGTAGCTCAAACTCAGGACAAACGTGGTTTTTACTGTGTATATGCTAATTTAGATGATGAATCTCGTAAGCGCCAAATTAGATCTCAATTTGATGAAGCTTTAAATGATTTTAATGGCTTGGTAGATTGGTTGAGATTGTGTCGTTCTATTTCGCATGATGCGCGTCCTTTAGAGGCTGGAGATATTTTACGAGAGTCTGAACTCTTAGCGGCAATAGAAAATTCTAATACTTTATCCTCACAATTAGAACGTATTGCTGATAAGTTTCAAAGAGCTAAAAAGTCAGTGACCACTAATAATCGTTTACGCTCGGTTTTAGAGTATCTCACTACTAAAGGCTTTTTTTGTGTATCTAATGCTTCAGGCTCTGTTTATATCGCTACAGCTAAATGGTCGCTTTTGTATGATGAACTTGAGTTTATTGCCTCTTGTGAGCGTTTTGAGGAAATACAAGATAACTCCATACAGACGGAGCTCTTTTAATGAGACATAAGGAAACGGCAAAAACAGCCTTTAATCTTTTAAGTCGCAATTTTGAAGTAATTGAAAAGGCTTGTTATGAGAATAATGGAGATCTTGTTTTAGGCGAAGATTCCTCTTTGCTTGAAGCTTTAGTGCGTAATCGTTTGGCTTATTATATTGAAGATGAGCTTTATATTCGTGTACATTCTAAAGTGAGATCTCTTGTTGATCATGTAAGTAGTCGCTTTCGTTTCCGTGAAAAACATGGTGAATTTGCTGCACTTTTGGAGACTTTAGAGTATGCTTTGGAATCTTATCATCGCTCTAAGTTAAAACCGCGCTCAGAAGTCTGTCAGATCGCTTTTGATGAGGTGCGTGAGGTAGTTTTAGATATTACTGAGCTTTTAGATGAAACTGTGGCTATGTATAACCATTTTGTATTAGATGATTTAACCACAGCTTTTGATCTTGATGAAAAAATTATACAAACTGTACGTTGTAAAAATGAACTTTTACAAATTAACGAAATTTTTTCACAACTTACAGTAGAGCAATTATTACATTGGTCTGGAGCCGATGCTTTAGTTGATCATCTTTTAATGAAAATTTTCAAGCGTAATGTAGATAAAGCTTTAGCTGAACTTAATGTTGTCAATCAGAAGCTTGTAGAGCGTTTAGATAAGCTTAATTTTGATCGGCATGTACATAAAATAAATGCTATTTTAGATGGTTTTTCAAAGCGCTATAGTGACAATCCTGCTTATAGACCGGATATTTTAACTAAAACTATCCCACAAAATTTATGCTTAAGTTCACCTTTAAAAATTGTTTCTTATGCAGATTTTGCTAATCCTCTTGAAACTTATCAGGAGAATTTAGAGAAGATTGGGCAAAGTGTTAAAGCTAAATATCAAGAACCTCTAGTTAAAGATAAACAAGATATAGATATAGCTGTTGTCGATGTACGTGATGAAAAACTTATGCGGGTACAAGATGAAGTTACACAATATCTAGGTTATTTATTTGAAGCTGTCTTAAGTGATGAATATAAAAAGAGTATCTCTGCTAAAGATTGTTACATAGAATTTTCAAAGCAATCATCAGAATTTGCACACAAAGTAAAGCTAAAAGATTGGCTATTTTTAGTTATGAGTGAGGCTATAGCTAAAAAACGTATGATAAGACGTCATGCTCGCTATGAAGAGGTAACTAAACCTAATGGAGTGTTTGATGGTACTAAGCTTATCTTTGATATTAAGTTTTTAAAGTATGAATAAAAGAATAGTTGCTGTAGCTAAAAGATTAGCTTTAGCTAAAGCTGGTTCTTTTGCTCTAAATCCCTCTATACAATCAATTTGTGAAGAAGTGGGAGTAGGGCAAATTATTGGAAAAAAAGTAATTTTAAGTACACAAGATTTAATCGCTATAGAAAAGTTTTTTTCCAAAAAACTTCAACAACCAATTTTAAAAACAGATCTCAAAAAAGAGCATAGATTAGACGCAGCGCAGGCTGGATATGATGAAAAATGGGCGATAACGGCTGTTTTTGCTGATCTTTTAAATTTTTCTTCACAAGGAGATCTTCTGCCCTTAAATGGTAATGAAGTAATTATTCCTAAAAAATGTGTGCTTTCAACAAGTTTAAAAGAGCTTGATTTAGCAAAATTTAAAAGGCTTATAGTTATTGAAAATGGTGAGATTTTGCAGCATTTAGATATTCTAGATGAAATTTTGCCGGATGATTTTAAGGGGAGTTTAGTTATTTATAGAGGACATGGTTCTAATCTTAAAGCACTAACTACTCTTATCTCAAAATTAAATTCAGGGGTAAAGATAGCTTTCTTTTGTGATTATGATGCCGCAGGCCTTGTAATTGCACAAAGTTTAAGTAGATATTTTCACGGTAAGGATTATATTTTAGTGCCTAAGGATCGTTCTGAAACATTGAAACTTTTATCTAAATCTCAATGTTATATTGATCAATTCCATCTTTTACAAAGTCTTTTAAATAATGAAAATACTCTAGATAAGCTTAAGACTTTAGCTTTAGATTTGAACAAATTTGAACTAGCTATAATGCAGGAACATATGCTTGCAAATAAAATTGCTTTGCAAGCATATGAAATTTAGAAATTAGACAGGAAGAGCAAAACCAATTTTGCGATAAACGTCATCTAAGGTTTTTTGAGCAATTTCGTTAGCATTTGTAGCTCCCTTTGCTAAAACCTCGTTCAAATAAGTCTCGTCATTGCGTAATTGTTGATATCTTTCTTGAATCGGACGTAACATCTCAACTACAGCCTCACCGACTTCAGTCTTGAAAGTACCGTACATTTGTCCTTTATAGTGCTCAACTAACTCCTCAATGCTCTTTGAGGTTGATGAGGATAAGAGCTCTAAAAGATTAGATACACCAGGTTTTTTATCCCAATCGTAACAAATAACTGGAGGATTATCGCTATCTGTTACCGCACGCTTTAATTTCTTTAAGATAGATTTAGGATCTTCAAGAATACGAATGACATTATTAGGATTGTCATCAGATTTAGACATCTTCTTTAAAGGGTCTTGTAAAGACATAACGCGAGCACCAGCCTTAGGGAAATAACCCTCAGGAAGCACAAAGGTTTCACCGTAGATATTATTAAAACGGGTGGCAATATCACGGGTAATTTCAATATGCTGTTTTTGGTCGTCACCTACAGGGACTAAATTAGCTTGATAAAGTAGAATGTCTGCAGCCATCAATACCGGATAATCAAATAAACCAGCTGTAACATTGTCTGCATAACGCTTAGATTTATCTTTATACTGAGTCATACGAGTTAACTCGCCGACTTGAGTATAGCAATTTAAAACCCAAGATAACTGGCAGTGGGCAGGTACGTGAGATTGTAAAAAAATAGTTGATTTTTCAGGATCGATACCTGCTGCTAAGAAAATAGCTAAGGTATCATAAGATCTTTTTAATAATTCTTTAGGATCTTGTCTTACAGTGATTGCATGCTCATTAACTACACAATAGATGCAATTGTAATCATTTTGCAGACCTACCCAGTTGCGTAAAGAACCAATATAGTTGCCGACTGATAGTTCGCCTGATGGTTGAATACCGCTAAAGATGGTTTGTCTGGTCATTTTAATTACCTTAAAAATATATCTAAATTGATGATGCTCACAAGTTTACCGCAAGAGAATATAAATTCCAAACAACAAAAAAGAGTTGAAGCAATTTTTGACAAATCCATATAAAAATGAGCACGATAAGGTGCTCATTTTGGGGAAAATTAAATCCCATTTAGAAGATTTAACATAATACGTCAGAAGTTTTACTTCTCAGGGATGGAGTTCGTTTACAACATTAGATTATTAGTAATCTCACGGGCTCTTTTTTTGACTTTTTCGACAACTGAAGAGATAACTTCTGTGGTAAATTTATTAAAAGATCCTACTACAGAGATAGCTCCAAGTAGGTTGTGTTCATGATCGAAAACAGGAACTGCAACACAGCGAATTTCGGCCTCACCTTCGCTATTATCAAAAGCCCATCCTTGTAATCTAATGGAAGCTAATTCTCGTCTTAAAGCTTCAGGACTTGTGATGGAGGTTGCGGTTGCAGGAGTATAGTCTAAATTTGAGATTAAACGTTCTCTAAGTTCGCTTGACTGAAAAGCTAATAGGCATTTTCCTAATCCTGCATGAACTAAGGAGATTTCTGAGCCTTCACGAGACATCAATCTCACGCCAGCTTTAGGACTAGTTTTCTTGATGACATAATAAGCATGATCGCCATCCATAATGCCAAAATGGACAGCCAAGCAATCTATACTATTAAGCAGATATTCTAAATGAGGGTTGACTACATCTTTAAGATCTAAAGATTCGGTTGCAGCCTTGCCTAAAGAGATAAGCTTCATCCATAGTTGTACACTACTGTCATGATTACGTCTTATTAAGCCTAAATTTACCATTTCGTCTATAAGTACATATACGGTACTGCGAGGCAAACCTGTTAGGGAAATAATTTCCGACACACTACAGTGATGATTTTTCTGAACCACATTTAATATGGCCATAGCTCTGTCTAAGGCTGGAACTCTAGATTTACTATTCATACAACACCGTTAAATTTCCCCTTGTATGCTTTTTTTCTAGTATTTTAGATCAATTCCCTAAATTTTAAGAATAAAAATTCATTAAGTAAATATAAATACATGAATTCTACGTTAATTGAAAGTAATCAACTTTATTTAGGTTTTTATCTCTTAATTATATATCTAAAATAATAGACAATTTGTCCAAAATTATAAAATTTAAATATTGTTTAAAATCAATTAATTATGTTTTAGTCAAAGCTTTTTTGTATTAAAAGTGATCAATATCACTGGAATTATCTCAATATTTGTCTATTATCTTAGTCGAAGACTACAGAATTATAGACAAAATTACAAGATGTGGTCAGATATATTGATAGGAATCAAAGCAAGGAATTATTATGAGAGTTTTTTCTAAAGCCATCGGCATTTCTATTTTATCTGCAAGTATTTTAGCAATTGTTGGTTGTGGTGGTCAGGAGAGCAAACCTGCAGCTGCAGCTCAAGCTCCGGCAAAAACTGAAGCTGCCGCCCCAGCAAAGCCTGAACCAATTGTTTTAAGAGCAGGTCATGATTCTCCAGAGACTGTTCCGGTTGCTAAGGGCTTAGCTAAGTGGGCAGAACTTGTAAATGAACGTACTCAGGGTGCAGTTCAGATTCAAGTCTTTAATAATGGTACAGTAGGTTCTGCTAGTGACTATGCTGTTAATTGTCAGTTAGGTACCTTAGATATTGGTGCAGTTAACCAGTCTGTAATGACCTCTTTTATTCCGGATATCGCTGCTATTGATATTCCGTACCTCATTACTTCTTATGAGGAGGCCGATAAATTATTCGCCAATAACGGTCCTTTGACTCAGTATTACACCAATGAGATTGCTAATGCAGGTATCAATATTTTAAATATGGATATTTGGGAAGTTGGTTTCCGTGAGTTCTCAAACTCAACTCGTGAGATTAAGACCCCAGCTGACATTGCTGGTATTAAGTTACGTGTAATGGATTCTAAGATCCATCAGGGCTTCTGGCGTGCTTTAGGTGCCGATCCTGTACCTATGTCTTGGGGTGAAGCCTACACTGCTTTACAGCAAAAGGCTATTGATGGCGTAGAAAATGCTATTTCTGTTCTTGATGGTAATAACATCAATGAAGTCAATCAGTATCTGGCTATGACCGATCACAACTATTCCTCTATCTTTATGATCATCTCTGAAAAGACTTGGAACAAGTTGACCCCTGAACAGCAAAAGATTGTCCAAGAGACTGCTCGTGAGGCTGGTAAGTATCAGCGTGAAGAGCAACGCCGTCAGGCTCAAGCTGCAGTTGATAACCTCGCTAAAAAGGGAATGACTGTAACTACAGTTAATAAGGAAGAAATGAAGACTGTTGTTGCTGATTTCTTGAAGGAGCAAAAAGCTGCTTATCCTGAAATTGTAAAAGTTATTGATAGTACCTTAGCTAAGTAACCAAACTTCTGGCAGGCCTTAGAGCCTGCCGTTTTTTCAGGACATAAAGATGTTTGCAACTATAAATAAAATGTTTGCCGCCTTTCAAAAGGTATTGCTCTGCACAATTACCTTGGCGCTTATCACAATGATGGTAGTTATCTTTGTGCAGGTCTTCACCCGTTATGTAATTTTTTATTCATTACCGTGGTCTGAAGAATTATCAAGATATCTATTCGTATTTATTATTTTGATTGGTATCAATATTGCTGTATCTCAGGAAATCTTAATTAAGATTGATGCCTTACAAAATTTATTTAAGTCCTTACGTATACGTATAGCTTTTGACATTTTCCATAGTGCTATTGGTATCGTAGCTTGTATTTTAATTGCAAGTTATGCAACCGATCTTTTCCCTGTGGGTATGGTTCAAAAATCTCCGGCAATGCGTATTCCTATGATCATCATGTACGGTATTGTATTTGGTGGTTATGTTTTATCTACCATTGCTTTGGTATTGAAACTTATAGAAAAAATCATTGCCTTTTTTGATCCAAAAAATCACGGTGTCACGGTTTCCTTTGAAGAAGACGTACAGGATGCCATGAAGGGAGAATAATTATGGATTTACCTGTTGTTATTTTATTTGCCACGCTATTAGTGGCTTTAGTTGCCGGTGTGCCAATCATTTGGAGTTTGGCATTGGCAAGTGTAGCTTCTATTGCTTTAAATCCTACTTTAACCTTCGTGGTTGTAGGTCAGAGAATGTTTGCAGGCGCAGACTCCTTCTCATTATTAGCAGTACCAGCCTTTATGTTAGCTGGCGATGTTATGAGTCAAGGAGGCCTATCTAAACGTCTTATTGACTTTGCTGAAGCTTTAGTAGGTTGGGTTGCCGGTGGCTTGTCTATTGTAGCTGTTGCCGCTTGCGCTTTCTTCGCTGCTATTTCTGGATCTTCCATGGCTACTACAGCATCTATTGGTGGTGTTATGTATCCTGAGATGATCAAGCGTGGTTATCCTAAAGCTTATTCTGCAGCAATTCAGGCTATTGGTGGTACCTTAGGTGTAGTTATTCCGCCGTCAATTGTATTCGTTATTTACGGTACTGTTACCGGAGTTTCTATCTCCAAACTTTTAATGTCAGGTATTATTCCTGGTATTTTCTGCGGTTTAGCTCTTGCAGCTTATTGCTTTATCGTTGCTAAACGTAGTAACTTCCCTAAGGGTGAAGCTTTTAAACCTATGAATGTTTGGGTTGCCTTTAAGCGTGCTTTCTGGGCATTAATGATGCCTGTTATCATCTTAGGTGGTATTTATGCATCTATCTTCACCCCGACTGAAGCTGCTGTAGTTTCTGTATTCTACGGTATCTTTGTCTGCATGTTCCTCTATCGTGAGGTTAATGCTAAGAAGTTATGGGAGATCTGCCAGCATACTTCCATCATTACCGCAAACCTTATGGGCTTAGTTGCAACTGCCTCTGTATTTGCTTATTTAGTTACTATCTATAATATTCCTACCAAAATTACTGAGTTCTTTATGGGCTTCTGTGATACTTGGGTTTTATTCATGATTATTATAAATTTAATCATGCTTTTTGCAGGTATGTTCTTAGATAATGGTTCAATTATTTTGATTTTAGGACCGATCTTAGCTCCATTAGCTATAAGTTATGGTATTGATCCAGTTCAATTTGGTTTGGTAGTAGTATTTGTTTTATCTATGGGACAATGTACGCCTCCATTTGGTACGTGTATGTTTATTGCTTGTGGAATTTCAGGATTGCCTGTAATGCGTGTAGCTAAGGCTTTGATGGGCTTTATCTTAGTTGAAATTGCTTGTGCCTTACTATTTAGCTTTGTTCCTGGATTCTCCTTATGGATTCCTCAACTTTTAAATGGTTAATAGCTTTATAGGTCCTGTTAACAGGACCTAATTACAAAGGTGAAAAAATGGACACTTTAAAGTTTATTGAAGAAAATCGTTTAGTGGCAATTTCTCGTCAGGTTTATGGCGATGATTTATTAGAGTCAGCTAAGGCGATTATTGATGGTGGCATTAAGTTATTGGAGATCACCTTTGATCAGGCTGATAGCGATTGCTTAAAATTAACTCCATCCTCAATTAGCTTAGTGAAAAAGACTTTAGGTGACAAGATTTGTGTGGGCGCTGGTACAGTTATGACCGTAGAGCAGGCTCGTGCAGCTAAGGATGCTGGTGCAGATTTTGCTTTAGCACCTAATGTTGATTTTGAAGTAATTCATGAGATGAAGAAGTTAGGGTTAATTTCAGTTCCTGGTGCCTTATCTCCCTCTGAGGTTGCTTCAGCCTATAAAGAAGGTGCCGATATTGTTAAGATATTCCCGGTTGCAAGTTTAGGTGTAGATTATATTAAAGCTATTCGTGGCCCTATTAACCATATTCCACTTATGGCTGTAGGTGGTGTCAGTGCTACTAATGTTAAAGCCTTATTAGAGGCTGGTTGCGGTAGTGCTGGTATTGGATCAAATATTATCAATAAAAAGAGAGCCTCTGCCGGAAAATTTGATGAAATCCGTCAGGCTGCTTTAGAGTTTTACAATGCAATTCATTAGGAGATAAAAAGATGAGCGCTAAGAATTTTGTAGTAATGGATTGGGGTTCAACTAATATTAGAGCCTTTTTATATGTAGACGATAAATTAGTAGAAACCAAGAAATCCCCTGAAGGTGTAACTGTCGTCCGTGGCGCAGCTTGTGAAGGTGTATTTGATAAGATCACCGCTGACTGGTTTGCTAAGTATGGCCCTATGCCGACTATTATGGCTGGCATGGTTGGTTCTATCAATGGTTGGGCTGATGCACAATACTTACAGTGCCCTGTTGATTTAGCTGAATTACCAAATCACTTAACTGAGGTTAAGCACAGCAAGGGTTATAAGATCAGAATTGTTCCGGGTTTATGTGTAAAAGATCCTGATAACTACAATGTTATCCGTGGCGAGGAGACTCAGTTAGTAGGTGCTATCAATAAGCAACCGTCTAAGGTTTTCTTAATGCCTGGTACTCACTGCAAGTGGGTTTTAGCTGATGGTTCTAAGATTAACTCCTTTAGAACTGCTATGACCGGTGAGATGCATTCTGTAATGATGAAGTACTCTTTAATCGGTTTAGGTGCAGGTGAGCAAGAGGAGTCTGCTCCTGATTTTGAGGCTGGCTTACACTGTGGTTATGAAGAGAACAATATTCTCCCACGTTTATTTGAAATCCGTGGTGCTAATATTTTAGGTGGCATTAAACCTTGTCATGTTGGCGAATACTTATCAGGCCTTTTAATTGGTGCTGAAATTGCATCTATGCAGAAGATCTTTAAGTTTACTGCAGATGATGGTGCTTTAGGTATTATTGCAAGCCCATTCTTAACCGCTCGTTATGCTAAGGGCTTGAAGTTAGCTGGTTTAGAATCCTTTAACTTAGAAGGCGATGAGGCTTTCTTAGGCGGTATTTTACCTTTAGCTCATTCCTTACTCTAATATTTATAGGTAGATAAGTTATGAAAATTACTAAAATTTCAACTTTTAGAGTTCTGCCACGTTGGATGTTCGTCAAAATTGAAACTGACGAAGGCATCAGTGGTTGGGGTGAGCCTGTAGTTGAGGGCCATGCTAAGACAGTAGAAGCAGCCGTTCATGAGATTGAGGATTATATCTTAGGAGTTGATCCTCGTAATATCAATGATATTTGGCAGATGCTTTATCGTACTCGTTTTTATCGTGGTGGCCCGGTTATGATGTCTGCAATTGCAGGTATAGATCAGGCTTTATGGGATATTAAAGGCAAGGCTTTAGGCGTCAATGTTACTGAGTTATTAGGCGGTAAGGTTCGCGATAAGATTAAAGCTTACAGCTGGGTTGGTGGTGATCGTCCTAGTGATGTTATTGATGGTATCAATAAATTACGTGAAATCGGTTTCGATACATTTAAGCTCAATGGTTGTGAAGATTTAGGCTTTATTGATACTCATAAGAAGATTCGTCACTCTATTTCTATTGCTGCTGATATTCGTAAAGAATTTGGTGATGATATTGAATTCGGTCTTGATTTCCATGGTCGTGTCACAGCTCCTATGGCAAAGATCATGATGAAGGAATTAGAGCCTTATCATCCATTATTTATCGAAGAGCCTGTTTTAGCTGAGAATTATGAGTACTATCGTATTTTAGCTGATAACTCTGATCTCATTATTGCAGCTGGCGAGAGAATGTACTCTCGTTATGACTTCAAGCGTGTTTTAGAAGCTCGTGGTGTATCTATCTTACAGCCAGATTTATCTCATGCTGGTGGTATTACAGAGTGCATGAAGATTGCTTCTTTATGCGAGGCCTATGATGTTGCCTTAGCTCCACATTGCCCGTTAGGACCTGTAGCTTTAGCTTCTTGCTTAGCTGTTGATATGGTCTCTTACAATGCAGCTTTACAAGAGCAGAGTATGGGTATTCATTACAATCAAGGTGCTGAGCTCTTAACTTATGTAAATAACCCTGAGGACTTCAATATGTCTGATGGTTACTTACATGCATTAACTAAACCTGGTTTAGGTGTTGAGGTTAATGAGGAGCGTATTCGTAAAGCAGCTGAAAGCAATACTGTTAACTGGCACAACCCTGTATGGCGCCATCCTGACGGAAGTGTTGCTGAGTGGTAATTTAGCCTATAACATTTGTCTTTAAAATTTAACCTCTTACAATTTGTAAGAGGTTTTTTTTTAGTTATCAATGCCTGTTATGATGGCTAAAAGAGGGAGAGTTACCACACTCATAAGAGTTGTTAGAGATATTCCTCGAGTGGCGATATCATTAGCTTTAGGACAATAAATAGTGGCGAACATGGCTATCATATTGCCAGCAGGTGTTGCGATTAAGATAAGACTAGTACCTAAAAGATCGATATCAGTAATAAATTGCTTTAAAAGAAGCATGATCGCCAAGGGCATAAAAAACATCTTAAATAGTGAAAAAATTACTAGTTTTAAATCTGAAAATAAATCTAAAATTTTTAAATTGGCCATTGCAGCTCCAATGAGAATCATGGCCAATGGCCCTGTAACCGAACCTACCATATCTATAGGCTGTACAATAATGTTGGGTAATTGTAGATTTGCGAAATAAAAAATAAATGCTAGTAAGGCTGCAATTAGACCAGGATTAAAAACTTTGATAAGGACATTTTTAAAGCTTTTAATCGGGGTACCACTGACCACAATTAAGCCATAAGTAAAGATTAAAAGACTACTTGGTAAGTTAAAAATCATCAGATAAATAACAGCACGATGCCCATAAATATTTGAGAGCAAGGGCAAACCCATAAACATGATATTGCAGAAAACTATCATGAGCTTTAGGACACGGCTATCAGGTTTTTTTAATCTAAAGATAAATGGCGAGATTTCTGCAAGAAAAATTAGTAAGGCAAAGAGAGCGCAACCTAAAACAAAAGCAAACATGAACTCATCAAAAGATAAAGATTTATCAGCATGAACTCCGGCTGAAAGGATAATTGCGGGAGTTGTAATATTGACAACTAACGCAGAGATTTGTTTCATTCCTTCTTCATTTATGATACTACGACGTCTAGCAATAATACCGACCCCGATCATAATAAAGAATATGATCATTTGTTGGAGAGTAATCATTTTTTAGAACCAATTTTTTTATTTAAGTATTTAAAATTATATCACTTAATAAAAATATTAGTCTTAATTACTATTAAGGTTAAGAGTTTTTTGATGAGGATCTTAGAAGATGGCACCCACAGCAGGAATCGAACCTGCATCTAATTCTTAGGAGGAACTTGTTCTATCCATTGAACTATGCGGGCGCTTAGGCATGCAAATTATAACATTATTCATATACTCTCTTCTAGCATTGTTAATTTCTTAGTTTGAAAAATGTATTAAAAGTAAAATAAATTAGAAAAAATAAATAATTAAATTAAAAAGTCGCAATTGATGCGTTCTTATAACAGAGATGATAACTACTGTTTAATACCATAGACCTATATTTAAATTTAAGGATCATATCTATGGTAACTATTATCTGTACAAGTTTAATTAAAAGTTCTTTTATAAGTATTTGTCTTATATTTTTTATTAAGACTTATCTATTTAAAAAATGCGTATTTTTCATCGGACGAGCTTTTTTGAAAGCTTGTGATAGGAGATATGCATAAATGAGCAAGCTTAATTTATGTGAAATCTTCAATAATAAAGATCTTTTGGTCAAGGAATTAGATTTTGATAAGAGTTTGAATGTAGACAGTCATATTCCCCCCATTGATGAAAAATATGTTTTTGAATGCGGTTCATTAGGGGAAGTTTTATTATTTTTAGCACATCCTTTTAGAGATTGTCTTTATTTAAGTGGCCCTGCAGGTTGTGGTAAAACCTCCTTAATTTTACAGATAGCCGGACGTCTTGGGTGGGGTGTTGAGCAGATAACGTTATCAAATAAAAGCGAAAGTTTAGATTTGATTGGTCATCAGACTCTAAGGAATGGTGAGTTGGTATATGAATATGGGCCTTTAACTAATGCCATGATCTATGGAGAAATTTTGATTTTAAATGAGATAGATTTGGTAGCTCCTGGAGATTTAGCGGCTTTAAATGATGTTTTAGAAGGAAAGCCATTGACCATTATAGGCAATAGTGGCGAGATTGTTTATCCTCATAAAAGCTTTAGGGTCATAGCTACGGCTAATACGCAAGGAAGTGGCGATAATGAAGGGTTTTACAGTGGAGCGCGTATTTTAAATCAAGCTTTTTTAGACAGATTTCGCTTTATGGTGGTGGATTATCCGCAAGCAAATGTTGAAAAAATCATGCTTATGCATAACTTTTCAAATTTAGATGCGGATTTTTGTAATAAATTAGTCCATTTTGCTCGTGAATTAAGACGAGTATTAAAAAATAGTTCTGAATCCGGGGTAAGTCAACTTTCTGCACCATTTTCAACCCGCATATTATTGCGCATAGGCGCTATGATTAACTTAGGCATGCCGATAAGTATTCAAAAGGCTATAGATAGTTGTTATTCCTTAAGATTACCAAAGATTGAGCGAGAGTATGTACAGCGCTTATGTAATGATATTTTTGGGCATAGTGAGAGCGCTTTAGAACTTTTAGAGAGTATAGGCGATAATTCTAAATTAGAGGAAAAAAATTCTGTTGAAGAAATAAAAAGGCCTGCACGAGGCAGGCCTAAAAAAAATAATGTTTAGAAAATTCAGGATTAGCGACCTAATTTTTTCAAAATTGTTTCTAAGGCATTATCTAAAGGTAAGAGCTCTTTTTCGCCGGTCTTTCTTAATTTATATTCAATATTACCGTCTTTAAGGCTCTTATCACCGATAGTGATGATATGAGGAATACCCATAAGTTCCATATCTGCAAACATGACACCAGGACGCTCGTCACGATCGTCATAGATTACGTCAATACCTAAAGACTCTAATTTAGCGTAGAGATCTTCAGCAACAGACTTAACTTTTTCAGAGGTATTAGGTCTGATGGCAACAATTGCTACAGTGAAAGGAGCAATAGCGTCAGGCCAAATAATACCGCGATCGTCATGATGTTGCTCAATTACAGCAGCAATAGCACGGGTAACACCGATACCATAGCAACCCATGAGCATGGGGATATTCTTACCGTTCTCGTCAGTAATGGTAGCTCCCATAGACTCAGAATATTTAGTTCCTAACATAAATACCTGACCAACTTCGATACCGCGACGTAAGTGTAAGATACCATTGCCATCTGGGCTAGGATCACCTTCCTCAACATTACGGAGATCGTAAACTTCATAATTAGGAACATCACGATCCCAGTTTACAGAATTTAAGTGGAAGCCAGTCTTATTAGCTCCACAAGCAAAATTGCTCATCTTATCTGCAGTACGGTCAACTAAGATACGGCCTTTAAATCCTACAGGTCCTAAAGAGCCAGTAGAAGCTCCGGTAAATTTGTTGATTTCTTCTTCAGTTGCAAATTCGATAGGATCTTGTAATCCTGCAACTTTAGCAGCTTTTACCTCATTGAGTTCTTGATTGCCACATAAGCAGATCATAACTAACTCATAGCTACCATCTTCAAGCTTATTACCATGAACAATTAAACTCTTTAACATCTGCTCAGTTTTAACACCAAGCTTTGCTACAGCTTCATCAACAGTATGGCAATTAGGAGTTGCAACTTCATAATAGGCATCTTTAGGAGACTCACGCTCATAACTAGGAGCTAAAGCTTCGGCCATTTCAATATTAGCTGCATAGTTAGAGCCATCAGACCAAGCAATAATATCCTCACCTGCATCAGCTAAAGCTTGGAATTCATGGGAATGGTTACCACCGATAGATCCGGTATCAGCTTCAACTGGTCGAAACTCCAATCCCATACGAGTGAAGACGCGACTATAAGCATCATACATATCTTGATAGGTTTGAGCTAAGGATTCTTTGTCAATATGGAAAGAGTAAGCATCTTTCATTAAAAATTCACGGCCACGCATTACGCCAAAACGTGGGCGAATTTCATCACGAAATTTATTTTGGATTTGATAGACACATAAAGGTAATTGTCTTGCAGTTTTAATTTCGCGACGAGCAATATCTGTTACAACCTCTTCATGAGTAGGACCTAGACAAAATTCGTTTTGCTTACGATCTTTAAAACGACATAATTCGGGACCATACTTGGTGTAACGACCAGATTCTTTCCACAATTCTGCAGGTTGAACCATAGGCATAGCAATTTCTAAAGCACCGGTACGATCCATTTCTTCACGGACAATTTTATTTACTTTAGAGAGTACGCGCATGCCTGAAGGTAACCAAGTATAGACACCGGAGGCAATCTGGCGGATCATGCCTGCACGTAACATTAAACGATGGCTGTCGACGGAAGCTTCGGCAGGAGTTTCTTTAAGAGTGGAAATAAGATATTTACTAGTACGCATGTTTAATCCAAAGCGGTAAATGAAGCTTTATACAAAAATTAGCTTATTATAAGCTATGTTAAGAGCTTTTGTTATCAAAGAGTAATAAAGGACAATTTAATCACAAGCGAATTTTTAGTAAAACTGCTTAATATTTGCATAAAGACCTTTAAATTTTGTGATTTAGGTTATAATTAAAGCGAATTTTAACGGGAGAAATAATTATGGTATATGTAGCAAGCTTTATAATTTTTTGCCTCTTTGTAGGCGGTATGGCTTTAGGCTTACTGCGCAAACGCCCGCTTAAATCCGAAGATGAGGCTACTTCTGCAATTATGGAAGGCATCCCTTGTGCTTCTTGTCAAAGTGCATGTAATTTTGCAGGTGGCAAGACTAATCACGCATCTCCAAGCTGTATGTCCTCACGTATGGGCAAAATTCCACATAAATCAGTTTAAGTGAACGTATTCCTGCCTAAGAGGTGAAGAACCTCTAAGGGATTATATTAAAACAAGCCCCATTATCGTGTAGATAATGGGGTAATTTTTTAATCTATCAGATAGAGATTGGCCAACCCATTTAGATTCTTGCTTTTTCCTCACTCTCGTCTAAAAACCATTCTTTATTTTGTTCAATAATATAGCTATAGGTGTGAGTAATTTCATAGGAATGATTTTCAATGAGTTCACATGATTTTTCTATATCATGATTTAAAATGCATTCTAAAATTTGTTCATGGGTAGTAATAAGTTCACAAGGTTCTGAAATTGTACCTATGGTAAGATAACGAATTCTGTCCATATTAGCTTTAACACTATGGAGTACGTTCCAGGCTAAAGCTGTTTGTGAAAATTCGCAGATTGTTTGATGGAAAGTATCATCTAAATCTAAGAACTTTTCATTTGGTTCATTATTTGCAAGCCATTTACGTTGTTGATCAAGACATTTGCTTAATTTATTGCAAATTCTATTGAAACTACGTTTATTTAAACAAGTAGATTTTCGAATTGATTGGCATTCGATTGCACAGCGCATAAAGCAGATTTCAAAGAGATTATTAACGCTAATCTTACTTACAAAAGTACCCTTTTGCGGCATTATATCTATAAGTCCATTAACACATAATTTATTTAAAGCCTCATGAACAGGTTGTCTTGAGACATTGAAGTGTGCTGCAAGATCGTTTTCTGATAAAGAGGTTCCTGGGGCTATACGTTTAGCTACAATTTGATGCCTTAAAAAATCATATATCTGAGAAGTCAAAGTTAATCCAGACTTAAACCTTATTTTGGGAAAAAGTTTACGATCCATAACATCACCTAAAAGCCTATCTATAAGCTTCAAATTACCCTAAGCACAATCCTAGAAATCTTGTATTTTAGTCTAAACAAAAAGATAACAATACGCAAATAATCAAGAGTTTAATTTTTAAAAATGAGATCTTGCTATATTTTTGGTAATGACTTGTATTTTAGTTTGTTGTTTTTTAATAAAAACTAACTATATGAAAATAAATAATTATATGTTTTACATTAAGTTAATAATTTAAAAATGTTATATTCATCATAACTAAAATACAAGACATCTTGTATTTTAATAGGCAGTTTAAATCTTTTGGAGAACTGTTTATGCAAGCTTTTTTCAGAGAATTCGCGCGCTTTTATAAGCTCGTATGCGTAATTATTCTCACAGTCATGGTTGTGATTGTATTTACAAATGCGCTGATGCGTTATTGTTTTCAATCAGGTTTCGTTGCTACCGAAGAGGTCCTGCGTTATCTGTTTATATATATGACTTTTTTAGGCATGGTAGAAGTAGCCTCAATTCGCGGTCATATCAGCGTGACTATTCTGACTGATTTCCTACCGAGAGTGATTAGAACCTGGGTATATATATTTGGTTATATATTAGCCATTTATGCTCTATACGTATTGATTGATGGTTCTTTTATGTACTTTGAGGAATCTGATACCTCTGTGGGTCAAGTTACAGGTTTACCTTTCCAGGTAATTATTGCGTCTTTGATTTTTGGTGCGGCAGGCGTTTTAGTTTTTGTCGTTAGAGATTTGTGTTTGGCCATCAAGGCTTTATCTACACACGAGGAATTTCCTCCACGCTATGTAGATGAAGATGTTAAAGCTGCGCTTGAAAAGCAACAAGCTGAGGCAAATGCTGAGGAGAACAAATAATGGAATTCTTCGTATTTATTGGCTCACTATTCTTTTTATTGATTTTAGGAATACCTGTAGCCATCGTTTTAATGTTATGTGCATTGATTCTTTTATGGTGGATTGACATGTTCGATCCCTTGCTCCTAGCCCAACAGATGTTAACAGGAGCAGATTCCTTTATTTTGACAGCAGTACCTTTCTTTATGTTAGCTGGCGAAATCATGAAAGAAGGAGGAATTTCTTCTCGCTTGATTGCCTTTGGTCAGGTTGTCGTAGGCCGTTTTAATGGTGGTATGGGATATGTAGCTATTTTAGCTTCTATGCTTTTTGCCGGTTTATCTGGAGCTGCTATTGCTGACGTTGCCGCTTTAGGTGCAGTTTTAATTCCGATGATGGTTAAATGTGGTTATAACAAGCCGCGTTCAACAGGTTTAATTTGTGCCTCTGCTTTAACAGCACCAATTATTCCGCCGTCAATTCCTCTCATTATTTTAGGTGTAACAGTTAACCTGTCTATCGGTAAGCTCTTTATCATGGGTATTGCCCCAGGTGTTTGCTTAGGCATTATCTTGATGGTTGTATGGTATTTCGTAGTTAAGCGTGATGGCTATCAAGACCGTATTGTAATTTCAGGTAAGGAAGCTGTAAGAACCTTCTTTGAGGCAATCCCAGCATTATTACTACCAATTATCATTATTGTTGGTATTCGTTTCGGTATTTTCACTCCAACAGAGGGTGGTGCTGTAGCTGCTGTTTATGCCTTTGTGGTTGCAACATGTGTTCATCGCGAACTTAAGCTTAAAGATTGCCCTCGCATTTTCTATAACGCTGTAAGAACTTCAGCAATTGTAATGTTCTTAGTAAGTACTGCTTATACAATTGGCTGGTTGATTACTATGGCACAGGTTCCAGATCAGATTGTGGAATTGTTAAAGGATTTAGTAAATCATCCATTCATGTTATTGGTTGTATTGAACATAGTCTTTTTAGTCTTGGGCATGGTGATGGATATTACCCCAATTATCTTGATTTTTGCCCCAGTATTTTACCCATTAGTAAATGCCGCTGGTATTGATCCTTATTACTTCGCTTTAGTAATGGTAATCAACCTTTCTATTGGTTTGATTACTCCTCCTATGGGATCTGTATTATTTGTTGGTTGCTCAGTATCTAAGTTGCCTATTACCAAGCTTGTTAGAGGAATTTTACCCTTCCTCTTTGCAGAATTAGGTTACCTTATACTGTGTATCATTTGCCCTCAGATTATTACCGTCCCGGCAAACTGGATGATAGATTAACTTAAGATTTAATAATAACTTGCAAACAATTGGAGACAATTATGAAAAAGACTACTTTGATAGCTTCTGCTGTAGCTGGTGTTATGTTAATGGGAGCCTCAGCTTCTGCTATGGCTAAAGATTATGTAATCCGTATTGGTACCTTTGCAGGTCCTGATCATCCGGTTACTATGTCCATCAATTATTTTAAAGAAAATATTGAACGCGAGTCTAATGGTCAAATTAAGGTTAAACATTTCCCTAATAATCAATTAGGCCCAGAAAGCGTAGTTATAGATCAAGTTAAGCGTGGCACCATTCAAATGGCCGTTACAGGTTCTCAGATTAAAAAAGATGAACCTAATGTAGGCTTATCTGATGCTCCATATTTAATCAGCTCTTGGGAGCAGGCTAAAGCTGCATATGATAAAGAAGGTGCAGCAATTATGTCTGGTAACTATGAGAAAAATACTGGTGTAAAAATTGCAGGTTATTTAGTTAATGGCTTCCGTGTCTTATCTTCTAATCGTCCAGTAACCAATATTGATGAATTAAAAGGTCTTAAGATCAGAATTCCGGATAATGAGATCCATGTACACCTCTTTGAGTCTTTAGGAACCAATAACGTTATGATGCCTTTAACTGAGGTTTATAACGCTTTGGAAACTCATATGATCGATGGTCAGGAGAATCCTTATGCAACTATTTTAGCTTCTGGTTTCTATGAGGTACAGTCTGATATTTTAGAGACTAGACATATGTTTGCAATTGCTCCATTCCTCTTAAATGGAAAGTTCTACAATAAGCTTCCTGATGATTTGAAACAGTTATTAGATACATGGATTGAAAAAACCGTTGCATATAACTGGGAGATTTCTCAGAAGAATGATGAGGATTGTAAGCAAGCCTTAAAGGATAAGGGTGTAACTATTCATGAAATTACCCCTGAAATGAAACAAGCTATTGATGAGAAGATGGAATCTTTCTATGACTGGTATAAGACCATCATTCCTGATGCTCAGAAGTGGATTGATCATTGCAAGAAGGCAGGCGAGGCTACTGCCAAATAAAGCTAACTTTTAATTAAAAAATACTTGTTAATTTTGCGGCTGTACTTAAAAGTACAGCCGTATTTTTTTTCTCGACTTGAGTTAGCTAAATCTAAATATCTTCTCATTCTTACGTCTTTTCCCAAAACTTTTTGCGATATTAAAGATTTTTTCTCTAGGGACTACAGAAACAGTCATAAGCTTAAAAAATTTTTTAAGTACGAATATCAAAGTAATCAATTATGAAAAAGTCAGAATTAAGTTGTCACCTCCAAAACGCCAAAGTGAAAATGTCAGTTATAAACCTCTAGATTGGACCTCTTTATAGGTAAGGTTTATCAAATTTTAGGCACACAAAACCTCGTGCTTCAGTGCGAGGATGTAGTGTGCCGATTAGAAAAATTTCATTTTTTTAATCCGGTGTGTTCTGCTGTTATATATATTGCTTAATAATTGAAATAGGCGCATCTCCACAACTAGTAGCAAAATAA